>ERZ1027181.54-NODE-54-length-46076-cov-23.696638_pt1 | contig 46076 bp, 34 predicted proteins | sample MGYA00519247_ERZ1027181 | MGnify/ENA primary metagenome ERZ1027181 (study PRJEB26926, sample SAMN06164415) | human gut metagenome | biome: ENVO:00009003; feature: ENVO:2100002; material: ENVO:00002003 | host: Homo sapiens | place: USA | collected 2012 ...
AGTGACAGCCTGCCTCTAACAACTGGTCAAAATTAGTTCTTGACATTTCTTTGTTCTGATTAATTTGTTTACTTTCCTTTTAGTTGAATTGAACCAGCCCATGAGTAACGAATTGTGAACGACACTCTTCGGTCTTATGGGTTTGGATGCTAAACTTCGGGTCTGAGCTTCAAGCAACACATATATAATAATGTGTGTCAGCCAGTGTCCGAATATTAACGCTTGCTGAACTGGAAGCGACGGCGTGCCTTCGGCTGACCCGGCTTCTTACGCTCAACCTCACGAGAGTCGCGAGTGAGGAAGCCCTGTGCCTTGAGAGCCTTCTTGTCTTCTGCGTCAACCTTTACGAGCGCACGGGCGATAGCGAGGCGGAGAGCCTGGCTCTGACCTGTGAAGCCGCCACCGTCGAGGTTGCACTTGATATCATATTTCTCTTCCGCACCGAGCAGGAGCAGCGGCTGCTTAATAACGTACTGCAGGATTGCTGATGGGAAGTACTTTGCGAGTTCTACCTTGTTGATTGTGATCTTACCGGTGCCCTCTGTGAGATATACACGAGCTACGGCACTCTTACGGCGACCAATTGCATTAATCATTTCCATCTTCTTGCTTTATTTATACTGGTTAATATCGATAGCCTTCGGCTGCTGTGCCTCGTGCTTGTGCTCTGTACCGTCATATACATAGAGGTTGTCGATAAGACGACGACCGAGCGGGCCCTTGGGGAGCATGCCCTTTACGGCGTGACGGATGATCTTGTCCATGCCGTCCGGACGCTTGCGAAGCTCAGCGGGAGTGTTGAAGCGCTGTCCACCAGGATAGCCAGTATAACGTGTGTAGACCTTGTCTGTCTCCTTCTTACCGGTGAAGACAGCCTTAGCTGCGTTGATGATGATAACGTTGTCTCCACAGTCTACGTGAGGAGTGAAGTTGGGCTTGTACTTTCCGCGGATGAGCTTTGCTACCTTAGAGCAGAGACGACCTACTACCTGGTCTGTGGCATCGATTACCACCCACTCCTTCTTAGCTGTTTCCTTGTTAGCGGAAATAGTCTTGTAACTTAAAGTGTTCATTGTTTAATTTAAAAATTACTACTAAAAAACGTTTCTTCTTTTTTGCACGAGCGATTCACTAACCACGCCGCTTGGCCTATTCTTTAGCGAACGCTATTAACACCCTCATGCAGGGGACTCTAAGTGTATCCCCGAATAATCGGTCCGCAAAATTACTCATTATTTATTATATACAAAAACAAGACAGCTCACAAAGCGTAATATTTAAAGTTATTTAACTTTCGACATGTATTTGGTAACCACTCAGCACATGTTCTTCATGTCTAATAACATATCTATATAATGAAACCCACCGCAAGCTCGTCACCTTTGTGACCTCATACCGCCACTTCAGTTATCCGAAACCGCCACTTTTGTCACCTCACACCGAACGATATGAATGTTCATATCGAACGATATAAATGTGTATATCGAACGATGTGAATGATTATATCGTACGATATGAATGCTCACATCGAACGAAGTGAGACAACATTGAAAATTGTATGAAGTCACAAAAGTAGCGGTTTTGTAAGAGAACAGGGCTTATATCACGAAAAAAAACACGCTACAAAACAAAAAAAATCACGTTTTTGCTTTGTTATTCAAAAATTATTACTACCTTTGCACTCGCTTTAAAAAAGCAAGGGTGGTTACCAGAGTGGCCAAATGGGGCAGACTGTAAATCTGCTGGCTATGCCTTCGGTGGTTCGAATCCATCACCACCCACCTCATAATGCTTTTAAAGGCGCGTCACGAGTGATTGTGGCGCGCCTTTTTTTATCTCCTTTCTGCAAGTCAACGGATAAAATAAATAAAAAACGTTTAATAAGAACGCGCGGAAGCAAGATTGCAGAAAAAAAGAGGTATCTTTGCACCATATAGTACTATTTCTTATTTCTTATATGCACAAAGCAGGATTCGTAAACATAGTCGGCAATCCTAATGTCGGCAAATCAACGCTCATGAACCAGCTCGTAGGCGAACGCATCAGCATCGCCACGTTCAAGGCGCAGACCACGCGCCACCGCATCATGGGCATCGTAAACGAAGAGGACGCACAGATTGTCTTCTCCGACACCCCGGGCGTGCTCAAGCCCAACTACAAGCTGCAGGAGTCGATGCTCGCCTTCTCGGAGTCGGCGCTGCAGGACGCTGACGTCCTGCTCTACGTGACGGACGTCGTGGAGAACCCCGAAAAGAACGAGGATTTCCTCGACAAGGTGAAGAAGATGACCATCCCCGTGCTGCTCCTTATCAACAAGATTGACCAGAGCGACCAGAAGACGCTCGGCGACACCGTGGAACGCTGGCACTCGCTGCTTCCCAACGCCGAGATTCTCCCGATATCGGCTAAGAACAAGTTTGGTGTGGACATGCTGATGCGACGCATCAAGGAGCTCCTCCCTGACTCGCCACCCTTCTTCGACAAGGACCAGCTGACGGACAAGCCCGCCCGCTTCTTCGTTTCGGAGATAATCCGCGAGAAGATTCTGCTCTACTATGACAAGGAGATTCCTTACTCGGTGGAGGTGAAGGTGGAGTCGTTCAAGGAGACCGACCGCAACATCGACATCCACGCCGTCATCTACGTGGAGCGCGACTCGCAGAAGGGCATCATCATCGGACATCAGGGCGTGGCGCTGAAGAAGATGTCTACGGAGGCAAGAAAGGCGCTGGAGAAGTTCTTCGGCAAAAGCGTATACCTGCACACCTTCGTGAAGGTGGACAAGGACTGGAGAAGCTCTAAAAGAGAACTCGATAACTTCGGATATAATCCGGAATAGGCGGCACGCGCCGCCCCTTCCCCTGAATAGCAAAGAGGGGACACTCTCGCCAGAGAGGCGAGGGCCGGAGTGAGGTCAGCTTCGGCAAATTATCAACTCGGATGCACAGACCACATCCAAGACCTCCCGTCGATGGGAGGGAAAATGACTAATACACCAATATGGCAAATTTAGTGGCAATAGTGGGACGCCCTAACGTGGGCAAGTCTACACTATTCAACCGCCTGACCAAGACTCGTCAGGCCATCGTCAGCGACACAGCAGGCACCACACGTGACCGTCAGTACGGCAAGTGCGAGTGGAACGGTCGCGAGTTTTCAGTTGTAGACACCGGCGGATGGGTGGTGAAGAGCGACGACATCTTCGAGGACGCCATCCGCAAGCAGGTGATCGTGGCAACAGAAGAGGCAGACCTCGTGCTCTTCCTCGTGGACGTCCAGACAGGACTGACTGACTGGGACCAGGACGTGGCTCAGATTCTGCGCCGCACGAAGCTCCCCGTCATCCTCGTTGCCAACAAGACGGACAACAACGACCAGATTTACGACGCAGCCGAATTTTATTCGCTCGGACTCGGCGAGCCGCAGTGCATCTCCTCGGCAACGGGTAGCGGCACGGGCGACCTGCTCGACCTCGTGCTCTCGAAGCTGAAGGCAGACACCGGCGAACTCATCGAAGAGGGCATTCCCCGCTTTGCCGTCGTAGGACGTCCTAACGCCGGCAAAAGCTCCATCATCAACGCCTTCATCGGCGAGGAGCGCAACATCGTAACGGAGATTGCTGGCACCACACGCGACTCTATCTACACACGCTTCGACAAGTTCGGATTCGACTTCTACCTTGTTGACACAGCAGGTATCCGCCGCAAGAACAAGGTGTCGGAGGATCTGGAGTTCTATTCCGTGATGCGATCAATCCGCGCCATCGAAAACTCGGACGTCTGCATCCTCATGATTGACGCCACACGAGGCATCGAGGCGCAGGACATGAACATCTTCCAGCTCATCCAGCGCAACAACAAGTCGCTCGTGGTGGTGGTGAACAAGTGGGACCTCGTGGAGAACAAGGACCAGACTGTCATCAAGACCTTCGAGAACGCCATCCGTCAGCGTATGGCTCCGTTCGTCGACTTCCCCATCGTCTTCGCTTCGGCTCTCACAAAGCAGCGCATCTTCAAGGTGCTCGAGACAGCCAAGCAGGTTTATCTGAACCGCAAGGCTCACGTGGGCACATCGAAGCTCAACGAGGTGATGCTGCCGCTCATCGAGGCTTACCCGCCACCATCAACGAAGGGCAAGTACATCAAGATCAAGTATTGCACGCAGTTGCCTAACACGCAGATTCCTTCGTTCGTGTTCTACGCCAACCTGCCGCAGTATATCAAGGAGCCGTATCGCCGCTTCCTCGAGAACAAGATTCGCGAGAACTGGTCGATGCACGGTTGCCCGATAAATGTCTTCATTCGTCAGAAGTAAACCCTCAGACACGGAAAGGATGAACAGGATGAGAAATACGCTTGTATGCCTGTCCTTGTCGTTCGTCACTCTTTGCATGCTGTCGTGCCACAAGACAGAAGGACAGAAGCCGGAGGAAATAGTGGGACGCACCGCCAAGGCTTACTACGACTACCTCATTGAGGGAAAGTACGAGGCTTACACCGACGGCTTCTATCAGCCTGACAGCATCCCCGGCAGCTACCGTGAGCAGCTCATCGTGAACGCCAAGCAGTATGCCGCGCAGATGAAGGAGGACCACGGTGGACTGGCAGCAGTAAAGGTGGCAGGGGCGAAAGCCGACACCGCCCGCCACACGGGTCACGCCTTCCTCGTGCTGTGCTTCAAGGACAGCACAAAGGAGGAGATAGTGGTGCCGATGGCATTGGTGGAAGGCAACTGGATGATGAAATAAGAGACAGCATAAACAAAACGTGAGCGACGCAAGCTGAACCAACAGCCTGCGTCGCTCACGTTTTGTTTATATAGAGTCTCAGTATATAAGCCATAAAAAAGGTCAGCCACGTTGCATCATCTGCACCGTGGCTGTTGTGTAATTAATAGTAAATTGTGATGACTATAAGTTTTTATTCTTTGAGAAGGTAAAAAACAGGTGATTGTTAAAGGTAATTTACTTTTCCTGCACCATTCGACATTTCCGCGCACGTCGGCACATCCACATCTGATGCATGTGTGTGTTCTTGGTTTTATTATATCGAGGTCGTTATGTTATATGATGATTATTGATTCTTGATGTAAAGAAAGGGCCAACCTAATGCAGAAGACAAAACTCTTTTTGACATTTTGTAAAGGTCTCAGCCGTTTCTTCTGCAAAGATAGTTCAATTTTATATGATAGCAAAATAAATCAAGAGAAAAAACTTACATTTGTATAAAATTCCTCTTTTTAGAGCTGTTTTTCCGCTTTCTTCTGCTTTTACTGCCTCTTTCTTATAGCTTTACTTCCTTCAACACATCGCCGTCCATGGTGCGCACAGCCATCACGCCGTCCTCATAAGTGGCGAACGTCGGGACGTTGCCTCCCTTAGGGAAGGTGATGGAGCCGAGGTTGCAGACGATGCGGTTGTCGTCGGTTGGCTCGAGCTTCCACAGGTGTGTATGTCCGTAGACGAATACGTCGTTCTTCATCACAGGAGCATTGTCCTCGTTATAGACGTGTCCGTGTGTGAGGAAGAAGCGTCTGCCACCTTCCACAACGAGGGCGTAGTCAGCCATGATGGGGAACTGGAGCAGCATCTGATCCACCTCAGCGTCGCAGTTGCCACGCACGGCAACAATCTGATCCTTCATGGCGTTAAGTCGCTCGACGATTCCCTTGGGGTCGATTCCCTCAGGAATGCGGTTGCGCGGTCCGTAATTGAGGATGTCGCCAAGGATGAAAAGCATGTCATAAGAGCCGCGCTCATAGAAGTCGAGCACGCGCTCAAGGGCTGGTAAGCAGCCGTGTATGTCGGAAACAAGTAGGAAGTTCACTTTGTATTTTTTATTTATTACTTTTTATTTATTATTGGGAGGGGAATTGGGAGGGATGTCAGTCGTTCAGCTCGCGTTCCTGATCGCGCTTGCGCTTCTGCTCGTCGAGGAGCTGGAAGTCCTTCTTTCTGAGCACGAAGGTGGAGCCGAGATACTTCTCCTTCACGATACGGTTCTCCGCCAGCTCCTCCGGCTTGCCCTGGAAGAGGATGCGTCCCTCGAAGAGGAGGTAGGCGCGGTCGGTGATGGTGAGTGTCTCCTGCACGTTATGGTCAGTAATGAGAATACCGATGTTGCGGTATTTGAGTCGCCACACCACGTGCTGAATCTCCTCCACGGCGATAGGGTCGACACCTGCGAACGGCTCGTCCAGCATGATGAACTTCGGGTCGATGGCCAAGCATCGCGCAATTTCCGTACGGCGTCGCTCTCCACCGGAGAGCTGGTCGCCCTTGTTGCGGCGCACCTTGCCAAGATTGAAGTCGGCGATAAGGCTCTCCAGCTTCTCAAGCTGCTCCTTGCGCGAGAGCTTTGTCATCTCCAGTACGGACATGATGTTGTCCTCCACGCTGAGCTTGCGGAATACGCTCGCCTCCTGCGGGAGGTATCCGATGCCGGCGCGGGCACGCTTATATACGGGATAGTCGGTGATGTCATGCTGGTCAAGGAAGATGTGGCCGGCGTTCGGGACGATAAGTCCTGTCGTCATATAGAACGATGTGGTCTTTCCGGCTCCGTTAGGACCGAGCAGACCAACAATCTCTCCCTGACGCACGTTTATCGACACGTCGTTGACAACCGTACGCTTGCCGTAACGCTTGACAAGTCCCTCGGTGCGGAGCACCATGCAATGCGGGCGCTCTTCTGATATATCGTTTTGTTCCATTGTCGTTGTATAATATGCCTATGATATGCAAAGTTACGTTATTTATTTTAATAAAAACTTTCGGATATGAAAAAAACTCACGATGAAGAAATAGTTTCTACCTTTTTATTGCTACTTTTGCACTTGCTATATATATAAGAACAACAGATTATGTTTATATTGAAATCGTTGAACACACTCGGACGCTACCTTATACTTATGGGTCGCTCCATCGCTCGTCCGGAGCGCATGCGCATGTTCCTCAAGCAGTATGCCAAGGAGATGTCGTCGCTTGGCGTCGACTCTATCGGCATCGTGCTGCTCATATCTTTCTTCATCGGAGCCGTTATCTGCATCCAGATGAAGCTGAACATCCAGAGCCCTTGGATGCCACGCTGGGTGTCGGGCTATACGACGCGTGAGATTCTGCTCCTCGAGTTCTCCTCAAGTATCATGTGTCTGATTCTTGCCGGCAAGGTGGGATCGAACATCGCCTCTGAGCTTGGCACGATGCGCGTGACGCAGCAGATTGACGCTCTCGACATCATGGGCGTCAACTCAGCCAACTACCTCATCCTGCCGAAGATATTAGGACTGGTGACCATCATGCCTTTCCTCGTGATATTCTCTTCTGCGACGGGCATTCTCGGTGCTTACGGCACAGCGTACGTCGGACATATCCTCTCGCCTGAGGACCTCACGCTCGGTCTGCAGCACTCATTCAACTCCTGGTTTATGTGGATGAGTATCATCAAGAGCCTCGTCTTCGCCTTCATCATTTCAAGCGTATCGAGCTTCTACGGCTATTCCGTGGAGGGCGGATCCGTGGAAGTGGGCAAGGCAAGTACGGACGCAGTGGTCAGTTCCAGCGTGTTGATATTGTTCTCGGACGTTTTCCTCACCCAGCTTCTCAGCTAAAAAACAGACTTATCTCATGATCGAAATAAAACATCTATGCAAGTCGTTCGGGGACAAGGAAGTCCTCAAGGACATCAACGCCGTCTTCGAGGACGGCAAGACCAACCTCATCATCGGACAAAGCGGCTCCGGCAAGACGGTTCTGATGAAGAATCTCGTGGGTCTGCTCACGCCTACAAGCGGCGAAGTGCTCTACGACAACCGAAACTTCGTGGCTATGACGAAGCATGAAAAGGTGCTGATGCGCCGCGAGATGGGCATGATATTCCAGTCGGCGGCTCTCTTCGACTCGCTCACGGTGCTGGAGAACGTGATGTTTCCGCTCGATATGTTCTCTTCGATGAACTATCGCGACCGTGTTCGACGCGCTCAGGAATGTCTCGACCGCGTCAACCTCATCGACGCTCAGAACAAGTATCCGGGTGAGATATCGGGCGGTATGCAGAAGCGTGTGGCTATAGCCCGCGCCATCGTGCTCAACCCGAAGTATCTGTTCTGCGACGAGCCTAACTCCGGTCTCGACCCGCATACATCGCTCGTCATCGACGAACTGCTCTCGTCCATCACCAAGGACTTTGACATCACAACCATCATCAACACTCACGACATGAACTCCGTGATGGGCATTGGCGAGAACATCCTCTTCATCTATCAGGGTCATAAGGAATGGCAGGGCACCAAGGACGACGTGATGGGCTCAACTAACGAAAAGCTTAACGACCTCGTCTTCGCTTCAGAACTCTTCAAGAAGGTGAAGAGAGTGGAAATGGGGAATAAGAATTAGGAGTTTTGAATTTTGAGTTTTGAATTATTCTCGGCTTCGCCTGCGATTTTGAGTTATTCAATTTTGAATTTATAATTATTCAATTTTGAATTTATAATTATTCAATTTTGAATTTATAATATAGTATAAACGAGGAAACGGGATAAACTGTATGAGCTGCGTGATTAAGCTTTCCGCAACTCTTACAGTTTATCCCGTTTGCTTATCTTATAAGTCTTAATTCCTAATTGAATAATTCACAATGCGCCTTGGCGCACAATTCAAAACTCAAAATTCCTAATTCAAAACTCTCTTACAGCTCTTCTCTCCAACCTTCACCACATAAATTCCCTTATTCAGAGCGTTGTATGCTGCGATGAGCGAGGCGCTGCCCTGCCCTCTTGCGACAGTTCTGCCAGCGAGGTCCGTTATAATCCAGACGTCGGACGATGAAGAGTCTTGCGATATGCTGCCGATGCCGGATGTCTTGGCAATGATGTCGCGCTTGGCGGCGTTGAGAACGGAGCAGTCGCATGGATCCGTTGAGTTATAGTTGGCTACGAACGCCACCACTCTCATGTGCTTCTCGTCCCACTCATCATTAAGCGTAACGTCGAAATGGCGGTTATAGCCAGCCGTTACGTCCACCTTCTCACCCCATGCCGGTGTGAGCGACTTGCGTGGAACATGACGATGATAGAATCCGCTGCTTGCACCTGCCTGCGACGTGCTGTAGAGGCTGTCCTCGGTCAGGAATACGTAGAGACGGAGGCTGTCGGGAGTGGCGATGGGCAACAGTTGCTCGCCTGAGACGTCGATGCCAAGACTGCGCGATGAAGGATTCCAGTCTGTAGTCAAGTCCACCGTCACAAGAGCGGGACGCTTCTGTTCAAGAGCGTAGAGCGCCTTGAGGTTGGTGGCAGACGCACTCATGATGGGTGTCTCATACTTAAACAGACTTGGGAATGCGTTGCGCATGTCCATGCGGTCGATAAGCATAGCCGGAGCGAAGACGTGGTAAGAGGGATAGAACCATTCGTACGCCACGCTCTCGTCAATCGTGAACTGGTCCGTATAGAATCCGGCGTGATGACCTACCTCTATGAGGTTGTCCATGTCTGGCGTAACAGCGTCAATGGCATGATGAGCCTCAGGGCAAGCCGTGCATCTCTCTGTGGAGAAGAGTTCGAGCAACACCTTGCGCTGAACGTAACTGTCGCGACACATAACATTCTGCGCCTCCGTCCAATTGTCCGTTTCCACAGCGTCAACGCCATCATTGACTGCCTTTATACGCAAGCGCAGACTGCGGTCGCCAACAGCATTAAGCTTCATTGTGGATAGCACGAACGATCCTTCGCGGCGCGGAGCAACATTAAGATCGCCTACACGCTCTTCGCACAATTCGTTATCGCCGTCGTATAGAGCGAGAGTAAGACTGTTAACCGTAGACACACCAAGATTCTGGAAGTAGCCGAAGATGTCCATCACCTCACCCGTACGTGCGTATTCAGGCATATTGGTGGCGCCCAGCCTTACATTATGCTCCGGCATATCGCCGCTAAGCGTAGCTAAAAGCGAAGCGCTGTAGGGTCCGTCATACTCAGCCCATGCTCCGTCCTTATCGAGAACATACTCGCGATTGCGCACCAGGGCATTGCCGTAGCAAGCATATTTGGCTCCGTCCAAGGTGTAACCGATGCAGAGATCCGTGCCGTCCACCACGTAAGGCGTAGCAAGCGTGAATGTGTTCCATCTACTCTTCGACGCGTCCACCGTCTCCTTATAGAAAGGCGCCTCGCCAATGGCATGGCTGAGGAAGATGGTGATGGCGCCGTCCGTGGTCTTGTCCGACACGCCAATCTTCACTTCCGTAAGCCGACAACCCTTGTATGCCGACATATACGCAGCGTCGAAGAAGAGCGCCGCACCTGCCTTGCCGCCCTTAACCGACTCATAATTTGTGAGCGAATTCTTGTTGTTGCCTATGGTGAGCGTAGCTTCCGCAGCATACGCCCTAATACCAAAAAGAATCATGAGCACGAAGCCCATGATTCTTATTTCCTTATTTAATGTAAGGTTCATACGTTTTGTTTCAGTTAATGTTGGGGTAAAACATCCGTTTAGGGTTACTTAGCCACCTTGAAGGTCTTCACGCCGTCAGCAGTCTGCACCTTAACGACGTATGTGCCAGCTGAGCGACCAGAGAGGTTAACCGGTGTGCCCTGACCTACGCGAGAAACGAGGGTGCCGTCAGCAGCGTATACGTCTGCAGAGCTATACTCGCCTGTGATGTAAACGAAGTTGCGACCAGAGAATCTTACATTCACGTCCTTGCGGATGCTATCGATAGTCTTAACGGAAGTAACCGACTCGTCGTAGCAGATAGCCGGATAGTTAAACGCAACCTGACCGTCAGAAGTAACTCCACCACCAGCTACTACCTTGCCGTCAGCGCTGCAGCAATAAGCAGGATTCAAGCCATAAGCCGAACTTGAGATACGCTTGCCGTTAGCGCCACATGTATAGAAGTCGTCAGTATACTCCAGCTTGCCGTCAGCAGTATATACGAAGAACATCTGGTTTGCGTCAGCGTCTACATAATAGCCATACATATTGCCCTCAGCGTCAATGGTGAGGAGAGTACCGCCATTGAAGTTTACAGTAGTGGTCTCGTCTTCTCCTTCATAGTCTTCCTCGTCGCCACAGTTGAAGAGCTGAACCAGCTCGCCGTCGCGGATGAAAGCAGGATTGAAACCGCCGCTACCGGCTACGTTCAGACCCACGATGGTCTTGCCGTCGTCGCTGATATCGCGCACGAAGAACTGTGTGAAGTAAGCCGAATCAGCCTGCTCCACGAGCTCGCCGTCAACGTACAGCTTGTTCTTGCCAGCCTGACCGAGCTTGTCATACACGGCACTGAGAACGTATGAGTCGCCCTGCTTCTCCCACACCACCGGTGAGTCGTGCAAAATCTCCATCTTCTGTCCTTCCAGAATCTCCTTTTCGCCTACCTTAAGGCTAAGGTGTCCGACGATGTACTTGCCGTCGGCAGTAATGGCGCGAGCCTCCTCAGCGAAGTCCTCAGTCTTAGCCTGCGAGAGTGAATAATTGGCAGGTACGGGCAGCTGCTGCCAGTCGCCATCAACGGTACGCCATCCAGGATAGCATACAGCGTTCTTCTCCTCATCCTCGCGCTGCTCGAAGCTACCCACGATGATGCCGTCGTTAGATACGTCGCAAGCCGAGATGCGGTTGTATGTAAGGCCGAGCGGAGTAAGCTCTGTCGGATCTGAAGCCTGCCAAAGGAATGCGCCGCCCAACTGGAAGTTTATTTGCGAATCGTCATAGCCTACAGCATACTTGCCGTTGGAAGACACGTGCTGGAAATAACCAGTAGCGCCCATCGTTTCACCACCATAATAAGGATCGGAAATCATGAAGTCCTGGAAGGACTGTGTCACCATTGTCTGGGCGTTTACAGACTGTGCAGAAGACAGCGCGAGCGAACCTACACACGCGCAAGCGAGTAAAAATTTCTTCATAGCGATATGTTTTTCGTTATTATTTATTAATTACGGGGCAAAAGTAACAATTTAAATCTACCCTACCAAATTAAATCAATATAAATATGTTTTTACTTTGCCAACTCCGCAAATCAAGATATGAAGCTTATGTTTCGCAATGTTAAATGTGTAGAAAAAACACCCATTACGTTTTTATACTAATATTTTTTTTGTACTTTTGAAGTGCAAGACTGCCTTATCATCATAATGCCTAAATTCACACACAAACCGATTAAACCTAAATATACATTATATAATATACACATACATGACATACACGAACTATTTGTTAGGTCTGGACGTGGGCAGCAGCAGCGTCAAGGCTTCGCTTGTCAACATATCCAACGGTGAATGTGCAGCATCGGCTTTCTATCCTGCGGACGAAGCTCCCATCAAAGCTGTGAAGACAGGATGGGCGGAGCAGGATCCGGAGATGTGGTGGCGCGACGCCAAGAGCGCACTGGCTGAGGTCATGCGACAGACAGGAGCACGCGGTTGCGACATCAAGGCTATTGGCATTTCCTACCAGATGCACGGACTGGTGTGCGTCGACCATGACCTGCGCCCCGTGCGCGACAGCATTATCTGGTGCGACTCACGTGCCGTCAGCTACGGAGAGAAGGCGCTGGCCAAGCTCGGCGAAGACTTCTGCCTGTCGCATCTGCTCAATTCGCCCGGCAACTTCACCGCAGCGAAGCTGGCTTGGGTGCGTGAGAACGAGCCAGAGACTTACAAGCGCATATATAAGATTATGCTTCCGGGCGACTACATTGCCATGAAGCTCTCCGGCGTGCCCAACACCACCGTGGCAGGACTCTCCGAAGGCATCTTCTGGGACTTCAAGGAAAGACGCGTCTCCGAACCGCTTCTCGAAGCGCTCGGCATCAGCGCCGACATGATATGCGACACCGTGCCCACCTTTGCCGTACAGAGCCGCGTGTCGGCACAGGCAGCCAATGAGACGGGACTGGCGGAAGGCACGCCCATCTCCTACCGTGCCGGCGACCAACCCAACAATGCGCTGTCGCTCGGCGTATTCAATCCCGGCGAGATAGCATCCACGGCTGGCACGTCGGGCGTCGTATACGGAGTGCTCGGCAAGGTGGGCTACGACCCGAAGAGCCGCGTCGGAACCTTCGCACACGTCAATCATACGGACGAAGCCACGAGGCTGGGCGTGCTGCTGTGCATCAACGGCACGGGATGTCTCAACTCATGGGTGCGCCGAAACATCGCGCCAGACCTCTCCTACCCCCGGATGAACGACCTCGCAGCCACCGTACCCGTGGGCAGCGAAGGACTGACCGTCATACCGTTCGGCAACGGCGCCGAGCGCGTGCTCGAGAACCGCGAGACGGGATGCTCCATCCACGGGCTCAACTTCAACAAGCACAACCGCGCCCACATCATCCGCGCAGCGCAGGAAGGCATCGTATTCTCGTTCTGCTACGGCATGGAGGTGATGCGAGGCATGGGAATGGAGATAAGCCGCATACATGCCGGACGAGCCAACATGTTCCTCAGCCCGATATTCAGGCAGACACTCGCCAGCACAAGCGGAGCCACCATCGACCTCTACGACACCGACGGCAGCGTAGGAGCGGCAAGAGGTGCGGGTATGGGATGCGACATTTACGCCGACAGCAACGAGGCATTCGCGTCGCTGAAGAAGCTCGACACAATATATCCTGAAGCGCAGCTCGCCAACGAATACCAGGAAGCATACGCGCGATGGAAGAATACGCTCGAAGAAACAATCAAATAACACGAACCAAATAAAACAACAAAAAAACCAAAAGAATTATGGCAAAACAGTATTTCCCCGAGATCGGAAAAATCCCCTTCGAGGGACCAGACAGCAAGAACGTCATGGCATTCCATTACTATCAGCCCGAGAAGGTGGTGATGGGCAAGAAGATGAAGGACTGGCTGAAGTTCGCTATGGCTTGGTGGCACACACTGGGTCAGGCTTCAGCCGACCAGTTCGGAGGACAGACACGCGCCTACGAATGGGACAAGGCTGACAACGCTCTCCAGCGTGCCAAGGACAAGATGGACGCTGGCTTCGAGATAATGGAGAAGCTCGGCATCGAATATTTCTGCTTCCACGACGTCGACCTCATTGATCCGTCTGACGACATCGACGAATACGAGGCAAACCTCAAAGCCATCACCGACTACGCCCTCGAGAAGATGAAGGGCACGGACATCAAGCTGCTCTGGGGCACAGCCAACGTGTTCTCTGACAAGCGCTACATGAACGGCGCAGCCACCAATCCCGACTTCGACGTCGTGGCTCGCGCTGCCTTGCAGATAAAGAACGCCATTGACGCCACCATAAAGCTCGGCGGCACCAACTACGTGTTCTGGGGAGGACGCGAGGGATATATGTCGCTCCTCAATACTGACCAGAAGCGTGAGAAGGAACACCTGGCACAGATGCTCCGCATGGCACGCGACTATGCACGATCAAAGGGATTCAACGGCACGTTCCTCATCGAGCCGAAGCCGATGGAGCCTACAAAGCACCAGTATGACGTGGACACCGAGACTGTTGTGGGATTCCTCCGCGCACACGGACTGGACAAGGACTTCAAGGTGAACATCGAAGTGAACCACGCCACTCTCGCAGGTCACACCTTCGAGCACGAGCTGGCTGTGGCTGTGGACAACGGCATGCTCGGATCTATCGACGCCAACCGCGGCGACGCCCAGAACGGATGGGACACCGACCAGTTCCCCATTGACAACTTCGAGCTTACACAGGCCATGATGCAGGTTATCCGCAACGGCGGACTCGGCAACGGCGGTTCAAACTTCGACGCCAAGCTGCGCCGCAACAGCACCGACCCCGAGGACATCTTCATCGCACACATCTCAGGCATGGACGCCATGGCACGCGCCCTGGAGAACGCTGCCGCCATCCTCACCGAGAGCGAGCTGCCAGCAATGCTCAAGGAGCGCTACGCCAGCTTCGACGAAGGCATGGGACGCAAGTTCGAGCAGGGCGAACTCACACTCGAACAGCTCGTCAGCTACGCCAAGGAGAACGGCGAACCGCGTCAGACCAGCGGCAAGCAGGAGAAGTATGAAACCATCGTGGCTCTCTACGCCAAGTAAGCGATAGCTCTTTTACGCCGAATAAGCGAAAGCTCTCTGAGCCATAAACACAAAAAAGGCTGTCATGTGAAGCATCTGATGCTCCGACATGACAGCCTTTACTGTATTTGTATGATAAAAAGTATATCGTATTACTTCATCATCTCGTTGAACTCCTCGAGAGTTACTTCCTTCTCGTTCAGAGTTACGGCAGCCTTGAGGGCAGCAGCGAGCTTGATGTCGATGGCACGCTCTACGAAGTTGTCAACAGCCTCGCGCTTCTTGAGAAGCTCGTTAGCGTAGTTCTCAACATACTCATCAGGAACGTTGGTCATGCCATACTGAGCGAACTGCATGCGAGCCATCTCAACGGCAGCAGCCTTAACGTCAGCGTCCTCAATCTTGATGTTCTGAGCCTTAACGAGCTGCTCCTTAATAAGGTGCCACTTGAGCTGCTTGATGCTCTCCTCGTAGTTCTTCTCTACGAAGTCCTCGCCCTTGTCCTTGTTGTTAAGGAGCATGATGCGCTTGAGGAGTGCGTCCGGCCATGTCAGATCGCCAACCTTGTCCTCGCAGTACTTGCGTACGTCGATCATGAACTTGTAGTCAGCGTTCTGCTCGAGCTGCGGCTTGAGAGTCTCGGCAATCTTGTTGCGGAACTCTTCCTCGCTCTTTACCTCGCCCTCGCCGAATACCTGGTCGTAGAGCTCCTGACCGAGCTCAGCCTTAGCGAAGCGCTGAATCTCAGTGACCTGATAGCTGAAGTCAGACTCGAGAGTCTTGGCAACCTCACGGTCAATCTTGAGAAGTGAAGAAATCTCAGCCTCTCCCTCCGGATAAGCCTTGCGGGGGTTGAAGGTGATGATGTCACCAGGCTTGCAGCCCTTGAAGAGATCCTTCTGCTCGTCTACCTTGATGTATGAAGGCATCAGAACAGCGCCCTCAACGGTGATGCCGTCTTCCTTGGTGTTGCCCTCAGCGTCAAGCTCGCGGAGGTCGCCCTTGAGAAGGTCGTTCTTCTCTGCGTCATACTCCTCAGCCTTCTCGTACTTGCCGGCACGGCCCTGGAACATCTCCACCTGCTCGTCGATGAGCTTGTCATCAGCCTTGATGGTGTAGTGGTCGATCTTGTTGCGGCCGTTGAGCTCAATCTTGAACTCAGGAGCGACAGCTACGTCGAACACGAATGTATAAGGAGCGGGCTTCTCGATGTCAGCCGGAGTCTCCTGCTTCTCAGAAGGCAGGGGCTCGCCAAGCATCTGGATGTTATTGTCCTGGATGTATTTGTAGAGCTGCTCGCCTACAAACTTGTTAACTGCGTCGTAACGTACAGATACGCCGAACTGACGCTTGATGAGACCCATCGGGGCCTGACCCGGACGGAAGCCGGGGATGTTTGCTCTTTTACGATAGTCCTTGAGTGTCTTCTCGACAGAGTCCTTGAAGTCTGCCTCTTCGACTGTGATGGTCAACAGACCATTCACTTTGTCGGGATTTTCGAATGAAATGTTCATTTTTTTGTAATGTAGTATATTTATATTATTGTATTATTCGGCATTTTTGGCACGTAGCTGCAAAATTACACATTTTTAAATATCTATACGACATACTTATGATAAAAATACTCAGATTTTGGCGATTTTAACAATTTCGGTCCGTCCAAGCAGTATTTTCACAGCTGTTCAGAAATGGCAGCGATACGGCTATAGCAACTCCCTATACAGTTTAGGGAAAACCATACGTCGGATTATGGATTTTCCCTTTCCTGATAAGCGTGAATGAGCTATCTTTGCAGCAGAAAACTAACAAAACAAGTAATAACCCTTAAAACCAATTTGGATTATGAAACGTATATTATTAGCAATCGTAGCGGCATTCTTAATGATGACATCCGCGTACGCACAGAGACTCGCCAACGTCCGCGCAGAAGCCACCTTCATCACGGACAAGATGGTGCTGGAATTGGGACTTTCAAACGCACAGCGCAACGGTATACTCAACATCAATCTAAACTATCTCAACGGCATCCGCAGCTACCACGACATCGACTCATACGGATGGGAATGCCGCAACAGGGAGCTGAGGAGAATGCTCACAGCGAGACAATGGCAGAGATTCAAGGAGGCTTACTACTTCTATCGCCCGATAGAATGGCGTGACGACGTATACGTGCACAATATCTACCACAAGTATCCGAAGCACCACAAGCACTACAAGCACTACGACAAGCACCACAAACACTGCGACAAGCACTACAAGCACTACGAAAAGAAGCATCACAAGCATCACAAGCACTACGACAAGCACCACAAGCACTACGACAAGCATCACAAGCACTACGACAAGCGCAAGTATGGCAAGCGAGACAGATGGTAAAGTAATGTGAAAGCGGCGCTATCGCTCTATAGAATCAACCGTAAGTTTATGGGTGCGTGGCTACGGCGAGACGCCATAGCCTCCTAAGTTTGCCTTTACAGCTGTAAATTGCAGTTTATCGGTGGGATTATAAATGAGCTTGCCGTGACAAACATAGGAGGCTATGGCGTCTCGCCGTAGCCACGCATCCACGAACGACCAGCAGATTGAGTTTGAGCTGCGGGTTCCGCGGAGCGGGACCTATATAATGAAAACCCACTGCAAGCTGCGAAGCAGCGCAGCTGTGGGTAAATCTGCCCCCCAATGAGTTCCCCGAAGGGGGACTGACGCATCCCCTATGATGTTGAGGATGATAGTCTGTCCCGCTTTGCGGAACTAAGAGAGGGTGAGGGGATTCCTGTCCCACAGCTGCGCTCCTTCGGAGCTTGCAGTGGGTTTCTGATAGATACGTGTCCCCTCGGGACACGGCGCTGATTGGCGGGTGCCATCCGCTACCTTGTGTTTTTTATGTTTTTCTTTTGTTGGCACAGTGATGCTTTGGCATCACTCATGATATCGTTTGGAGGATGGGTGTCGAGAGCAACGCTCTCGTAAAGCCCATTCGCCAAACGATATCATGAACCCGAAGGGTGTGCCAACAAAAGGCATGTGGAGAAAGGTTTTTGTCAAAGCCCTGCCTAACCGGATTTCGCTGATAAAATTCCTGTTTGGCGGTTAGTTTGCCTGACAATATTTGCATTTCTAATGCTCAATACTATGAGCTGAGCGCACAACAAAATCTTTGGTGCGAAATTCTTGAGTTTTGAGCGTTTAGAGACAATGCGCTCATACACAGTGTATTATGCGGTTTTTGAAAGAAATGTTATGAAATCAGATTCGCAAAAGAGCCGTTTTTTGCTGCAATAGCGCCACTTTTACACTACAATAGTGCCACTTTTATCATGCAATAGCGCCACTTTTACACTCTAATAGTGGCACTATTGGTGTGTAAAAGTGGCGCTATCGTTATACGTGGGTGCTGTTTGCACAGCAAAACACCATAAAAACAGCTTTTTGATTCTCTATAATTGATTTTTATTTTGTAACAGGTTTTTACCACTTGTACTATATTTGCATGGTGACCTTTCTCCACAACAATTATTTGATTAACCATTTCATAGCCCATTCCGCTAAAGGTGATGGACATGCAAGCATTCCACAGTTCTGCTGTAAATTGAGAAACGAGAAACGTATGCGGTTCTTGGGTTGGTAGCGTTCGTTATACACAACTATACTTCTACCACTGACACAATTTTCGGCCTTTACCTCTACCGGAATTATCTCTTCCTCTCGCTGTAAAAGAAACTCTATCTCTGCCTTTCCCTCCGAAGACCAATAGTAAGGCATAGAACCGTATGAAGGCAACACACTTTGCAGCACTGCATTCTCTGCCATTGCACCTTTAAATTCCGTGTAGTTGGCAGTCGGGTCTATGACTATTCCCGGTAGTCCGGCCAATCGCCGCAATAATCCGCAGTCACTGGCATAAATCTTGAAAATGTCTGGTTCTTCGTAAGCACTTAAAGGCATTCCAGGTTTCGACACCGCGTTCACACGATATATCATGCCAGCATCTTCAAGCCACAGCAAAGCATCCTCGTAGTCACGGCTTCTCGCACCTTTCTTTACAATCTTATATATGAACTTTCTATTCTCCTTGGCAAGTTGAGACGGAAGTGAGTGCCAAATCGCATGAATGCGCGGTATCTCGCGAGGTTCTGCATACTTGGCAAAGTCTAGCTCATACAAGTCTAATATGCCTTGCAATATGTCATCCACTGCTTGCATACCCTGATTTTCAAGCATACTTACAGTAGCTTCCGGCATTCCTCCAGACACCATGTATCTGCGGTATTCCGACTTCAACTTGTCAAGTATAATAAGAGGCAGTTTCTCAGGCTGTTCTATCTGTTCAACAAAATTGAATGTCTGGATGTCGCTGGCTCGAAGATATTCCTTGAACGTAATCGGATGCATACGCATAACCTGCACCTTTCCCACAGGTACGGTCATTCTCCTCCTCTTAACAGCCACACCCAACAGCGAACCTGCCGCAATAATATGCCATTCGGGAGCATCCTCACAAAAATACTTTAACGAATTGAGCGCTTCCTCACATTCTTGTATTTCATCGAATATAAGAAGTGTCTTACCAGGAATAAGGGGAACTGGACTATAAAGGGCGAGTTCTTTAATTATGCGTGAAGGCTCTTTTGACACAGTGAAGGCTGACAGCAACTCTTTCTGGCGGTCAAAGTCAAATTTCGCCGTATAATCGAAACATTCCCTTCCAAACTCATCCATAGCCCACGTTTTGCCTATCTGACGGGCACCTTTCAAAAGGATTGGCTTATGCTTTTCTGCATCTTTCCAATCCTTGAATTTATCTATTATGTCTCTTTTTATCCTCATACCTACACTAACAACTTCTGATTTGTGTCAAAATTGACATTTTTCCGAACTTATCAGGTGCAAATATACAATATATTGAGGAATATTACAACTTTTCTGAGAATTATTTTCGCTTACTTTTCCGATTAGTCGGTATTCCCATTATTTTCCTCATCGCCTTTATTTCTCAATTATTTGAAGTACCTTTACTGATGGATTTTACATTAGTGCAATATCATAGTTTTAATAAAAAATGATTCCCTCCCTGCGTAAGTTTTCTGATTGGCATGCGACTAATAGGGTAAAGAGTCGAACGATAACAATTAATTAAAAATGAACAAAAGCGAATTAGGACAAAGGTTTCTCAGATTGGTGGACAGCTACAAGCAGGTGATATATAAAGTCTGCTTCATGTATGCCAACGATGACGAGACCATAAGCGACCTCTATCAAGAGGTGGTGCTGAACCTCTGGACAGCCTTTCCGCGATTCCGAAGCGAGAGCAAACCATCGACATGGGTTTATCGCATCAGCGTTAACACCTGTATCTCACGGCTTCGCCATAACATCAGGCAACCAAAGACCGTGAGCATTACGACGTCGATGGCCGACCTATTTCCTGAGGAATCGGAAAGGGAACAACTGAAAGAACTCTATCAGCTCATAAGCCAGCTCGGCGAATTGGAACGTGCGCTGATTCTGCTGTGGCTCGACAATAAGAGCTATGAGGAGATAGCGGAAATCCTCGGAATATCGGTCTCGAACGTGGGAGTGCGCATCAACCGCGTCAAGGCAAGACTAAGGGAAATGTCTAATCATTAAAATCAGAAACTATTATGGAACTACAAGATTTGAAACAAAAGTGGAATATGCTCGACGAGCGACTCTCAAAAAGTGAGGTGTATAACAAACGCACTTTGGAGGAAATCATCAAAGGCAATAACAAGACTACATACGAGAAGCTTCAAAAGCAGGGAATGTTCAATTTCTTCGTAACGCTCTTTATTGCAGCTGCCATTTATCCTTTGTTGTATAGCAAGGGAATCTTCCACGACACACCGTTCTACATCTTAGAGGCAGTCTGTCTTCTTGGCATAGTGATGGTGACTTGCCGATTGGCTGTGCTTTCCCGTTTAAATGTCATGAAGACACCAGCCGAACAACTCTGTAATATTACCAACTACAAACGTTGCTATTTCTTTGAGTCTGTGATTGGCGTACCTGTGTGTGTCTTTGGCATCTGTGCCACGCTTTACTTTGAACATACCACTTCGCCACTCGGATTGCTCTTTGTCAGTCTCGGTGTACTCGCCGGTGCAACATGTGCCTACTTGGGCTGGAAGAAACATAAGAATACGATGTCGGAGATAGAGCAGAACCTTGCAGAACTCAAGAACTTTGAATAAACAATATACTGATTTGAGCTGTTTATCCGGTGGAATAAGACATGAAAAAAGCGGTATAGGAATGTTGCTATAGAATTCCTATACCGCTTATATTCTTTTGCCTTTAAGCTTTGTCAGCTCGTGAGCCTTTAGTATTCAATCTATCATACGAAGGAAGCCTCCATTATATGAATGTTGAGACACTTCTCTATATCCGCTATTGTCTTGAATGAGAAGTTCGTATGACCAGACAATATCTTGCTGACATATTGCGGAGAACAACCAAGACGTGAAGCGATGTCTGCACGTGAGAGTTTGTGTTCCTGCATATAATCAATAATCTTCATGGCGATGCCTTGCGACCATTTAAGCCACACTTCATTGTCTTGCCTCCACTTTGCTTCTTCTGCAAATTTAGAAGGCTCGCTACTGAGATTTCTTTCAAGAAATTTTAATGTTTTCTCTTTCATAATAAATCCTCCTCAAAAAAGTCCACAAAACTGTCTTTATCAAAAAAGCATTGTCAACTCATCCGCTTCTTTTGCTTCATCTCTGACAGCCCAAAGATGATTATAACCTGCTATAGCTCTTACAAATTTCATATATAATGTCTTTTCTGATGCAAATATAGACATTTAAAACGAAATATGCAACTTATAGGTTGCATATTTCATTCTGAAGCAGTTTATATTTAGAGGTAATAGACCGAAAAAAGCGGTATAGGAATCTTGCTGTAGAATTCCTATACCGCTTATATTCTTTTGCCTTTAAGCTTTGTCAGCTCGTGAGCTTTTAGTATTCGTCATCATTCCAGAGGAAGTCGTCCTTTGATGGATAGTCGGGCCAGAGGTCCTCGATGCTTTCGTATACGTCGCCCTCGTCCTCAATCTCCTGAAGGTTCTCGAGCACTTCGAGCGGAGCGCCGGAACGCATAGCATAGTCTATAAGTTCGTCCTTGGTTGCGGGCCAGGGTGCGTCTTCCAGTTTGGAAGCCAATTCAAGTGTCCAATACATAGTCTTAAGTTTTTACGGTTCAAAATTTAATGTTTCACAAAGAGGCTGCCATCGCTTTTTTACGATGCCAATCAACAGACATTCCGGCCTATAGGCCGTGTGCCTCCTGTTCCAACTGCAAAAATAGTAATTTTTGTATTATTTGCAAGTAATATAGAGTTTTTTTTCGTCGCAACCTTCAATAAAGTTTAAATATAAAGCCAAACTGAAAAAATAATCGGACAATCTGTTTACAAATTGCATCAGAAGGCTGTCTATATGCTCTTCACGACCAAGCGTTACCAAGCGGCGCTCCACACGACGGCATACCGTACGGCACACATGAGCTTGAGCTGCAGCAACGCTTCCGCCGGGCAGAACGAAGGTGTCGAGAGCAGGAACCATAGACTGCAAGCGGTCTGTCTCATGCTCCAGCCTTGCTATTTCGTCGCATCCCAGACTGCCTTCTCTCCGTACGTCTTTGCCAACACGCCAAGTACGATTGCCCGCCGTGGACGAAAGACTGGATCCGATGATGAACAACCGAGCCTGTATCTCCGCCAGAAAACGCGATACTTCCGCATCGGATTCAGCGGCAAGCAGCCCTATGTGGGCATTCAGTTCGTCAATCTCGCCGCTCACTTCAATGCGTATGTCGTCCTTCATGACACGCTTGCCTCCATAGAGCGAGGTGGTGCCATCGTCACCAAGTCGGGTATAAAACTTCATAATATCAGAAATTTACGATGTAACAGTATGTCAGAAATTCACGATGTAACTGGTCTTGTATCGGTCTGTATCAGTAAATGCGATGCCGAGATAGTAGAGGTCGTAACAGACGCTGACGCGAGAGTTTGACAGGAGTGTCTGCCACATTTTTCTGGCGGACGGATTGTCATAGATGTCCTCCACCAATATCAGCGTGTCCATATCAGAATGCTGCAATACAGACGTCAGGAAGTCTTCGCTGCCCTCAACGGGACGGATAAGCGCCACTTCTACTGTCTCTGCTTCCATTTTTCCGTCCATTGCCTCCTTTGTCTGAACAGCGCGTACAGCCGACGCCTTGCATCCGCTGCTTACATATCTCTTCAGCAATGCCGTGTCGCCACCGTAGCAGAACCATTCGCTTGCCTGGCGGAAGTTGGCAATGCGGAAATACAGCTCCATACGCTTGCGCTCCAGCCAGCTGACATCGGGCAATTCGCTGCGCATGTCTGAATAAGCATAATACGGATAGTGCTCGTTGATTACATAGCGGATGAAACGGTATGCCGAGGGCGACTGCACACCGAAACCACGGCAATACCCGATGCGGCACAGCCAACGGAAATATCGTTTCAGTTTATTCATACCCACAAAGTTACTAAATTATTCAATTCAAAATCGGCGAAGCCGACCAAATTCTAATTCAAAACTAAAAATTCATAACTAAAAAAGGGTGCTTCTCCTTGACAGGAAAAACACCCTTTTTGTATTATGTTACTTGTTGTTAAGCTCTGAAATTACTTAACCTGAACAGTAGCACGACGGTTGTAAGAGATCGGAGAGAGATCCTTTACACCACCCTTAGCCTCTGTTGTGATCTGGTCGCGGCTAACGCCCATCTTAACGAGCTCGTTAGCAACGGTCTCAGCACGCTTCTCAGAGAGCTTCTGGTTGTAAGCAGGCTTACCTGTTGCGCTATCGGCATAACCGGTAACGAGGAGGTTAGCGTTGTTATCCTTAGCATACTCAGCCATGTTCTTTACGTTTACGAGGTCCTTCTTAGAAGCGATAACTGACTTGTTGATGTTGAAGAATACAGATACCGGAGTACCTACGTATTCCTTAACAGCAGCTGTAGCATCCTTCTTCTGAGCGAGGAGGTTCTTCAGGCGAGCGTTCTCTGCGTTAGCGTCGTTGAGCTGAGCGTTGAGAGCGTCAATCTGAGCCTGTGAGAGAGCCTTGATAGCGTCTACGTCAGGAGTCTTGTCCCAAGAAGCCTTACCGAGGTTGAAGGTCAGACCGAGCTCAGCATAGAGCTTGTTGTCCTTGCCTTCCCAGATACGACCACCCTTGCCGTCTGGCTTAACAGCATCGAGATCCTCCTCTGCGTAGTTCCAGCCGAGCTCGAAGTGGATACCTACGTGCTTGCTTACGCGGAATGTGTTGAGGATACCAGCTGAGAGGTTCATTGCATAGCGGTCAGCGCAGCAGTTACGGTTGATACCGGCACCTACGAAGGGAACGAAGTTCCAAACGCGGTTAGGATTATAACCATAGAGCATGTTGCTGAGGTTGAAGAGAACGTTCTCGTTAAGAGTCCAAATATGGTTAGAGTGCTTGTTCTCGTCAACTACAGTACGACCCCAAACGCCAGAGAACTTGGTACGAAGACCAAGACCCGGTGTGAACCACTTACCGATAGCTACAGAGAAACCAGGAGTAGCACGGAAGCTCTTGAACGGGCTGCGTGAGAGGCCCTGACCATGCTCCTGATTTGAATAGAATGCATTCCAATCTGCACCAACCTGGACAAACCAGTTGCTCCAGAATGAGTTTGTTGCAACGCTGTACTTCTCTACAGGATCTGCTGTTGTCTCCTGAGCCATTGAGCCCATTGACAAACCGCACATTGCCAAAACAATTAATAACTTTTTCATAACCTTTATTTATTTAACAATCAAAAATTTTATCCAGTTTTAATTTTGGTATAGAGGGTTTTCACCTTATAAATCACTGCAAAGATACTAATAAAAACAGTATCCACATCAATTTTTCATAAAAATATTACCTAAAAGTATAAAAAATCTTACATTTCGGATAATCTTGTGTTCATTTTATCTTTTTGTGTATTAACATTTTATATAAATAATGCAAAACTGACACTATTAGCTTCCTACCCCAGGAGTTGCTCCATATCTGTCTGGCGATATACGGCAAGGATTTTCTTGCCATCGGGGGTGTAATTGCAGTTAGAACAAGCGAAAAGACTGTTGATTATGGTCTCCATCTCCTCGTTGCTGAGCACCTCGCCATAACCGATGGCTGCCCCACGCGCCATTCCGAGCGCCAGTTCGTGGTTGACGTTGCTGACCAAAGTGGCGTCTACGCTTGCTGCTGACGACGAAGACACGTCGCGTGCAGAGGCTATAAGGTCTTGCAGAAGATTGATGCAGTTTACGCCTTCCAGTCCTGAAGGCACGGCATTCACGGCGTACGTATTGCCGCCAAGGTCGCTAAGCTCGAAGCCGAGCGACTGCATCTCGGTCATTACCGACGCTAAGACATTGCCGTCAGCGGGTGTAAGATGAAGTGCCTCGGGGAACATCAGTTTCTGCGGATAGCTGTGATGGTCTGCCATTTGGGCGAGATAACGCTCGTATAGGATTCGTATGTGTGCACGACGCTGGTCGATAATCATCAGTCCTGACTTTACGGCGGTCATGATATACTTGCCTTTAAACTGATAATGGTCGGGCGATTTCTCTGCCATCAGTCCTTCATCGGTGGCGACAGACTGAGGTTCTGCATCGGACGGAAGCGTGCGCGACTGCACAATCTCGTCTGTAGCGGGCTCATCCATATCGCCAAAACCGTCAGACGGAAGAACATCTGCATCACCAAAACCACGTGAGGGGATGGCGTCTGCATCACCAAAGCCGCGCGAGGGGATGGTCATTTCTGCGTCGTCGCTGTTGATATTACGCGACGGCACTATCTCGCTGTCATCCGGGAGGAAGCTTGTCTGACGGGGGTGGCGCGATGTGTCGCCAAGTCCAGCATAGAGTTTGTCCCAATCTGATGGAGCGGTCGGCTTCTTTGGAGCCGACTCCTTGAAGGGATTGTATTCGGGATTGTACTGCACTTTGGGCGCAGTAACTCCACCCAAACCGCCTACTGCTGGAATGTCGGGCTGACCCTCGGTATCGAATTCGATGGCAGTAACGTCATTGAACATGCCCACTGCGTCCTTTACGGCAGCTGAAAGTATCTGCCATATAGCCTGTTCGTTGCCGAACTTTATCTCGGTCTTAGTGGGATGGATGTTCACGTCAATGTCGTCGGCGTTCACATTGAAGTAGATAAAGTAAGGCACCTGTTCGCCTTCGGGCACAAGACGGTCGTACGCCATCATTACTGCCTTATGAAAATAAGGATGTTTCATGTAGCGACCGTTAACGAAGAAGTACTGGTGAGCGCCCTTCTTGCGCGCCGACTCGGGCTTACCCACGAAGCCGGAGATGCGACACATCGATGTGTCGACGTCCAAAGGCAGAAGGTGCTGATTGATTTTCTTGCCGAAGATGTCCACGATACGCTGTCTCAAACCGCAGGAACGGAGATTATACATCTCGTTGTTGTTATTGTAGAGCGAGAAAGCTATCTCGGGATATACAAGGGCTATGCGCTCGAAAGCGCTTACAATGTTGTTAAGTTCGGTGGTGTTCGACTTCAGGAACTTCCTTCTTGCCGGAACATTGAAGAAGAGATTCTCAATCTTGAAGTTGCTTCCAACGGGACATGAACACGGCTCCTGCGACACGAAACGCGAACCAGCTATGGTAAGAAGCGTGCCCACTTCGTCGTCAGCCATGCGTGTTCTCAACTCCACCTGCGACACAGCGGCAATGGAAGCAAGCGCTTCGCCGCGGAATCCCATAGTGTGAAGGTTGAAAAGGTCGTCCGCCTTTCGTATCTTCGACGTAGCATGACGCTCGAACGAGAGGCGTGCGTCGGTCTCTGACATGCCTTTACCATTATCCACAACCTGTATGGTGGTGCGTCCTGAGTCGACACACACCACATTGATGCTGGTGGCACCCGCGTCAACGGAGTTCTCCACCAGCTCCTTTATAACGCTGGCAGGGCGCTGTATCACCTCGCCGGCGGCTATCTGGTTTGCCACGGAATCGGGCAGAAGTTGTATAATATCGCTCATACGTTAAAATGGTCTGTTAATATATACCCACATTCTTGTCCACGGCTTACCTAAGTTCAGCAAGCCAGCAACGCCATCAGGGCTGCCAACAGTAACAGCAGCGCCACTATGAAGAGCCATCCGGTGATGCGTGCCGGCTGTCTTGCCGACTTACGGTCGCCTTCGGACGAACCTTCCAGCGACTGTCTTGCCACATCCTCCGGCGCCACTCCCCTCTTCAAGGCGTCTAATATGTCACGTCGCTCATTGGAGAAGCGAAACGTGTGACGGAAGCCGCGTGGGCGGCGATTGCCGAAATACATTTATATATATGTATAAAATTAGATATATGTAAGACGAAATACGCAGCAATGATGCTTGTTCACAATCTGTGTGATGCGCTGCATCACTCTCCAGACAGCGTCTGCAACGGCGCTTCACGTCTGCGGACCGCCTTCAGTTCGGTGCCTGCGTTCTTTCCGCGCCAGTTGAATATGTCGTCCTTGTCGGTAGGTCTGATATAGTCGAACCACGCAAACTCAGGCAGACGATACTTGTCTGGCGGTATCTGCGTAATGGGATACATCGTTCCCGTGGACTTCGAAGCCCATATCTTCTCCAGCTGTCTCTTCTCAGACACGAACATTCGCATCGTATCCGTCTCCAGATAGTTGAGCTCCGTTAGCACCGAGTCCTTGCTGTCAGCGTTGTAATATACGGTCTTCACGTTTCCGACGGCGTCAGCGCGACGCATATTTCCGTCCTTAAAGAAGGCATCCATGCGCTTTGAGGATATCTGATTGAAGTGCTTGTCATCCACCTGTTCCACCGAGAGCGCCTGATTGATGACCTCTGCACGCTTTATTGTGGAGTCGCTCATATACACCTTTATCACTTCTCCGAGAATCTGACGGTTGATGTTCCACGCTATCGGGTCGTGATACATCGTCATGCACGAATCAACGGAAGTGGCGACAAGCGAGTCGCACACCGCCTGCATGTCGTTGCGGAACGAACGGACATGGCGGAAAGCGTGCACCTCACGTCTCACCGAGTCGGTATTGATGTTGTATGTATAGAGCTTCATCGAGTCGGCATGCATCCACAGCGTGTCCTTCTGCGAGTAGTCGACAAGCATGGCACGCTTCGTGGCATAGCCATAACCGTCCTTCTCGTTATAGAAGAAGCGTCCTGCATGCAGCTCGTTTTTGTTTTTGTGGTCTACGAAAACCACGTTACCGAATCCTTCGTTGTTGCCGTTGTTGTTGTCATGATAGAGCGAATCGCCCGTAATGGTCTTGTCACCGTCCACGATGGTGGAGCGTCCGAAGAGCTGCGAGCGGTCGGTACGCGAGTTAAGGTAGGCGTCAGTGGTGTGTATGACGCTCTCCTTCGAACGCACCGTAGACGGTCCGGTGACGTGAGCCACTGATGTTCGCGTGTCGTAATGTAGCGTATCCGTAGTGATATGGTTATGACCGCTGAACATCTCCACCGAATAGAGGAACGTAGCCTTACGTGTTACGGTGTTATACTCGCCCCAGTCACTCACCAGACGGTCCTTTCCGTCCACGAGTTTTCCTCCTTCGAAGAAGTAGGCGTTCTCGTAAATGCGGTCATAGTCGAGCGAATCGGTGTAAAGCGTCTGCTTACGATGCTTCAACACCACATGGTTTCTGGCATGCATCATCTGCTCAGCTCCGTCATAGTCGGCATAGTCGCAGGTCAAGGAGAGCGTGTCGCCCTGCTTGAAGCGCACGTGTCCGAACGCTTCCACGGCGTTTGCCTCCTGGAAGAAGTAGGCGCTGTCGCACCAAAGCTGGGCTCCGGCATGCGTGAAATGCACCTTTCCCTTCAGTATCTGCGCGTCAGGCACACTGCTATACTGGTCGTAACGCAGCTCATCCGAATGGACGAGATACACGCGTTCGTCTGTCTTCCTGCGCTTTTTCTTCTTGTTTGGCGCCGCCACAGCCGAGAGCAGGCAGAAGCCAAAAAGGCATAGAACCGCCATCAGGACGGTTCTATGCCAATTATGTATGATTTTGGATTTCTGTTTTTCCATTTTATTATAAGATCACTTCATAGATCACTTAATCCATCCTTCATATTCGAACTTGCAGTTCTTGCATCTGTCTGCCATCTTCACATACGTGGTCTTGATCTTGTTGACCACCCATTCATGAAGGAAGTCGGCACGCATCTTCTGCAACACCACATTCTTCATCACCTGATAGTCCTCAGTGATGGTGGCGCGGTGAGCCGGTGTGCGGCTCTTCAGTTTTACGATAGCCACGACAGTCTTGCCTTTCTCGTTAACCATTGAGAACGCCTTCGACACGTCTCCAACTTCCATGTGCTCCACCTCGCGTGCCACCTCAGTGGGGAGGTCCTTCATCTGGAAGCGTGATGTGCGTCCGTCCTCAGCGTTAAACGACATCAGACCCTTATTATTACGTGTGTCCTTGTCGTCGGAGAAGTAAGTGGCAGCCTCCTCAAAGGTCAGCTTCTTGGCTCTGATATCGTCTGCCACGGAGTCAAGACGCAGACGCATCTCCTCGGTTGCCTCCGGCGAAACTCGCGGAATGCGGAGGATGTGGCGCACCTTTATTCTGTCACCTCTCTTGTCGATGAGCTGAATAATGTGGAATCCATACTCCGACTCCACTATCTTGGATATCTTCTTCGGGTCTGTAAGATTGAAAGCAACAGTGGCGAACGCCGGGTCGAGCATACCTCTTCCCACATAGTCCATCTCTCCTCCCTGGCGTGAAGAACCCGGGTCTTCTGAGTAGAGACGAGCAAGAGTGGCGAATGAAGTCTCGCCCGATGTGACACGCTCCGTGTATTCGCGCAGATCGTTCTTCACACGATTGATTTCGTCCTGCGAAATCTTCGGCTGCTTGGTGACAATCTCCACCTCCACCTCTGTCGGCACGAAAGGTATGCTATCCTCCGGCATATCGCGGAAGAACTTGCGCACCTCGGACGGAGTTACTGATATGTCGCTCACCAGCTTCTCACGCATCTGCTGAATCAGCTGGTTGTTCTTGAAGTCGTCGTGGAGCTGCTGTCTCATCTGTGCGACTGTCATCTTCTTGTATTCCTCCAGCTTCTCCTTCGAACCTGCCTGCTGTATCCAGCGGTTTATCTGCATTTCGATGTTCTGTGCAATCTCTGACTCTGTAACGGTGACAGAGTCGATGGCTGCCTGATGGAGGAACAGCTTCTGCACGGCTATCTGCTCCGGTATTGAGCAGTCAGGGTCGCCATGCCATGTCACGCCTTCAGCCTCACCTTGCAGGCGCATAATCTCGACATCCGACTTGAGGATAGGCTCATCACCTACCACCCACATCACCTCGTCCACAACGCTGTGCTCAGGAGGTGTATTGTCCACAACGGGCTTCTCCTCCGACAGTTCGGGAAGCGAGACCGGCTCGTCGCTCTCCACCTCCGTAGTGTCGGTCTTGAGAGCAAGCTGCATAGCCTTTCCGCGGTTTGCATTTGCTCCTATCACGGCAAGCAGCATGGCTGCTGCCGCAATAAATATGGTTACTCTCTGTTTGTTCATCTATCAATTTGAATGTATATTCCTAATATACTTATATTATATATGTGTGCTTAGTGCTTGTTTACAGTCTCGAGCACAGCCTTGTCTACGCTTACGCTATACTTCTTGCGCAGGTCAGCCACCCACTTCTTCTCAAGTTCTTCCTGATAGTCAGCCACAACAAGCTCGCGCACGTCCTTGTATGTCTTCGGAGCCTTGAGCTTCTCGCCGTATACGGCTGTGATGGGATAACCCTCTACGGGCTTCACCTTTGCACCTGTCTGGAATATCTCGTTGTCCACGAGGGTGTTGTCGCCCTTCTTGAAGATGCCCTTCACCACCTTGATGCGAACCGTCGAGTCGTTAAACTCCTTGCGCAGCGTGTCTGCCCAAGCCTCGAAAGGAATGTTCTTGATGGCGTTCTTCACGTTCTCCACGTCGGCAGCGTCCTTCACGTAGTAAGCGATGCCCTTGAAGCGCGGTTCGTCCCAACGATACTTCTTGCGGTTCTTCTTGAAGTAAGCCTCAAGTGCCTTGTCGTCCTTTGCAGCACGGTTCCAAACTGTACGGTTTGAGATTTCGTAGAGCAACAGTCCGTCGTGATACTCACGGATGAGGTTCTTGAGTGACGGATCGTTTGCTGTCATCTCCTCCACACGCTTGTCCAGAATGTCGCCGGGCTTCACCTTGTCAGCCTTTGCGATGGAATCAATCTTCTGTGTGATGATCTGCTCGCGAATGCCGCGCTGGTCGATGAACCTACGGATGTCAGCACGAACCGAGTCGTACGGGAAGAAGTTGCCACGATCCTTCACGTAAACGATATGATAACCGAACGGTGAGAGGAATGGCTCTGATGTCTCGCCCTTCTTCATTCCGAATATCTTCTGCTCAAACTCTTTCACGGTCTGTCCCTTCTGCACCCATGAGAGGTCGCCACCGCGCATGCCGGACATGTGGTCGTCAGAGCAGCGACGTGCCAAATCCTCGAAGTCAGCGCCCTTCTTCAGCGCCGTATAGATGCTGTCAGCACGCAGCTTGGCAGAGTCCTGACTTGCCTGTGACGCCTTCTGCTTCAAAGCCACGAGGATGTGGTAAGCATGCACCAAGCCTCCGTTGCCGTCTACGCGCTGCTGTGTCTGCTTGTATATATTGCGTGCCTCGCGCTCCACGTCGCCGTCGTCGATGAATGAGGGACGCACCTGCTGGTTGCGATACATCAGAAACTCGTCTCTGAATGCCTTTGCCGTGTCCAATCCTTCTGCCTGTGCTGCCAGCACCTTCAGTTTGTAGTTCACAAAGAGGTCAACATAATCAGCTACGCTCTTCTTGTCGACGACAGTCTCAGCATTGTTCTTGTTGTATGAATACTCAAACTCAGAACGCGGCACTGGCTGTCCGTTTATGGTCATAATCGTTGGGTCGGCGGTCTGTGCCGACACGCTGCCTGCAGCAAGAAGCAATGCTGCCAACAATGATTTAAACTTGTTCATTTCCGTTTATGTGTTCTATCTGTATTTGGTTTGCCTTACGGCGTATTTTCTTATTTAGTGGACGATTCGGGGCTTCATCGTCGGCATGGGGCGTTTGTGTCTATACATTTATATAAGGGGTGCGGTACGTTCCGTCTTCTTTGTATGGATACGTCTAAAAAAAGCGTAAGCAATGGTCCGTGGCATTTCCTCGGAAACGCGGCGCGGACCATTGCTTTATAGAGTGTCCGTCCTGTTATTACTGTGGACGTGAATAGTTAGGAGCCTCGCTTGTGATGGTGATGTCGTGCGGGTGGCTCTCAAGCACGCCGGCATTGGTAATGCGTGTAAACTTAGCGTTGTGCATAGCCTCGATAGTGCCTGCTCCGATGTAACCCATACCAGAGCGCAGACCGCCGATGAGCTGATAGATAACTTCCTGAACGGTTCCCTTGTAAGGTACGCGTCCTGCGATGCCTTCCGGCACGAGCTTCTTCACGTCCTTTGTACCAGCCTGGAAGTAGCGGTCCTTCGATCCATTCTCCATAGCCTCGAGCGAACCCATACCACGGTAGCTCTTAAACTTACGACCGTTAAAGATGATGGTGTCGCCGGGGCTTTCCTCTGTACCAGCCACGAGCGAACCGATCATTACTGAGCTACCACCGGCAGCGAGTGCCTTAACCACGTCGCCTGAATAGCGCAGACCACCGTCAGCAATCAAAGGAACACCTGTGCCCTGAAGAGCCGAGAATACATCATATACAGCGCTGAGCTGCGGCACGCCTACACCTGCAACCACACGTGTGGTACAGATTGAACCCGGGCCGATGCCCACCTTCACTGCGTCGGCACCATTGTCGACGAGCATCTTGGCGGCAGCACCAGTAGCAACGTTACCCACAACGATGTCTACGTTGGGGAATGAAGCCTTAGCCTCGCGGAGCTTCTCGATAACAAACTTAGAGTGACCGTGAGCTGTGTCAATGACAACGGCGTCAGCACCAGCCTCAACGAGAGCACTCATACGCTCGAGAGTGTCGGCAGTTACGCCCACACCGGCAGCCACGCGCAGACGACCCTTGTCGTCCTTGCATGCCATTGGCTTGTCCTTAGCCTTGGTGATGTCCTTGTATGTGATAAGACCTACGAGATGGTTATCACCGTCAACAACGGGGAGCTTCTCAATCTTGTTGCTCTGCAGAATTTCGGCAGCAGCCACAAGGTCGGTCTTGATGTGTGTTGTGACAAGGTTGTCGCGTGTCATCACGTCGTCGATGAGCTTGTCAAGGTGACGCTCGAAACGCAGGTCACGGTTGGTGACGATACCTACGAGGTGGTTGTCCTCGTCAACTACGGGAATACCTCCGATGTGATATTCCGCCATCATGTCGAGGGCATCCTTCACCGTCTTTCCACGGCGAATGGTCACGGGATCGTAAATCATGCCGTTCTCGGCACGCTTCACGATAGCCACCTGACGAGCCTGGTCCTCTATCGACATGTTCTTGTGGATAACACCGATGCCGCCTTCACGCGCGATGGCAATAGCCATAGCCGACTCCGTTACGGTGTCCATGGCTGCTGTGACAAAGGGCACATTCAGGCTGATGTTCCTTGAGAACTTGGTTTGCAACTCTACCGTCTTGGGCAGTACCTCTGAATAAGCTGGGATAAGCAGGACGTCGTCGTAAGTGAGACCGTCCATTACAATTTTATCAGCAACAAATGATGACATATAACTTAAAAAATTTATTGCATGCAAATTTAGCAATAAAAATCCATTTGCAAAAAAAATCAGGGCATTTAATTTTTACGTTAATGCTAATTAACGTCAGAGAGCAGAAAAGTTGAGAGATGTACTTAGTTGAGAGTTGAGAATTGAGAGTTGAGAGTTATGATATGCATATTAATAATGTAGCAATCTTAAATGATTAAAAAAGGTAATCATAACTCTCAACTCCAAATTCTGAACTCTCAATTCTCAACTCTCAACTTTAATTCGCCTGTTCCGACAGGAACTTTATGCGAACCAGTCTTATTTCGTTGTCCTCGTAGTCGCCACCGAGTTCGTCCACAGCGTCGTCTATGCTGTCCGTTTCGCTCTCGCGGAAGTACTCATAGATGTCGTCCACCTGGTCTTCGTCCATGACATCTTCGAGGAAGTAGTCGATGTTCACTTTTGTGCCGCTGTATACGATGGCGTCAATCTCGTCCAACAGTTCTTCAAACTCAAGGTTGAGCGTAGAGGCGATGTCGTCGAGAGGCATACGGCGATCGAGGAAGCCGATGATTTTCACCTTCGTCATCGAGTCCTTCGCCACGGTGCGCACGAAGAGTTCTTCAGGACGTTCTATATCGTTCTCCTCACAGTAAGTCTTGATGAGCTGGCAGAATTCCTTGCCGTAACGCTTCGCCTTGCCGACGCCAACGCCCTGAATGTTCTTCAGTTCGTCCACGGTTACGGGATAAAGCGTTGCCATCTGTTCCAGCGACACGTCCTGAAAGATTACGTATGCGGGCAGGTTGCACTTGCGTGCAGTCTTCTTTCTCAAGTCCTGCAGCATGCTGTATAGCGTCGGGTCGAGAGCCGATACTCCGTGATCTTCCATCTCGTCCTCAGCCGACTCGCTGAAGTCAGTGTCCTCCACGTACGTAAAGTCCGTCGGGTTCTTCACATATCGGCGTCCGGCAGCCGTCACCTTCAGCAGTCCGTAGTTCTCCACGTCCTTGACGATATATCCGGCTATCATACCCTGACGAATCACAGGATTCCACACCTTCGACGGCATGTCCTCTCCTGCCCCGAACTCTTCCAGCTGTTCGTGCTTGTGCGACACGATGTCGTCCGTGGCTCTACCCTTTATGAAGTCCACCACGTAGTCCTGACGGAATGCCTCCTTCACTGCCATGATGGCTTTCAGGACGATGAGCAGCTGTTCCTTGCCTTCGTGCTGTGTCTTGGGATGCAGGCAGTTGTCGCAGTTGCCGCAGTTGTCCTTCGTATATTCCTCTCCGAAGTAATGCAGGAGGATGCGTCTTCTGCATACAGACGACTCGGCGTATGCCGCCGTCTCCTGCAGGAGCTGCTTGCCGATATCCTGTTCAGCCACAGGCTTGCTCTCCATAAACTTCTCCAGTTTCTGAAGGTCCTTATATGCGTAGAAGGCAATGCACATGCCCTCGCCGCCGTCACGTCCGGCTCTGCCCGTCTCCTGATAATATCCCTCCAGGCTCTTCGGAATGTCATAATGTATTACGAAGCGTACATCTGGCTTGTCAATGCCCATTCCGAAGGCTATCGTAGCCACGATGACGTCAATTCGCTCCATGAGGAAGTCGTCCTGCGTCTTCGAACGCGTAGCCGAGTCGAGTCCGGCATGATAAGGTGCCGCCTTGATGTCATTGGCTTTGAGCACGGCAGCCAGCTCCTCCACCTTCTTTCGCGAGATGCAATAGATGATGCCGCTCTTTCCGTGGTGCTGCTTGATGAACTTTATTATCTGGCGGTCGATGTCCTTTGTCTTCTGCCTTACCTCATAATATAGGTTGGGGCGATTAAACGAGCTTTTGAATTCCTTTGCATCCATAATGCCGAGGCTCTTCTTGATGTCCATCCTCACCTTGTCCGTAGCCGTAGCGGTGAGTGCTATGACGGGAGCGTCGCCTATCTTGGATATGGTAGGACGTATGTTTCGGTATTCTGGTCTGAAGTCGTGTCCCCATTCGGAGATGCAGTGCGCCTCGTCCACGGCGTAGAACGAAATCTTGAACGAGCGGAAGAATTCCAGGTTGTCTTCCTTATTGAGCGATTCGGGTGCCACGTACAGCAGTTTGGTCTTTCCGCTGTGCACGTCGTCATGCACCTGCTGTATGGCAGCCTTATTGAGCGATGAGTTGAGATAGTGTGCCACTCCCGTCTCCTCGCCGAGCGAATTGATGACATCCACCTGGTTCTTCATGAGCGCTATCAGCGGCGACACGACAATGGCCGTGCCCTCCATGATTAGAGACGGCAACTGATAGCACAGGCTCTTTCCTCCGCCCGTCGGCATGAGCACAAAGGTGTCGTTGCCGTCAAGCAGATTGCGTATGATGGCTTCCTGCTCTCCCTTGAAGGAAGAGAAGCCGAAGTAATGCTTCAGTTGTCCTGTTAGGTTAATTGTCTCAGTCATAGTAATAAGATTTAATGTCTCTTAAGATATGCGTGGGAGACAGGCTCGTTTGTGTCCTTGTCTCCCGCGCATCTCCTTCTTATTTAAGGTTCGATTTCTCGAGCTGGCTCTTTGCGTAGTCGAGAGTTACGGTAAATGAGTCCACCTTCTTGGCAGGCACCTCAAACATGGCGTCCATGACTATCGACTCCACGATGGAGCGCAGTCCACGTGCGCCGAGCTTATACTCCACAGCCTTGTCAACGATGAAGTCGTATGTCTCTTCTGTGAACTCCAGCTTGATGCCGTCCATCTCGAAGAGCTTCTTATACTGCTTTACGATAGAGTTCTTCGGCTCCACGAGGATACGGCGCAGCGCCTCTCGTCCGAGCGGATTGAGATAAGTGAGCACAGGCAGACGTCCGATGATCTCCGGTATGAGACCGAACGACTTGAGGTCCTGCGGAAGAATATACTTCATGAGGTCGCCCTTGTCGAGGTTGCGCACGTTCTGCACGGAATTGAATCCTACGACGTGCGTATTGAGACGCTGTGCTATCTTGCGCTCTATGCCGTCAAATGCGCCACCGCAGATGAAGAGGATGTTGCGTGTGTCGACGTGTATGTAGTCCTGGTCGGGGTGCTTGCGTCCGCCCTTTGGCGGCACGTTCACCATTGTTCCCTCGAGGAGCTTGAGCAGACCCTGCTGCACACCCTCGCCGCTAACGTCGCGCGTAATGCTGGGGTTGTCAGCCTTGCGTGCAATCTTGTCAATCTCGTCGATGAAGACGATGCCTCGCTCAGCGGCAGCCACATCGAAGTCAGCCACCTGAAGCAGACGCGAGAGGATGCTCTCCACGTCCTCACCCACGTAGCCTGCCTCGGTGAACACCGTGGCGTCCACGATGGTGAACGGCACCTTGAGGAGCTTCGCTATGGTACGTGCGAGAAGCGTCTTGCCCGTACCCGTAGAGCCCACCATGATGATGTTGCTCTTTTCTATCTCCACGCCCTTGTCGTCTTCGGGCTGATTCAGACGCTTATAGTGGTTGTATACGGCTACGGAGAGATACTTCTTAGCCTCGTCCTGTCCGATGATATATTCGTCGAGATATTTCTTTATCTCCGTGGGCTTGGGCACGTCGCTGAGCGACACGTCGAATGCGGGTTTCCTGCGCGTTCCCTCCGGCCCGAAGCCAGCCTCCATCACAATCTGGTTGGCCTGCTGCGCACAGGCGTCGCAGATAAATCCGTTCAATCCGGTGATGAGCAGATTGACGTCCTTCTCGCTTCTTCCGCAGAAGCTGCAAACTTTCTTTGGCATTTTCCTTTTCTTTCTCTTATTGCTTCTTTCTTGTCATCACCGAGTCAATCATTCCGTACTCCTTCGCCTCTTCGGCTGTCATCCAGTAGTTGCGGTCAGAGTCTGCCCACACCTTGTCAAACGGAGTGTGCGAGTGATCAGAGATGATGGTATAGAGTTCCTTCTTGAATTTCTGAATCTCACGAGCCTCTATCTCGATGTCCGAAGCCTGTCCCTGTACGCCACCGAGCGGCTGGTGTATCATCACGCGGCTGTGTGTAAGTGCCGAGCGCTTGCCTTCCTTACCTGCCACGAGGAGCACGGCAGCCATCGAAGCCGCCATGCCAGTACACATGGTTGCCACGTCGCTTGAGATAAACTGCATTGTGTCGTAGATGGCAAGACCAGCCGTTACGCTGCCGCCGGGAGAGTTGATATAGATAGAGATGTCCTTACCGCTGTCAATAGAGTCGAGGTAAAGGAGCTGTGCAGTCAATGTATTGGCTGTATAATCGTTGACCTCTGTGCCGAGGAAGATGATGCGGTCCATCATGAGACGCGAGAAAACGTCCATCTGTGTGACGTTGAGCTGGCGCTCCTCCAGGATGTAGGGGTTCATATACTGAGCCTGTGCCTTCATCACTTCGTCGAGCGTCATTCCGTTCATGCCAAGGTGACCTGTGGCATACTTTCTGAAATCGTTCATATCTTTTCTGGTGTTGCTTTTTAGTTTTATTGCTAAGATTGAGTCCGCATAAGGGGCTATCTTATGCAAAGATACTAAAAAAGCGCCACATTCTCCCACATTCCACAGGTTTTTTTCGGCTGATTTCCAAGTAACTCTATTTGGATGATGAGAGAATGCTTAGCAACTGGTGAGAGAACGCGTATCAACTATCGCTAACATTGAGAAGTTGATGTTTTTGGAAAGTAAACAGGAAATTTACAAGCTGACAAAACAAACATAGGAGGCTACGGCGTCTCGCCGTAGCCTCCTAAAACACATCCTCCACTGTCTTTCTTATTTGCTCTGCTTCTTCACCTTATACACTCCCTTCGGCAGCCCGCCAAGCTTCTTGGCTCCTCTTGCCATCACCTTGCCGTCAGGTGTGTAAACGTCATAAGTCTGCTGTGTCTCGGTAGCTGGCAATGCGTCCACGGCAGTAACCACAGGAGCCTGTGTTGCCTCCGACTCGCCGCCTACGTATACAGCAGAGACAGCGTAGCGGTGGCGTCCGCCGTCTGCCTGTGTGTCGGTGTATTCGGCTGCAGCGTCAGCCTTCACCTGTGCCAGGAACACGCCGTCGCGATAGACATTGTATGCCTTCACCACGCCGGTGCCAGCCTCATACGTCACGTCGTCCACCATGAACATGTAGGTGTCGGCGGTGTTGTTATGGATGGCGAAGAAGGTGGTGCCCTGCGGCAGGTCCACTGTATACTGCTTCCATTCGCCTGTCTCTGCCTTTGCCTTCAGAACCGTGGTCTTGAAGTCGGAGATGGCTGTTCCGGCTGTAGAATAGAGCACCTCGAAATCCTCTGAATAACCGAGATTGTCGTTCTTGAAGTTGTTAGCCCAGAAGCTCACTGTCTGCTTGCGCTCGGTGAGCGGCGGCGAGATAAGCCAGTTGTCGGCAGGGATGAACTTCGAGTCCTCCACGCTGTAGAACGATGCCAAGTAAGCCTTTCCTGAACGGGGCTTCAGGCACGGGTTCTGGTCGAGCACCGAACTGACTATCCATGACGACGGCTCCACCAATGTGTAGGCGAAGCGCTTGCCCTCTGCGGGATGAGGATATGTGCGGCTGAACGGACCCTTTGCGATGCCCTTCTCGCCGTATACGGATGTCCACTCGCCGAAGTCGTCCATTGCCCACGGAGTGTACGATTCGAAGTCGTCCGTTACCGTCTCCGACTTCTCCTCCACCTTCTTCCATGTCACGCTTACCACCTTGCCGTCCGCCGTCGTAGCGTCTACGCTCTCGGGGGCTGTACGTGTGGAAGCGGTCAGCTCTACCGTAGCCTCAACTGTGTTGTCGTCAGGTGTGGCGTCCTCGTCGATTGCTACCTCTGCCTTCAACGCCAGCGGCGACTTGTCCACTACCGAACTCTTGTATGTCAGCTCCACTATACGACGTCCGTTCGGCTCGAGCGTTTCGTTGATGTCCTTCGTGTCCGCCAGCTTGCCGTCAGCATAAAGGCGGACAACGTATGAGCGGGCAGCAACGCTACCCACATTCTCCACCACAACCTTGGCTGTGACGTTCTCGCCACGACGAACCTTCTCTGGTGCGGTCATCGAAGCACGCAGGTCTTTACCTGCCACATCGCGCACGCATACATTATCTATATATAGTGCTGTGCCGGCAGGAGTCTGAACGATGAACGTCAGCATGACATACTTCTGACTTGCAAGATTCTTGTCGAGCGGCACGGACATCGTTGTCCATGCAGACGAACCTTCGCCGCCGCACTTGAATGTCTTGTAGAGCACATCGTCCTTGCCGGGAGTCTTTACGTAAAGCTCGATGTTGGTCTGCTCCTTTGCTGCCGTTGACATATAAGAGAAGACGAGCATCGGATTCTCGGCTCCGTCCAGCGCTATCTTGCCCACGCCAATCTTAGCCTTGTCCGAATCAGCCCCAGCGATGTAGCCCGAGCATCCTCCGTCGCCTTCCGACGACATGCCCTGCATAAGGTCGAAGCCCACTTCGCCAGTCTGGTCAGTCCACCACATGGCGTTGTCCAGTCTGCCACCCTTGAAGTGCTCTTCGAAAGGCAGCGTGTAAGGTGTGCCGACAATGATGCCCGGCGACATAACGCGCGGACCCTCGTCCACAGAGTTCTCGGCAGAGAGAGCGTAATTTATCATCTCCTGATCGCCGTCGTTGGTGTCATAGGGGATGGTGATGGTGGTGGCTGATACCTGATCGACGAGCGGGAGGCTCACGCCTGTACCGGTCTCGATGATTTCGTATACGTTATACACGACATCATTCGGGTCGATGTATCCTCCATTGGTTCCCTTTGTTACCGGATCCCAAGTCAGCGTGATGTCGTTGTCGGTGGTAGTAGCCTTGATGCCGGTCGGCGATGCTGGCGTATCCTTGCCCACATAAGCCGAAACCTTCTGGCTCTCGCGTCCCCTACCCTCATCGTTAGAGGCTATGACAGAGTAAGTGTTTACGCCGTTCTGCGCCCAATTGTCAATATAGTACTGTTCGCTGCCCGGCTTTACGGCTGACATCTGCTGTATCTCCTCACCGTCACGCATGACATAAACGTCGAGGTCAGAGGTGAGCTTGGTGCCGTCGATAGCCTTTGTCGGGGCAGTGAAATAGAATGTGGCTTTAGCCGAACCGTCCTCTGCGGGCACCACACGGAGATTGGTGGCTGCGTCAGGAGCCTTCTGCGAATTGCCCTTTACGGAGATGTCGTCAAGGACAAGCTTGTAGAAGTTGTATCCGTCGGTGGTGCAATGGAAACCGATGTAGAACGCGCCGTCCTTGTCCGGTGTAAGCTCTGCCTTCAGAGTCTCATACTCCACGTTGGATATCTTGGTCTTGGCCATAAGCGTGTGTGTCATCGCTTCGGCTGTAGGCTCGCTGCCGTACATCACCTCCATCTCCTCAGGGTACGACTCGCCCATGCTTGCCACACGGAACGACACGTTATAAACCTGACCCTTCTTCAGCTTGAGCGGCGGCATGATGAGCCAGTCGTCGTGACCGTCTTCGCTATCGCCATACTCAATCTGTGCCGACGACTGACCTGTTCCGTCGTTCTCGCAGAACTTCCATGTGGCTCCGTCATTGTTGGCGTCAATGATGGTGAAGACGTTAAGAGACGCCTCATTGTAGAAGCCCTGATAATAAGGCGGCTCCAGCATGTCGCCGTAAGAGACGCTGTTCGACTGTGCCGGCTCGCTCTTGCGCTGTCCGCTGCGTGCCGTCACGGTGTAGTAATAGCCCGTCAGATTGCCACCCGGCAACTGGTCGGTGAGCGATGTATTAGTAGTAGCGCTTGCCAAAGTCATGTTGTCGGGAAATCTAACCACGTCGTAGGTGACATCGCCCACGTATCCGTTATTGATACCCTTCATCACGGCATCCCATGAAAGCGACAGCTTACCCGTTGCTATGTCGAGACCGGCTTTCACGTTGGTAGGCTTGCAGGGCGTATCGTCGCCCACAAAGACAGTCTTATAAGCCTTCGGACCATTGCCAGCGGCGTTGGAGAGCACCACGCTGAAGAGGCGGTTGCCACGCTTTACGGTAAACTTCTCGCTAACGGCAGCTCCAACCGAAGCCTTGCCCGTAACCACGCTCTTGCCGTCCACCGACACCACGTAGCTCACCTCTCCAGTCAGCTGCGAGCCACTGTATGTGGTGGTGGGCACGGTGAATGTCAGGTTTCCGGCAAGCGAAGCCTTGTCGAGGACTACGGCAAGGTCAGCTGTCATGCCTGGAGCGGCGTCCGCTACGGTCTCCTTAGGAATGGAGAGAAGCGCAAGCTGCTCATTGTTGACAATGTCGCCCACCTTTGTGGCTGCGCCTGATGCGAGGTCAACGGTGTAGAGAGCAGAAGCGCCGGTATGGTCGGTGCAAGCCCAATAGAAGATGCCCGACGCCTGATCAATCTCGCCACTCTGCACGTTCCACGAACCGTCGCTGAGCATAAGCTTAACGCCTGTGCTGCCCACAAGACTTTCCTTGGCAGTCTTGGTGTCGATGCGATAGAGGTCGCCGTATGTGCTGATGCCGTATAGCACGTTGTCTTTCGTGATGCCGAGCGCCACATAATAATTGTGAAGCGAACCGATAGTGCTGCGCGTATTGTTCGCATAGTCAGCGATGCCAAGCTCATAGCTTGATGCGTCGCCCGTGAAGAAGTCGCCATACACGGTTCCGTCTGCAGCAACAGCAGTCTCGGTCGCCCACAACGAGTAGTCGCTGAGATAGTCGCTCGACTTCAGGTCGCCCGTCTCAGCGTCGAAGCAGTAGTGCGTCATCGTGCCCACGGAGCTGTCATACTTCACGATGTCCAGTCGGTCGCCTGACAGGGCGCCACCCGCATTGGCATACATCCTTGCATCCACGTACTTCTCGTTCATCTCCATCTTGCCTGATACGCCGAACGAATACATGCCGTAGTCAGGGTCAGAGTCAGCCCAACGTCCGCTCTGCATGACGTTTGCCCACAGTTCCCTGCCGAGTGGCACGGACTGGGGAGCCTTGCTGACATAGAAGGGAACGGCGTCAGCCTTTGCCGGCACCGCACGCTTCACGGGCTTCAGCTGTCCTGCCACAGCCTGACCTGCGATGCGTGCCTTGAAGAGCAAGGGACGGTTGGCCCTGAGCTGTGCCAATCGCTCGGCTTGCTCACGTGGTGATGTCTTAGCCTCGGCTCCGGTCACGGGGAGAAGGCTCGCCACATTACGACAGCCCAAGGGACGCGGTGCCCTGCTGTCTGCCGTCTGGCCTACTGCCGTAGTGGTCAGTGCTGTAGCAAGCACGGACGAAGCGGCAACGAAAAATTGTGATAGATAAGTTTTCATTATGTGTGTATATATATTTTTCCGGAAATATGCTTATCAATTTTGCAAAAATAGCCAAAACCACTGAATAAAGCAAGAAAAGAGCTTAATATATCATTCGGTTTTGTTTGACGATTAAGGAAATAAGCGTATTTTTGTAGCGTAATTAAAATGACAGCCATATACAATGAATAAGATAACAATGCTGGGTACGGGCAACGCCACCGTCACCCATATCTATAACACGTGCTTCACGCTGCAGACCTCCACCACCCTACTCCTCGTCGATGCGGGTGGCGGCAACGGCATTCTCACGCAGCTTCGCAAGGCGGACATCCAGATAGCCGACATTCATCATCTCTTCGTCACCCACTCCCACACCGACCACGTGCTGGGCGTCATCTGGGTCGTCCGCATGGTGGCGCAATGTAAGGGCTACGAGGGCAAGCTGCATGTCTACGGCAACGACAAGGTGATGCGCGTCATACGCACCATCATCGACATGATTCTCGCCAAGAAGCAGTTGGCAAAGGTGGAGGAGCGCGTCGTCTTCCATGAGCTGACGGACGGCGAGAGCTTCGACGTGGGCGACATCCGCCTCACCTGCTTCGACATCCATTCCACGAAGGAGAAGCAGTACGGCTTCCGTGCCGAACTGCCTGACGGAACTGTCCTTGCCTGCTTGGGCGACGAGCCTTACAACCCGCTCAACTGCCAGCACATCCGACATGCCGACTGGATGATGTGCGAGGCTTTCTGCCTCTACGCCGACCGCGACACCTTCAAGCCGTACGAGAAAAACCACAGCACGGCTCTTGACGCAGGAAAGCTCGCAGCAGAACTCGACGTAAAGAACCTCATCCTCTATCACACAGAAGAGAAGACCATAGCCACACGCAAGCAGAACTACACAAGGGAAGCCGCACAAAACTTCAAGGGAAGAATCATAGTGCCGGATGACTTGGAGGAAATAGAGGTGTAAGGGATTTGCCTTTTCTTCTAATTATATTAGTTTTGAAAACAAGGTCAAGACCTCAAATTAGACTAATTATTTTTCTTCTCATCGAATATTCGTTCGTAAGGCATCTTGTATTTGGCTTTCAATTCCGATTCTTCGTTTATCTTTCCGTATAGCACACTTAAATTAATATACTTTGCTGCCGGCGTTTCCTTAATAAACTTCATCAGGACATTGTATGACCATGTGTCGTCATACGACATCAACGCCTTAGCCATTTTACTAGTGGAGAAGCCTACCATATAAGGTAATACATCGTCTTTTCTCGTCCAGCGATTGTCATTATAATTCTTGCATGACTCCTCCAACAATGGCTTGAATGCTTTGTCAGGGAAATAGCTGACAGCTATAAGCGCAATATTACACAAATAGTTGTTCTGATTCCATTCTTTCTCCACAGGAAGTGCGTCTTGACTATAATAATCCCAATATAAGGGTTTCTTTTTCAAGGCATCCATAATGACGGGAATATCTTCTTTACGACGAAACCGAGCCATATAAATCAAGGCATAATTGTTATATCCATCCATATAGTTGCGCTTGGCTATGGAATATAGTTTCTCTGAAAGAGGGGCATTACAGTAGAGCTTCCTGAAATAAAGGAACGAATAAATCTTTGGGGTGTTCAGCAATACGCTGTCCATCCTTAACGAATCGTTAACGTCCAACGATCCGTAATAAGGATAAAAATGCATAATGTCGAACATTGCCTCCATCATAGGTTTGTCATAGTAGGCTCTACCCTTTGAGTTGTTGTATTCGTCATCATAAATAATGACGTTCCGCATGTCATGTATGTGGCTGATAGCCACATCGCAACCCAATGACGGATTCTTCTCACGCAATATTCCGAACGCATACATTTTGACAAACGTTGAAGGATGGTTTTCGATGAAAAAAAGAAGTTCCTTCTCAGTCAGCGTTTTCTTCAGCTGCTCCCTACAGCGAAGTGCGCCAGGAAACTGATGCAAATAGCCCGGATAATAATACACCACCTTATCTGTTGCATACACTATTTTATCAAACAGCACATATTTATCCAGACTGGGAGCCATGACCCAGCTGATTATCATCGAACAAAATGATAATCCCAACAATATACACATGAAAATGTCGACCGCTTTTTTCATAATTTTTTATATTTTCTTCCATCTATCATCTTATGAGGGCGGTTCTTTTTATAATCAAAATTATAAGACCCCGGTAATGATGAACTTTTATAATTTGCAATATTTTTCCCATTTTTATATGCCTTCCATACACCTCTCAAATCACCAGGAACAATTGGACTTTTTATTGTTGTAAACATATCAACGCCTTTATAATCAGAGACATCTTTACCTTTATTATTATATTTATAAGCCCATACCTTAAAATTGCCATTAGGTGCGATAATAGTAACATTCTTGAAACGTGGGTCCATAGAAATTGCTTTTGCAAAATTTGACGTCCTACACATATAAAGTACAATGTATAAACCGTTTTCTTTTCCTTCTTCAAAAACCCTTGATAATTCTTTATCATTTTTAATTAGTTCATAAAATTGATCACAAGTAGTTATATTTTCATTTTTATTCATAAAACCCATTGCATTGGTAAAACCATGTGAAAATAGATTAATTACATTATCACCTCCATCTTGAAAAGCTTTAAAAAATGCATGCGAAATGACATTAGGGTCTTCGTCTTTCAGTGGAGGAAAACAATTCCTTTTGATTTTTCCGTCAGTATCTATATATTTAATAGGGTTACAATCTACATAAGCATATGGACTTATAGAATAATTAATTTCAGATTTAGCATCAATTACGCTCCAAGTAATATTCTCTATATCATACCATCTCGCTTCATGGTCCTGCATGTTCCATCCGTACATAGTGTCAAGTTCCTTGCCTATGTACTTGTATTTGTTTCGGC
>ERZ1027181.58-NODE-58-length-45591-cov-28.929462_pt1 | contig 45591 bp, 56 predicted proteins | sample MGYA00519247_ERZ1027181 | MGnify/ENA primary metagenome ERZ1027181 (study PRJEB26926, sample SAMN06164415) | human gut metagenome | biome: ENVO:00009003; feature: ENVO:2100002; material: ENVO:00002003 | host: Homo sapiens | place: USA | collected 2012 ...
ACCAAAAAAGGAGGCTAAAAAAGATATTGAGGACAAAACCTCAGTATTTTCAAGGCTTCCGAGGCCCGTAGATCAGCAGATCTACGGGCCTTATTTTTCCGATATTTTACCCTGTGCCATCCACTCTGGCAGGAGTCGAACGCACACAATTTTTACTCTATCAGGCATATCTTTTGAGGCCGGGATCTTGTTACTTCAGGATCTCGGCCTTTTTTATTCTGCTGTATAAACCAATTCCCCAAACAGAAAACCAGAAAACAAAAGAATGTGAGGTTGTTATATGGCGCAACAATTTTTTGAAGAATTATCCCGGTGCCTCAGAAAAGAGCAAATTGAATCCTATAACAAGGAGGACAGGCGACTGGAGATTTTTCTCCATGGGCAGCCTGTCCTTTCTGTTTCTCCTGGGAACGAAGTATTCCTGCTTCCAGCTGGCAGCAAGAATCCAGAGGCCAACGAGCTGTATCACAGGGTTGCTATTGCAGCCGATAGCGCATTCGAATATGTGGAGGCCATGGAAAACACCCCTCTCCTCCGTGCTCGTGGTTTGGAAAACAAGTTCCATCTGCTGGCAGACTTTGGCGGTGCAGTCCTGGCTGGTAGAGAGCGAGCCGCCGGACAGGGCTATGAGTTTGTTACGTGGATCTGGGACTATGAGAAGGTCGGTGTCAGCCATGGACACTATTATGAGGATGATTTTGCAGGAGCCAAACGAGACTTCGCTGTTCGTTCCGGCCTGATTTCCAATGCCAGCCTCTTCTCTAAAGAGGAGTTAACGGAGCTCTATCGCGCAACAGAGCATCTGCTGGCGGATGACCCCGATTTGAATGACAAACAAATGAAAGCCATCCAAGAAGCCAGAATCAAAATCGAGTTCTCTGTCCCCGACTTGGACACCCAATTGGAACACAGACAGGATTATAGCCCTCAGATGGAGATGTAGGGCTCGGCATTGGAGGAATACGATGAGAATGAATGCTGTGTTATCAAATCCGAAGCATCCCGAGTACGGACAGTTTACCGTTCCCCTCCCAATCCCGCACAACCAGTATGACGGAATCATGGAGGCGCTGAATGCGATGGATATGGGAGATCCCCTGGCGAGGGACTGCCAAATGGACGAGATCCTTGGTGAGTACCCCATCCTGAAGCGACTGGAGGGAAAACCTGTAAATATCGACGAGCTGGACTATCTGGCCAAGCGGCTGGACAGCTTCTGTTATGCACAGGAGGGCGCTCAGTTCCAGAGTGCGGCGGTCAGCTACGACTATTCCGACATGACCGACCTAATCAACTTGACATTTTCCTGCCAGCAGGTCACGGTCATCACAGATTTTTCAGATTTAGAGCAGGTCGGCAGAGATCATTACATGGTGCTGAATGGCGGCTGCGCCAGCAAAGAGGAGCTGGACGCCCTTGACGGCTATGAAACCGCTCTGCTCCTCATTGATGAGGGCAATGGAGTCATCACACCATACGGAGTAGTCTATGACAACGGTATGCGACTCTCGCAGCTCTATGATGGGCGTCATTTTCCGCAGTATTTCTATGAGCCTCCCCTGCTGACCCTGACGGTACAGCAGAGTAAGGACGCTCCCAAAACCTGGTTGTATCTGCCTGCGCCAGATCTCCATATCAAGCGTTCCTTGGTTCGGGCAGGGATCGTTGATCCGGCGGATATGAGGCTGTCATTTCAGGGGAGCGAGTTTCCGGATGCCGTAGACTGTGTTTTGGATATGGAGTCAGAGTGCCTGGAGGAGCTGAATAAGCTGTGCCAGGCGATTCAACAACTGAGTACCGATGAAATAAAAAAACTGGGCGCGGTGGTGGAATACGCACGGCCGGAAACCGCCGCACAAGTCAGGCAGCTGGCAGAGAATCTGGAGCAGTTTGACTATGCCCCTGGTGTCCAGAATGTGGAGGAATATGGCCGCTACATGATTCAGAAATCCGGCAGGTTTGAGTACGACGAAAATCTGCGTGATTACTACGATTATGCCCGATACGGACTGGAGCGCATGAATGCGGAGGAAGGACGGGTCGTAAAGAGTGGATATGTTTCCTATCATGGGGTACTCACACTGGAAGAACTGATGATGGACGACCCTGCGGAGCAATACCAGCGGAATCAAGGCTTTAATTTTCAGATGACCTAAGTTTTTTCTGATAGACTTTCCGCTATCGTTGTGGTATTGATTGTGTTCATAAAATAATGGAGGTGAACTAAATGATGTGGCAAACACAAACGACAATAGAATATCCCTTTGCGCTTCGGCCCGCTTCCATTGAGGAGGCGGGCCTTTTCTATTCCCAGATGGACGAGGCCGAGGATGCGGTGCTGGGAACGGTAGGCCATATACGGATGGACTTCGGAGCTTCCGGAAAAGAGTTCTACCACACTTGGTGGCCCCACAACGGCGACCAGTTCAACACGGGGGAATTCAAAGACGAACTTCAGAAGTTTGTGGATATGCTCCGGTCGGATGGTCCCCTTACGAATCTGGCTTCGATGAGAAACTACTGCTATCAGCACGGCGGTAAGATCACCGAGGACGGCCGATGCTTCGGCTATATCGCGGAGACGGAGCACTACCGCTACTGCCTGCGCTGCACCCCTTCCCCTGGGGAATATCAGGGGTACCTTTATTCCTACGACCTGCGCCAGCAACGGATGGCCCAACAGGCAAAGCCTGTGGGTCGGATCACCTACGCCAGTGGTGAAGAACAGACCTTCACAGATGCCCAGAAATACTTGGACACCATTCGGGAGGAACTTCCATATCAAGCCACCACAGGCTTCCGCTATGAAACGCTGACGGACGATCCCGCAGTGCGGAAGGCGGTGGACGACATTCTGCTGGACTTTGCTGGGGAGGAGAACCCCCGGAGAGGCTGCAATTATGGCTTGACAGAGGCTGGGAAACAGGCGCTCCGAGAAGCCGCCGATCCCGACCGTCCCCACACCTACGCATGGTTCGTGATGACCGACTGCAACATCCCCGGAGAGCAAATCTACCGGGACTTGACCTTGGAGGAGGCCATCCGCACCTACCTGGACAGTGACCGGCCAGAGAAACGGCTGGGCGTCACCAAGGACGGTATCGCCACAGTGGATCTGGTTCGGTCGCTGAATGGAGAACAGCACTTCTTCACGGATCACTTGCAACTGGACAGTTTCAAGCGCGACCCAGAAATCGCCGCCGCAGTGAAAACGCTCCGATTGGAGCTGGAACAAAATACGCCCCAGCAGGGCATAACGATTGGAGGACTATCATGAGAGAGGTCTCGAGAGAATGGCTGGAATTCCTGCGGGAGCAGTATCCCAAAGGAAGTCGTGTTCGGCTGACGAAGATGGGCAACGATCCTCACCCTATTCCACCCGGCAGCATGGGCACTCTGAAATATATCGATGATGTAGGGCAATTTCATGTGAAATGGGACAACGGCAGAGGCCTTGCCTTGATCATTGGTGAGGACCAATTTCAAATCCTGCCTCCTGAGCCCCAGACGATCAAGTTTTATATGCCACTCACGGCCCAGCTCTATGCTTACGACGACTGGGGAGATCTGGAGGAGTATGGCAACGACCTGGATGGGCGTGAATTGAGGGACTATCAGTCATGTATTCACGAAGCACTGCTGGAAAACCAGATGCCTGAAGAAAAAAAACCGTGGTCTGATGCACTGGTATGACAAACCGGACGGCGTAAACACGAAAGTCCAGTCCGTGATGCTGGATGTGGAAAGCCGTGACGGTCAGTTGTGGGGTGTGGCCGAATGCAAGGTGAATGGGACACTTCTTCCGGAGGAAAAGGAGGCCCTTGCTGAGTACATTTCCGGTCAGGCATCGGACGGCTGGGGCGAGGGTTTCGAGCAGCGAGCCATCAAACTGAACGATGGAGAACTCTATGTGAGCCTTTGGAACTCCAGCAACTGGAGCATTCAGACGGAAGAAGAAAGATTTTCGCCGGACTCCCTCACCCGCCTGCCTGACCTGTGCTGGTCAGTTCTCCCCGGTGAAGGGACGCTTATTTGCATCAAGCGTGGCGAGAGCGGCTACTATCCCAGCGACTGGAGTACAAAGGATCGAGCGCAGAACCGCTGGCTGGCGGACTATAACAATCAACGGCGAGGCATTACACCGGCCCAGGAACAAGCCATGCTCACCGGCAGTATGTGCGGTTGGGATGTGCCGGGGGCAGACCCTAAGTGGTATGAGGAGCAGCAGGAACAAAATGGAGGTGAAATGACTCTTGGGTGATGAAATTTTTAGCGTCTACCTGACCCCCGCCGACTACAGCAAATTGGCCTACGCCAAGCTGGATCTTCCAGCCAGCCCATGGAAACTGCTGGACGCGATGGATAAGGTGCGGCTCCCAGAGGGAGATTCCTTGTATTTGGAGATCACAGATTACCGTGACTTTGAGGTGCTGCGCTCCAGTCTTGTATGTTCAGCAACAAACCTGCTGGAGCTGAATGACCTGGCAGAACGCCTCTCCAGACTGAATGAGGTTCAGCGCATCGCCTTCGAAGGACTGGTTCGGGTGGATTTCCAGAAACAAGAATCCATCACACTGAAACGCCTTCGGGATCTGGCAGAAAGTGTGGACTGCTGCCATGTGGTGGAATCGGTTGTATCAGATGGACAGTTAGGGCGATTTTACGCAGAGAATGGTTTTGTTCCGGAAGTGGAAGGAATGTCAGATGCGGCATTTGAGCTTCTGGACTTTGAGAAGGTCGGGAAAATGGCACGCATGGGCGAATGCGGCGTATATGTTCCCAGTGGAATCTCCGGCTTGGGTGGCTATGTAGTACAGCACTCCGACTTGAAGTCGGCGCCGGAAATCACGCTGAATCAGCCTGTCGAGCCGGCCTATACAATCCACCTGCGGTTGACTGCACACCATGATAATCTCCCCTTTGCCGGAACCGATGTGGTAGATTTGAAGCTTCCTGCCGAAGATAGCGCATTGGAGATGGCAGTGCGCTGCCTGGGATATGTTGATTGGGGCGCCGTTGAGTGTACCTGCCTGGACTGCAAAGTCCCGCAATTGGCGGAACACATTACCAACGCAGTACCATTTGAAACCATCGAACGGCTTGGAGATGTACTTGCCCAAATGTCGGCTGCGGCTCTCCCTGTCTACAAGGCACTCATGACAGCGACACATTGCCAGAATATTGTAGATGCTCTGGATCTGGCAGAACAGCTTGACGAGTATATCCTTTCTCCGAGCATCGCATCCCCTGAAGATGCAGCGGCAGAGGAACTGGCCTTCATTCTTCCGGAGAAGGCCGCCAAGATGATCCGTCCTCATATCAATCTTCACACCTATGGGCAAGCGCTTCTGGCGTCTCGCAATAACATTCAAACGGAGTACGGGCTGCTGGAGCGCCGGGATGGACAGTCCATTCAAACCATTGGGCAACAGAAACAGGAACCGCAGCTGGGCGGGATGGAGCTTGGATAAGGTGTGAGAGCCGGAGGCGACTATCAGCACGACCGGCCTCCAATGGTATAAACCCATCTCTACGCATGCGGAAAGGAGGTCTTCTTAATACTCAAGCAAACGATCACCGCACCCGAGCAAGTGGATTTAACATCCATAGACTTTCCTGATATCCGTTGGCTCCATGGTGTGTTCTACTGCAACAGCAGCGGCACTGGCCGCGACAAAAAATACCATCCCTGGTCAGGGGTAAAAACCGACCTCGGAGAAATCGAGGAAAAAGCGTGGTGTCAAATTGCTGAGGCATTGATCAACCGCAAGGGAGAATCTGCTCTGCTCAAGTCACTCATTGAATGGGAGACGAACCACAACTATGCTCACGCTTCCAAAGAGGTGGTCAGAAAAGAAGCCCTGCAATTGCATGTCGCCAGACTGTTTGATAACCCGCTCTGGGTTCACTTTGTCACATTCAACCGACAATATCGCCCGGAGGTGCTGGAAATGGCACATCTTGTTACAGTTGTGAATGAGTGCTGCAATACGCCTGGCGAAGTAACACAAGAGCAGGTCGACCACTCTGCAAATGGTATGATTGCCTGTCCCTGCTGTGGACGATGGAGTCCCTTCCACTGCGTGGAGCAGGCTGAAAATGAAGAAAACAAACTGGGAATGGAGATGATGCCGTAGTGAGCGTACAGGATTGCAAACTCTTCGACCTGCTGGACGGCTTTGAGATGACCAAATCTCAACATGACTGGCTGGAACGGCGATTCGAAAACATGACGAAAAAGGAAAGCCTTCTGTTCCGTGGAGCAATGCAGATCGAGCAGCCGAGAATGACCTGCGATGTGATACTGATTGCAAGTCAATTGGATCACTATGATCTGTTCTATGGCGCCGGGGATGATGTTCAACTGGGCAAATTCATCATGGAACAGATCCAGCGTCCCCCTGATCAAGCGCGGGAGTTTCTTGACCCGGAGAAAGTGGGCTCGGCTTACCGCCAAAAGGGCGGAAACACTTTCTGCGATGGGCACTTTATCAAGGTCACCTCTTTAATCGATCCGTTTCTGGACGGTGATCCTTCGATGAATCCCGACAAAGGCGATTTTGCAATCCGGATCAAGCTGGCCAGCCGAACCAACATGGACGGCGTGTGGGTGGGCTTCCCGGACACCGGCGAGTACATGGATGCCGCCCATCCGGACGAGTTGCTTCTGGCACTGGATGAGTTGGAAGCGGAGTCCCTGACTGAGTGCATCGCCGTGGAGGTGGACTGCTGTCTGCCTCAGCTGAGAGATATCCTCTCCCAGTATGATTCTGCCGCAGAGCTCATCCGCCACGCTATCGACTTCGGATATGTGTGGGCGGAACAGGGCCAGGGCGAACCCCGATGGCTGGACAAGTGGCAGGCGGTACTGGAGCTGGAGGACTGCCACCGCTTGGATTACGCCCTGGACCTGGCGCAGAACCTTCACTGCTACAATTTTCTACCCCGCAACATGGAGCTTGCAGACTACGGCAAAATGCTGGCAAAGCAGGACGGCATCTATCCCATGGACGAACTTCTCGTGTCCTGCTTCGATGCGGAGGGCTACGCCAACCAAAAAATGAGAAACCTCGGCCTGTCGGCAGCAGAGCATGGATATGTGTCCTGGAACGGAATCGAGATCCTTTATGAGTACAGCCAGCCGCCCAACAACCCGACCATGTCCATGTAATTATGCAACACGCCAGAGGTTGAAGCAAGGGGGTGATCCTACAGAAAAATAAATAGCCAAAAATAACTATGGGGCCGTTTTTCCGAGAGGGATAAACGGCCCCCTCTTTTTTTATGCCCTTTTTCGGAAAAGCACCCCGGAAAGGAGGCATCTATGCAGGAAGAACGGCTGGCGGAATTTTTGGAACAGTATCACTCCGGCGAATCGAATGCCGCCACCAGCCGGGAGTTGGAGTGCATTTTCTCCATCAAGGGGATCGAAGTGCGTCAGATGGTAAACCGCTTGCGCCGCAAGGGAATCCCCATCGCCAGCAGTGGCAGTGGGTACTTCTACGCCGCTACGGAACAGGAGGTGCGGGCGACCATCGCCCATCTGACACGGCGGATCAGCGGAATCGCTGCCGCTATTGCCGGCCTGAACCAATCCCTGGAGCAGTTTGATACCGCACAGACCCGGCTGCCGCTGGAAGGCGGTGATGTGGTTGAATAGCTTCATGAGCTGGATCGGTGGGAAAAAGGCACTTCGGGAACTAATCGTCACCTTATTCCCGGTCTACTATGAGCGGTATATCGAGGTCTTTGGCGGAGGCGGCTGGGTGCTGTTCCATAAGCCACCCGGAAATGATTTCGAGGTGTACAACGATTTCAACAGCCTGCTGGTCAATCTATACCGCTGTGTAAGAGATAAGCCGCAGGAACTGATGGAATCGCTCCGGTATGTGCTGAATGCGCGGGAGGATTTCGATGCGGTCCGTGCGGCTCTGGCCCGTGACAGCCCTGCCAGCGATGTGCAGAAGGCCGCCTGGTTCTATCAGCTCATCCGGTACAGCTACGCTTCGGGCCTGACCAGCTTCGGCAGCCAGCCCCACGATATGCGGAGCAACTTCCCCCTCATCGAACAGGCCCATCGGCGCTTGGCTAAGGTAGTTATTGAGAACAAGGACTTCGAGAAGCTCATCCGGCAGTATGACCGCCCAGCGAGCCTGTTCTATCTCGACCCGCCCTACCACGCCACCGAGGGTTACTATCAAAATATCGGGGAGGACGGCTTTACAGAGGCAGACCACATCCGCCTGCGGGATGTGCTGATGCGGATCGAGGGCAAGTTCCTTCTTTCCTACAATGATGATGCATTCATCCGAAGCCTGTATGACCGGCCCGGCATCTACCTCATGGAGACCACCCGAATCAACAACATCAAGCAGCGGTATGACAATGGTGCCCAATTCCCCGAGCTGATCATCGCCAACTACGATATGCATGAGCGGCGCCGGGTGGCGCCGTCCCAGATGAATCTGTTTGACCTGACGGGGGGTGATACAACATGGCTGAAGTCTTGACGGAACTGGAAAAGCTCCAGAAAGCGGCGAAGCTGATCGAGGAAATGAGCCAGGGACGCCTTCAGGTTTGCCCCAGTGTAGTGGGGCAAGTCTATATCCGGCCGCAAAACGAAGCCTATCTTGGACTGGCTATGCGGATCGACAGTATTCCCGGTCAGCCGCACTACCGAGTGACCTTTACCTCACAGCTGCGCCGGATGGGAGCGGATATGACCTCAGAAGGTCTCCGGGCGCTGCTGTCCGAGGTAGGTCAGACTTATGCGCTGCTAACCGCGCTTGAATCAAGGAGCTATACGCCCACGACAGAGGATCTGATAGCATTTCGGGAAGAACTGCTGTCGGAACAGGAAGCAAAGTCATTCCAGACCTTGCGGCAAATGATATAAGGAGGACAACAGCAAATGAAATTCAATAAGCAGTTATTTAACGGGACGATCTTCCTCCCTGGCGCCGTACTCAAAATCAGCGACTTTGAGGAGAGCGATCAGGTTGAGATCCATGCACTGAAGAACACGGTAATCGTTATGAAGCACCAGATGAACGCCATGGAGCTGATCCAGGCCATGGACAGTCTGAACCAGCTGTTCCTCAGCCTTTCTTGCCATTTGGCCAAAACCTGCGGCACCTGCAGCGGGTGTGAGGGCGAATGTCCCTTTGGGGATTTTGAGTACGACAAGATCGAACTGGACGATGATCTGCGGAAAGAAGCCGGCATTCCCACAGATGCCAAACTGAGTCTCTATGTGGACGAGGAGGATCACACGATTACCGTCTGCGAGGCCGGATATGATCACGACCTGCGGGATATTCCTCCCTACCTGTTGGAGATGATGGCCTTTTCCGGCATCTGCCTGGGCGAACTGGAGGAGCGGCTGATGGTCGGAGATATCATTTACGGCGGCAGCACTCGTAGCAGAAAGGAGTGCGAAGATGAGTAAGGTACACACCTCTGTAAAGATCCGCAAGGATGGCTCTCTGGTACTGCCGGCCTTTGTTATGCGCGGGATGGGCTATGCGCCGGGTGAGGAAGTTCCCATTACCACTCCGGCGGATCAGTATATCTGCGACTGTGACGCAAACAGCCTGCTGGTAAGCCGTGTTTGCGGGGATGCAGGATGCGCCGGCTATACCAGCGAGGAGCCTGAGCTCAATCTGCCGGCAGACCTGCTGGCGGAAGCGTCGATTCCTGTGGGAGAGGAAATCACCGTACTGGTGGCGGACGGTGCGTTGCTCATTGTCCCAACGACCGAAGACCTTCTGGAGTTACCGGTGGAGTTATGTTGTTTGCTCAACGAGCTGGGCATCAGTCCGTTGTCCATCCAGCTTCCGAACAAGTGCTGCCTGCCGTAAGGAGGTTTCAGGATGGAAAAAGAAATCTATCTTTACCCCTACTCTGCAGCCGAAGCTCGTACCAGGAACGAGCTGGCACTTTGGCGGGCGAGCTATCAGGCCAACGAGGAATGTGCCCGCGACATCGAGGAGCACATTCGCACCCATTTTGACGGTGCTCACCTGGATGATTCGATGCTGCAGCCCCTTTTGGATAAGTGGGGGTATAAGCGAATCAATTTCGTCCTTGCCAATACCCTGCAGGAGCTTAGCTACGATGGACGCTTCAGCCGAAAGAACCAAGAGTGGGCGAAAGCCACCTTCATTCCGCAAGACGGTACTCACAACATTTCGTTAATGGTCAAATCTCATCCTGCGGTATTGGATGGGTTCGTAAATATGGTGCGCGAGGCTTACAAGAATCTTGGCCTCTTCGGGCCGCAGCACTGTGAGCCGAACTCCTTCGAAAACCTCGACTACGAAGGCCGAGTGTTGGTGCTTTCACCAGACACCCTGAAGGAGAGCTGCTGGTCGCCCGAAAACCAGCTTTGGCTGGCCCATGATGGATTTGGCTGCTCGCCCCACGCCATTGGGCGCTCTATCCGATCCACCTGTCTTGGAGATGGAGAACAGACACGGTGGAATCGCACCGACTTCATCGGGGTGCTGCGGGAGGAGTTTCTCCCAGACTGGGCCAAAGAGAAACTGGCTGAGCTACAGGCAGAACAGCCCGATATGGGGGTGATGAAAATGACTTGATGAAACCAAGAAAGGAGGAATGCCGTCGTGAGCATTCAAATGAAAAATGGCTGTCTGGTTTACTATGGGAACCTCATTGGATACCAAGCCAAAAACCAGACCGAAGTCACCGTTGATCCACAATTCCGCCGTGAAGAGCTGGAATCCTGGCTTGCACGGCGCGGACTCGTGCCTCGCTGGGAAGAAGGCGTCTATGAGCGCCTTTCCAACGAGGGCTTTCGCGTCAGTGACAGCTCGCCGGAGTTACAGTCCTGCCGAATCTGGCAGCTCAAGCCCGGTACGCCAATTCAGATGCGCTTCATTGGCCTTGATGCCATGGCGCAGAAGTTTGGCGGCCCCACACCTGAACAGTATCATGTGGTCTATGATGGCCGGATTCAGGACAATGACCTGGAAAAGCTCTGGAACAAATTCAGCCGTACTCCTCTTGGGCCGGACGGTCAGCCGCTGGCTATCTCCGATGTAGTAGAACTGTACAATGCATCTGGCAGTACCTTCTTCTACATTGATCGCTACGGGTTCCAGCCCATAGAATTTGTGGATCATCCCAGTCAGGATCAGTCAATGAGCATGACCCTGTAAATCCAGAAAGGAGGAATATTTCCATGGCAACCAAAGCCCAGAAAGCCACGACCCAGTCGGAATCCCCTCAGCAGCAGACGCTCCCCATGCAGTATGATGTTCGCATCCATTCTCTCCGTCTCGACGGCAACTGTCGGGCTCACGCCTCGGTGAACATCAACGGTTGTTTCGCCATCCGTGGAGTGAAGGTGATGGAGAGCAGCAAAGGACTGTTCGTCTCTATGCCCAGCTATCGCGCTGGCAACGGCGAGTACAAGGACATCTGCTTCCCTGTCACCAAAGAGGCCCGGCAAGAGTTCGACAATGCTGTTCTCGATGCCTATCAGCAGGCCCTGACCCAGAGCCAGCAGGTCGGAAGAACTGCCCCGGACCCTACGGTCCGGCAGGCACCGGGGCCTGAAATGGCGATGTAACCTGTCGTATCTGTGTATTACTGACCTGAATCATCCAATCCCAATCATTCATTAAAATTCAAGGAGGAAATGAACCTATGAAGAAGCTGTATAACAAGATGATCAACACCATGAACTCCGTTTCCCGCAAGGCCGTTGGTACCGTCAACTCTATGGCGTTTTCCGCCCGCACCGCCCTGAGCAACACCCGCGGCGAGGGTTACATCGACACCGCCGTGAAGATCCTGATTGCCGTGGTGCTTGGCGCCCTGCTGCTGGCTGGACTGTACACCCTGTTCGGTGACACCGTGCTGCCCACCGTGACCCAGCGGGTGGAAGACATGTTCAACTATGCCGGCTGATGCTGCGGTTCGTTCCGTATGGTTTTTCTGCACGCTTGCGCTGGCATCCGCCGCTGACCTGCGGCGACATCTCATTCCAAACACCTTTTGTATCCTGACTGCCGTGGCGGGGCTGATTGCAATCAGCCCCGCCCGTTTTGTTGGGCAAATACTTGGTCCACTTGCTGCTCTACCATTTCTTGGGGTGGCAATGATTTTTCCAGACAGGGCTGGCGGAGGCGATATCAAGTTTGTTGCCTCTGTAGGCTTTGTTCTGGGTCTGCTTCCAACATTGTGGGGAGGCATTCTGGGCCTATCACTCGCCATCGTCTATGCTGCCGCACGGGCCTGCATTGAAAAGCACTGCGCTGCCACACCAACACCAATCGGCCAAATTGCCATCCCCTTGGCTCCCTTTCTTTCCATTGGTTTTGCCATTTTCTATGTTTTGGAGGTTATAACATGAAAAAGTTCCGTATTAAGAAAAAGACCGCCATTAAGTGCATCGGCATTCTGGCTCCCTTGGCTGCCGCTGCCATCATTGTGCCCAAGGCAATTCGTCACAAGAACGCGTTGCGCGTGTAAGCATCGCCATTCCAGTTAAAACGAGGAGGTTATGCCCTGTATGAGTTTTCTGAGAAATCGTACTGTGATCGGAGTGTTTTGTATTCTGCTCTCCGTCCTCATCTGCTTCGGCCTGACTCCGCTCTTCAACCGGGCGGTATCCCAGAAGGTCGAGATCGTCCGGGTCACCCAGCCGATCCGCGCCGGTGAACAGATCACCGATGATATGGTTCAGCTGGTACAGGTAGGTGGGTACAATCTGCCTGACAATGTTCTACATGAGAAGGCCAATGCCGTAGGCAAATATGCTACGGCTGACCTTGCTGTAGGCGATTATATTATCAACACCAAACTCTCTGATGTACCGGCGGCTGATAACGCCTATCTCTATGACCTTGACGGCAGCCAGCAGGCCATCTCGGTTACAATCCGCTCTTTTGCCAACGGTCTGTCGGGCAAGCTGCAGAGCGGCGATATTGTTTCTGTTGTTGCCCCTGACTACAAACAGCAAGGCCAGACCGTCATCCCACCTGAGCTTCAGTATGTGGAAGTAATCAGCGTGACTGCGTCCACCGGGTATGATGCCAACACCGGGGAGGCTCAGACAGACGATGAGGATGGAAAAGAGCTGCCCAGTACGGTCACACTGCTTGTCACGCCTGAACAGAGCAAGGTGCTGGCCGAGCTGGAGGAGGAAGGTACAATCCATCTGACTCTGGTCTACCGTGGAAGCAAGGAGAATGCGGAAAAGTTCCTCACCGCACAGGATGATGTCCTGTTGGAACTCTATCCTCCCGAGCCTGATCCCGAGGAAGCGTCCCAGGAGGAAACCACGCAGGAGGAAACTCCCACAGGAACCGACAATCCTGAAGAAACGGAGGTGGAAACTCCCACAGAGTCTGAGGAGGTGGCCTGATGCTGAATTTCAAGAAAGGAAGCATCTTCTCCCGTTCGGCGGGCAATGAAGATGACTACGAGGAATATAAGCAGGAGGACCAGGGGGGCGTGCTGGCAGTCTGGGGCAGCCCCGGCAGTGGCAAGACCACAGTCGCCGCACGGATTGCAAAGCACCTTGCCGGCAAGCGCAAAAACACGATTCTTCTCCTCTGCGATATGTCCGCCCCCATGCTGCCCTGCATCTGCCCACCCAGGGATCTCGAAAACAAAGGATCTCTGGGGAGCGTCTTGGCTGCCGCCCATGTGTCTGACAGTTTAATCAAGAATAACCTTACCACCCATAAACGGCTGGACTATCTCTCCATATTGGGGCTGGTCAAGGGTGAGTCGGAATACACCTACCCACCCTATAGCGATGTGCAGGCCCGTGAGTTGATCGATGGCCTGCGGAACATTGCGCCTTATGTGGTGATCGATTGCGGGAGTTATATTGCCAACGATATACTGTCTGCCGTTGCGCTGATGGAATCTGACGCTGTCCTTCGTCTCGCAAATGCAGACCTGAAATCTATCAGTTATCTGTCCAGCCAGCTCCCACTTCTGAAGGATGCTGGCTGGGACTTGGACAAACAGTATAAAACCGCCAGCAATGTCAAACCCCAGCAGGCTGGTGACCACATGGCAAAGGCGCTGGGGACGGTGGCATTTACACTGCCGTACTCCACTGAGGTGGAGTCCCTGTATCTGGCTGGTGATCTGTTGGGCGAACTTTCCATGAAGGATAGCCGGGTCTTCCGCAAGGAAATTGAGAAGATTTCCAAGGAGGTGTTTGGGTGTTAGGAGAAAAGCGTAACCTGTCCCTCTTTGCTTCCCAGCCTGCCCAGGAGGATAAGCAAGTCAAGCACATCACCGTAGACCGTGACGGTGAAAAGAAGGATATTCCGCTGTACTTCGGCCCGGACTGGCCTGTCGTCAACGGCACTGGTGATACTGTTCCTTCTCCCAGTGATGACCCGTCCTCCTGCCAAGCAGAGGCCACTGCGGAAAAAACAGAAGAAACGGTTCCTGTCGAGCCTATACCGCAGGATACAGCCGCCGGTATAGCCGACAACTCACCGGACTCAGATGTGCAGTATCCCGATGACTCTCCCCGCAGAATACTGGCCAGCAATACTGTGGTGGCCAACCGTACACATGCACTTTTCTTTGCACCGGAGGGCGACAGCCGGGACTTCAACAGTGTTCTCAAGGAAGTGCAGGAGTATATCTCCGGCAAATATTCCTCCCTGATCACCGATGGTGGGGACGAGGATGCCAAAAGTCAGATCAAGCGGTATATCACCAAGTATGTGCAGGACCAGCGTATTGCGGTCAAGGGATATTCCGCCGATGGACTGGTGGATGCCCTCTACACGGAAATGGCGGAATTTGGCCTTCTTACCAAGTATATCTTCGGAACCGGCATTGAGGAGATCAACATCAACTCCTGGCGGGACATTGAAGTGCTGTACTCCAACGGCCAAATGGTCAAGCTGGATGAGCACTTTGACAGCCCCGGCCACGCCATCAATGTAATCCGCCGTATGCTTCATGTTTCCGGCATGGTGTTGGATAACGCCAGCCCTGCCGTCCTGGGCCACCTCAGCAAGAACATTCGAATCGCTGTTCTCAAGACTCCTCTGGTCGATGAGGATGTGGGCGTCACCGCCTCCATCCGTATTGTCAACCCGCAGAACATGCAAAAGGACGACTTTGTCCGTGGCGGCACCGCCACTGGGGACATGCTGGACTTCCTGTCCGCCTGCCTGCGGTACGGTGTTTCCGTTTGTGTGGCCGGAGCCACCGGCAGCGGCAAGACCACAGTGGCTGGATGGCTGCTGACCACGATCCCCGACAACAAGCGTGTGTTCACCATTGAGAATGGTTCCCGTGAGCTGGATCTGGTTCGTGAGAAGGACGGCAAGGTCTGCAACAGCGTCATCCACACCATCACCCGTGAGTCCGAGAACGCCAAACAGAACATCGATCAGGACATGCTGCTGGATATGGCGCTGCGTTACCACCCCGATATCATCTGCGTGGGCGAGATGCGATCCGCCGAGGCGTATGCGGCGCAGGAAGCTGCTCGTACTGGCCACGGTGTGTTGACCACCATTCACTCCAACTCCTCTCAGGCCACTTGGCGGCGTATGGTCACGCTGTGTAAGCGCAAGCATGAGATGTCCGATGATACCCTCATGGATCTGGTCACCGAGGCGTTTCCTGTGGTGGCCTTTGCCAAGCAACTGGAGGACAAGAGCCGTAAGATCATGGAGATCATGGAATGTGTGATCCAGCCGGATGGCTCACGCCAGTATAATACCCTCTATCATTTTGCGATTGAGGACAACCGGCTGGAGGACGGCAAGTATTATATCGATGGGCACCATGAGCCAGTCCATCCAATCTCCGCCAATCTTCAAAAACACTTCATCGACAACGGAATGCCTCAACAGGAGCTGGACAGGCTCCTGGCGGGATTCCATCAAAAATAAGGAGGTGAACCCGTGTGACGACCATACAGCTTATGGCCTGCATTGGCATGGTAGTTGGCTTTTTCGTGCTTCTGGGCATCACCCCCTCGGATTTTACCGAGGGGGTATTCCGGCAGATTACCAGCAAGCCCAAGAGCCTCCGGGACGAGATCAACGAGTCCACGCAGCGCAAGAAAAAATTTGTTTTGCGCCGGGAGATCGAGGAGAGCCAAAATATTCTTCGTATGACAGGGCGGGAGGCAAAGTTTCCGGCAATCTGTGCCATGTCTCTTCTGCTCTTTCTGGTGGGCGCATCTTTCGCTTTTCTCCTCGGCAACTTCTTCCTCGTTCCTGTCCTGGCCGCAGGCATGATGTTCATCCCATTTTGGTACATCAAGCTAACTGCGGCCTACTTCAAAAAGGCAATCTCCGCAGAACTGGAAACAGCACTTTCCATCATTACCACATCCTATCTCCGTAATGAGGACATCCAGACCGCAGTTGAGGAGAATCTGGAATACCTCAATCCACCGGTCAAAAACGCCTTTGCCGAGTTTCTGACCAGAATCAAGCTGGTCGATCCGGATGTGGATGCCGCCCTGCGGGATCTCAGCACCAAGATCGACAATGCAGTCTTCCGGGAATGGGTGGCCGCACTTTTGACATGCCGCTATGATCGGGGTATGAAGACTACTCTGACGCCTATTGTCGCCAAGCTGAGCGATATGCGGATCGTCAATGGCGATCTGGAAAACATGGTTTTTGAACCCCGCAAGGAGTTCATTGTTATGCAGATCCTCGTTCTCGGCAATATCCCACTGCTCTATTTTCTCAATCAGGAATGGTACGATATCCTGATGCACACGCCGATGGGACAGATCATCTTGGCTGTTTGTGCGGCTGTGTTGTTTGTCAGTACAGCCGCAGTCATCAAATTGACTCAGCCCATCGAATACAAGAGGTGACGCTATGGAGTTTTTATTGATTTTGTGCGGTGCCTCTCTGGCGCTTGGTCTCTTTTTTATCGCGGCAGATTTGTTCAAGCTGCCTCGTCTTGCTACACAAAAGGCGCTGCTTTCTGCCGGCCGCCAGGAAAAAAAGCAGGCTCGCACCACGGATGTACTGCTCATGGGCTGGGCTGTCAAACTGGCCCCTCATATCCACATGGATGAGTACAAGCACAGCCGTCTGAAAAACACGCTGAATGCCGCTGGACTTGGCATGACACCGGAGGAATATACCGCTTTTGCCATTGTGAAAGCCGCAGCGGTGATGCTGGGCGTGATCCCTTGCTTATTTCTGTTCCCGCTGTTGGCCTTGGTCGTGATCCTTTTGGCGGTAATGGTCTATTTCAAAGAGATTCGCCGGGCAGATGAAAAACTGTCTGGCAAGCGGGATGAGATTGAGTCTGAACTGCCGCGATTTGTGGCCACGATTACACAAGAGCTGGCCAACAGCCGTGATGTGCTGAGCATGGTGGAACACTACAAGCAGAACGCAGGAGCCACTTTCGCTGCCGAGCTTGACATTCTCACCGCAGATATGCGCTCTGGTTCCTACGAGGCAGCACTGACCCGCTTTGAGGCCCGCTTCAATTCGCCGCTACTCTCCGATGTGGTTAGAGGACTCATCGGTGTGCTGCGAGGAGACGATGGCGTCCACTACTTCCAAATGCTCGCCCATGACATGAAACAACTGGAACTCCAGCGGCTAAAGGCGAAGGCGATGAAGATCCCGCCCAAGATTCGGGTTTTCTCCTTCATCCTGCTCATGTGCTTCCTGGTGACCTATCTGGCCATCATTATCTTCCAGATTCTGAACTCCCTTAGCGGAATGTTCTAAGAAAGGGGGCCATTTCATGAACTATAAAAATGAACTGAAGAAAAAAATCAGTGCAGATTATGAGCGGCGGGTCAAACAGTGGATGTCATCTGATCCGGCGCAGCTGGTGGATGCCGCCGAAACCATTGCCGCTGCGAGACTGATTCGTGACAATCTCGACGATGCTATTACTACGCAGGACGCAAAATTCCTGCTTGATCTGGACGATCCTCTGGGGTATGTCACCGACCGCTGGATCTCGGAAAACGGTGCGGACAACTCTCACAAAGAGGAACTTCAGCACTGCGTATGGACGCTTCAACAGGATTTTGGCGAAGGCCAAGCCCCCGCGACTGTCCGAGATTTCCTGATGGAACACAAGGGCGGAGTGTTTTCACTGATGACACCCTGCGGTTATGTTTCACTGACGGAGGCGCAGGCGGAAAGCCTGCTCGACGGACACGGCATAAAGTCGCACCCCGGTATGGCGGGTGTTTCTATGGAGGTTTCTGCCGACGAGATCCTCACACAGACGGTCAAGTCGGCAAACCGGCAGAATGGTGTGTGGTATCTCCTGACGGAATCCCCTGAGCAGACGCAGAGTCCCCCGGAAATGGAGGTGAACATGTGCTGAAACGAGTCTTGCGCTCCCGCCGCGGCGAAGGCTACATTGATGTCTGCGTCCTGGTGATATGCGCCATGCTGGTCATTGCGCTGGCTGTTAAAATCATGCCTGTCTACATCGCCAAACAGCAGCTGGACACCTTTGCCACAGAGCTTGTGCGTGAGGCAGAGCTGTATGGCCGCGTAGGAACTGAAACCACCCGCCGGGCTCAGTCACTGCGGGAGCAGACAGGTCTGGACCCAGATATCAGCTGGAGCAGCACGGGCCGCATCCAGCTCAACCAAGAGATTACTGTCGTCCTGACCTATGAAACCAACCTGGGCCTCTTTGCCGGATTTGGCAGCTTTCCAATCACCCTCCGCTCCGAGGCGACGGGAAAAAGTGAGGTGTATTGGAAATGAGTCGATTCAAGCAAGCAATCAGGGACCGCCGGGGCATTTCCTTTCCGTTGATTATCGCCGTCACGCTTTCCCTTGTGATCCTTCTGTGCGGTGTCAGTGAATACCTCCGTCTCCTCATCGTGGCGCAGGGGGTCCGGGATGCTGTTCAGGAGGCGGTCATTTCTACCGTCAACGACAACTATGACGATGTGTACCATGGGGTGCGTGAGGGCTACTCTGGTGCGTATCAGCCTATGGCCGGAGACTTTGAAGAATCACTGGACTACGGCGACATCTATGGCCGACTGGACGCCCTTTTGAACCTGACTAATCAGAGCGGCTACCATGTGCAATATACAGAGGATGGCAAAATGGAGTTTCGCGTGTGGGACCTAAGTGTCGACCTTCAGAACGCATCCTTCGCATCGGCCGACAGTGCTGGCAACCGGCTGGCTGCTGACTGTGAAATCGAGCTGGAGGTGCCAGTCTCCTTTGGTGGCAGGCTTTTACCGCCCATGCGAATGACCGTAAAAGTAAGCGCCGGGTACACACCCCGCTTTTGACCAGGCGGCTAAAAATCTCTCTTTTGTAACCGATGCAATTATAGACTTCCGCACTCTTTTGTGGTAGGGTTCGAGTTGACAAGAGGTATACGGTGTAGGAAAATGATACCAAGTGTATCAATCAGCCGCTATACCAAGTTAGCCGAATGAAATAATCGGCCTGAGAGCCGACTCACAGAAAAGGAGGATACCCATGAAAGACAGTACAAAAAAGTGGCTGACCATCACTGGCGGTCTTGTGATCTGTGCAATCCTGGTGTTCGTGATTGCCCAGCAGTTCACGAAAGAAAAAGCTACTGACGCTTTACCTCCCACCAGTAGCTCCCAACAGGATGCGGTGGTGGTTGATCCGGACGGCAGCAATCCGACTACCGATCCTGATGCCTCTTCTGACATCAGTGAGGATGATCTTACCATCAATCCCCAGACCTCGCCCAATGACACCGGCACAAATGCTGGAAACGGTGCAATCTCAAGCGGAACGGAGCAAACCATCCAAGCAGATCCCGAGGTGCCGGAGAAGCCTGACGAGGAGACACTGACCGACCCCAGCCAAAAACCTGACGGCACGCCGGTCGAGGGAACACCTACTCCTGAGGACCACGACAACTACCAGCCGCCCCAGCAGCCGTCCACCAATACTGGGGGTGGGTTGCCCGGTTTCGAGAATGTCCCCAACGCCGGTGGGAACCAGGGCGGAACAATCGACAGCGATGGCGATATCAACAAACAGGTCGGCACAATGGGCTGATCCAATCAATATGGCAGAAAAGCACAGCTTCGGCTGTGCTTTTTTATTGCCTGAAAGGAGGCAAAATGAAACGAATTATCAGTGTCCTGCTGTCGTTTGCCATCATGTTGACTGCCCTTTGTGTCCCGGCATTTGCCGAAGGTGGAACCGGTGGATCTGGCAATATAGACGGTGGCGGCGGGAGCATGGGCAATGCAACGAGTCATGGCAGTTGGAATCCCGGCAATGAAGGCGTCCGGATTACCGTTGTCCGAGCAAGTGATCATGCGGTTGTGACCACGCCTTTCGATCTAACGAATAAGCAACCAGCTGCAGGTATTTATCATTTTGGAAAAGTAAGCAAAATCCAGTATAACGGTGGAGCAGCTTTGTCACCTGTTCAAGGTGGATATTCCTACAAGAACCCTGCTCAGCCAATTCCCAGAATCATCAGCACCAATGGAAACAATAACATTGAAGCAATCAAACGGTATTTTTGCTCCGAGTATGCTGTGAAGTTGATTGCCGAACAGACAGGAATGGATTACGAGACGCTCATTGGTGGTGAGTATAAAATTCTCCTTGAACCCATTGCCTACTACAAATATGAAGGCGTCATGATCGCAACAACGGCTACTGAGGCAGCGATGTATGACGAAGTCGTCAGTGGTCACCTGCGAACATGGATGGGCAGCCTGACCCACAAGAACCTGCCACTCTCGATGTTTTTGGAAACGGCAGACCTGGGGTACCCCGCATGGTCCGGCTCTACAACCCAGCATGCCACCAATTCGGCCATCAAATCTTCATTGGGGCTTGGCATTGTTCGATTTGAAGAACAGCCTGAAGAACCGACCATCACCACCTACGATTATGAGTATCGGACCAATACCGAAGTCATCACAGCCGTGGAAGTCAGTGGTGGGCAGAGCGATCCCGATAATCCTGTTACCGTTCGGTTCAACATTCTCGGAACGACTTATACCGTCAGCAATGTCTATTACCCGGACGGAGATTCCCAATTGGCATGGGTGCGGTGGACAACGCCTGATACGCCGCAGGATGTAACCATTACAGTAAGCGTATCCGGTCCAGGCTCCGCACAAGGCACCATCCAATGCAAGATTGTTGACCTTGATGAGAATCCACCACCCAACCCAGTGGCGGATGACCGCAATGATTCCTTTTCACCGTCTGCAGTACCATCCAGAGCAGAAAAGACATCAGCCCAGTGGAGCATATGGCGACCGTGGTGGTATGCGTACTGGGTGTGGCACAGCACTGGCAAGGATAGCGGATACTGGTGTGACCACGGATGGTGGGAATTTGACCTGGACCGCTACAGCGCCAGTCTGAGTGCCTCCATGACTATTACCCCCGATACAATGAATCCCACTGCCAGCGGAACCACAATGAAATCCGGCTACGGAATCAATGAAGTGGTCACCGCCAGAGTCAGCAGCTCCCAACGCTCGGCAACTACTGCCCTTCAGAATGCGGTCAGCTACTTCCCAGAATTTAACTACGACTCGTTCTGGCGGCTGCTGGATCGTGTCTCAATCAGCTCATCCTCCTCTCGCTTGGAATTCCAGACAAACGAATATAGTACCTACAACCGGCGCACTCATTTTACACCTATCTGGTATCCGGACGGTGCCTATACCGTCAACACATGGGTAATCGACTGCTGGACGCCGGTGGGGATGCTCTCTGTCAATCTCAGCGACACGCTCACAATCAGCGGGAATCTCTGGGATGACTGGCATATAGCGCCGATGCGATAACAGGAGGTGCCGCATGGGATATGTCCGTATAACTGACAGGCCCGAGGAACTGTTCCATTACACCCGGCGGGATAACCTTGCCTCCATTCTTCGAGATGGCAGGATCAAACGCATGGGAGATGCGGAGTGTTGGTTCTGTTCAACGCTGGACGATACACTGGAGCTCATGCGGGCCACCGTTATGGTCGAGGGAAAACCCTATGTGAAACTGGGCGGAAGTATTGGCAGATATCCTAAATTTCAGCCGGAGGACTATGTGATTCTTCGTTTGAAGCCGCGATATCAGAACGGCGAGTGGGCCCGCTGGATGCAGGAAATGCCCCCTGGCACCCCGCCGGAATTGTTAAAGGCCGCCGAGAATTTCAGTAATCTCAAGCTGGGATTTCGAGGCGACCTGAAGTTCTGGCCCGAGCCAGAAATCATTGAAGTCAAAGCCTTACTTGCACCAGAAGAAATTCAGAGCGTCAATCTTTCCATTTCTATGTAAACTGAGTTTGGCTGACTTACTTGATTGCCGAGATTGAGGATCAGAATCAGAAGGAGGATACGCAAAATGCTGTGAATGAAATAGAAAAAGATATGTCGATATCCATGTAATTCCGTAAAGCGGGCCGTGGGATGCAGCTCCACAGCCTGCCTTAATTTAATGTCTTGGATTGCATTCTACGGCCTTTCTTTCCAAAAGAAAGGTGGTTTTTTATGTCCAAGTACAAAAAGTTCTTCTGCATGTTTCTGATCCTCCTGCTGGCAGTTTGCCTGCTCAGTACCACGGCCTTTGCCGCCGGCACCGGCGATGTGGCGGGTGCCATTGAAGGTACCTGGAACGATGCATCGGATCAGATCAAGACGGTTGTAAACAATGTCGTTTTCCCGGTCATTGATCTGATCCTTGCAGTATTCTTCTTCGCCAAGCTGGGTATGGCCTACTTCGACTACCGCAAGCATGGCCAGTTCGAATGGACAGCACCCGCAATCCTCTTTGCCTGCCTCTTGTTCACGCTGACCGCCCCCACCTATGTGTGGACTATTCTGGGGATGTGAGTCAATGAGGTGGTCCGAAAACGGTATGACATGGTCGAAAAGGAATGTGGAGGTGTCAAGCAAACCATGAATGCATTTGAGATGGAACTGAAAAAAATCCTTTCGCAGAGTAAGGAAGCAGCGCATACCACCTATGTGGGCAGGGCCGCATATATTCAGGTTGCCCCAGAGCTGCGAGCCAAGCTGGAATTTGTTTCTCTGAACATCGCCAACCAGTACAACGCGCTCAAACTGACCGTGTTAAACCGGATTGACGGTGCAGTAGATATCAACATTCTCCGTTTTGGTGATTTGCTGGGAAAGAAAATGGTCAGCAACCCTAACTTTTCGGATGGGGTGATCCCTCATCTTTGGGACGATTATGGGAAAGTTAGCTGGTATGTGTACCAGCCGGAACAGGCAGATTACAAACTTCTGGTTGGCGTTGTGGATGAGTATCTGCAGATATTTCAGAACCAGGAGGAAGCGCAGGAGAATATTCCTCAGATGTGCTGACCACTAAAACTCCGGGAAGTAAACAAAAACAGGGGCCGTGCTCAGTCACGGCCCCTGCGCCTTTTGGTCAGGAGTCAAAAATCACCACTGGCACGGCCTCTCCTTTTTCAGAAAGAGGTGATACGACCAGATGTTTATTTTAGACTTTTTCCTTGGCGGACTGATGGACCAACTCATTGACTGGATCTACAGTCAGCTCGTAGGCTTTTTTGGCAATTTCTTTGCAGCTATGGGAAACATGGGCGTGGAACTCTTTGATATGGAGTGGGTGCAGTCCATCGTTCTCTTCTTTTCTTATCTGGGCTGGGCATTGTACGGAGTCGGTCTGGTAGTCGCCGTATTCGAAGTGGGGATCGAGTGCCAAACCGGACGAGCGAATGTCAAGGATGCCGCCCTCAATGCCATCAAGGGGTTCCTGGCTGTGGGCTGTTTTACGCTGGTGCCAGTGGAGCTTTATAAACTCTCTGTCACCTTGCAGGCCAGCCTGACCGCTGGGATCACGGGATATGGCGAGGGATTTGATGTACTCTCCACTGATATCATCACTTCTTTGCAGGGAGTTGATATTGGCTCGGCAGCATCCTCTGGTGTCTTCGGCGGGATCGGAAGCATCACCAGCCCTATCATGGTCATCTTTATCATTATCATGATGGGCTACGCCATCATCAAGTGCTTTTTCTCTAACCTCAAGCGCGGCGGCATCCTGCTCATCCAGATCGCGGTCGGGTCACTCTATATGTTCTCTGTACCTCGCGGTTACATGGATGGGTTTGTGCAGTGGTGCAAGCAGATCATTGGCCTGTGCCTGACCACCTTCCTCCAGGCAACGATCCTCACTGCCGGGCTTATGGTCCTGAAAGACCATGCGCTCCTCGGCTTGGGACTCATGCTTTCTGCCGGTGAGGTGCCTCGGATCTGTGGTGCGTTTGGTTTGGATACCTCGACCCGAGCCAACATCATGTCGGCAGTTTATGCCGCGCAGACAGCGGTCAACACCACTCGGACAGTTGTTCAAACAGTGGGGGCGGCGGCAAAATGAAAGAAAGCAAGTTGATCTATATTGCCTCGCCTTATGCCGGAGATATCGAAAAAAATGTAGTCTTCGCACAGAGAGCCTGCCGCTATGCGATCCACCAGGGATATATTCCGATTGCGGTCCACCTTTTGTACCCGCAGATGCTGGACGATGGTGATCCCGCCGAGCGAGAGCTCGGGCTCCAGCTTGGACAACAGCTTCTGCGGCGGTGCGATGAACTGTGGGTGTGCGGTGACAGGATCAGTTCCGGCATGGCACGGGAAATTTCCGAAGCCAATCAGCTGAGCATCCCAGTAAAGAACATCGACACTCACGAAATTCAGAAAGAGCAACTGCCCGCTGAGATGGAGCAGGTCACTGCTTCAGGGCAGGGACTGGGAATAATCTGATGCCCACCATGGGGAGTCTCTTTGATGGGATCGGCGGTTTTCCTTTGGCAGCGATCCATAACGGCATCACCCCGCTGTGGGCAAGCGAGATCGAACCGTTTCCCATCGAAGTCACTCGGTTGAGATTCCCGGACATGATCCATGTCGGGGATATCACAAAACTCAATGGTGCCGACCTGCCACCGGTGGACATCATCACTGGCGGCTCGCCCTGCCAGGATCTCAGCGTGGCGGGGACCAGAGCCGGTCTTGCCGGGGCTCGGTCCGGCCTGTTTATGGAGCAGATCAGAATTGTAAAAGAAATGAGGGATGCAGATGAGCGACGCGGTAGAACAGCTCACGCTGTTCGACCTCGATATATGTGCTGGGAGAATGTACCTGGAGCCTTCTCCAGCGGAACCCCCAAAGGCGAGGACTTCCGTATTGTCTTGGAGGAAATTGTTAGAGTTAAAGACAGTACCTGTTCAGTGCCTCGACCTGACTCCGGGACATGGGAATCTGCTGGGGCAATCATTCTGGGAGATCAATTCAGCCTGGCTTGGCGTGTCCTGGACGCTCAGTACTGGGGTGTCGCCCAGCGTCGCAAAAGAATCTTCCTTGTCGCAGATTTTGCAGGACAATCCGCCCCACAAATACTATTTGAGCAGGACAGCCTGCTTGGGAATCCTGCGCCGAGCGGATGCCAGAGGGAAGGAACTTCCATCCCAACTCAAGCAGGCTTTGCAGGTACAGGCAGGAGTGATGACAGCAAATCAGGAAGCGTCTGATTTAAAAGCCTATCACATTAACCAAAGAGATGAAGGCATTGATTTGCATGGCATTTCCGGCGCACTCATGGCGACTACAAATATGCAAATGCAAACTTTTGTCACAGGCGGACCTGTAGTCGCCTTTGCCGCAAACCAGAGAGATGAGGTGCGCGACCTCCATGATGTGGCCGCAGCACTTGGTGCTCAGCCGGGGATGAAACAGCAGACCTTTGTTGCAGGCATAACCGCCAAGGGCAACGGAGATTGCTTTCTCTCACCGGAACGCCATACCTCACTCAGCGGCGGTGGCGGTCAGGCTGGACAGGGCTATCCATGTGTTCTGACAGCTGGTTTTTCTGCGGGCGCAGGCTCCTCAGCGGGAAGCATCGGATATGGCGAGGAAGTAGCCCCAACCTTAAAAGGAACCGCCAGCGGAAACTGTATGCCCTCGATCCTCTGCCTCAACGACCAGGGCGGCAGTGCGATGGGCTGCAGTGAGGATGTCGCTGGAACACTTCGCGCACAGGAACACGGCCATCAACCGCTGGTATTTGAAAACCATGGGATTGACGCTCGATATACTGGTCCCCATAAGGTTGCACCAACAATGTCTGCACGCTACGGTACGGGCGGAAACAATGTTCCGCTGGTTACGCAGGGAGATGATACCTTCTGCATTACTGGTAATGCGATAGACCGTCAACCTATGAATGGAGGAAATGGAATTGGATATCAGCAAGGCATTGCCTACACCCTTACCGCCACCGATCATCATGCCATATGCAAACCATACCAAACAGTAGTTGGCGCTCTATGTAAAGGAGACGAGAAGGGAACAGGAAACCAATATGTAAGCCAAGATAAGTGCGTCGTTGAATCACCATCACTAATTCGTCGTCTTACACCTTTGGAATGTGAGAGACTTCAAGGTTTCCCGGATAACTGGACGGATATCGAGGGCGCCTCCGATTCCGCTCGCTATAAAGCACTGGGCAACTCTGTGGCGATTCCTTGTGTCGACTATGTTTTGCAAGGAATCGCGTGGGCGATCACAGCACAAACAGCTTGAATTATTATGAAAGGAGATGCAATCATGGAACCGATGAAAAACCTCTGCGGCTTGATCCCCGAGTCGCTTCACAAGCGGCTGATGGAGGGCAAGGACCCTGAAATGACGAACGGTGAGTACCTCACCAAGGTACTCACCGCCTATCTGGACCAGCCTACCACAGCGAAGCAGGAACAGCGTACTCTGGCCGTCCAGATCTCAGAGGACATGTTTCAGCAGCTGAAGTCCTACCTGGATGCTCATTCGCCCCTCACACAAAAAGCCCTTGTCCAGAGCCTTCTGAATCAGGCATTGGACCAGTGGGAGCAGGGCGAGGAACCGCTCCAGGATGCGACCCTTCAGGACAATAAGAAAGAACGGACGCTGGCAATTGCTATGCCCGAATCTCTTTTCCACCGCGTTGAGCAGTATGTAGAGGCACACAATGGCGTATCCAAACGGGCCTTCGTTGTGGGGTTGGTGACCCAGGAACTCCAATCTTGGTCGATGGAACAAGGCCCGGACGAAGTGCAGGATCAGGAATTCGACCCCGAACAGGATGAACAGGGGTTTGGAATGAGCATGACGATGTGAGGTGAAACATGTACATTTATCCCGATAATCTGAAATCCAAAGCCACACTCTGGCTGTGGGCGCTGCGGGATCTCGCCATCATCGGTATCGGCAGTTTGATCTCTGTCTTTGCGCTCTCACAACTCGGCTTCTTTGTCCCTATCGTGCTGACTGCCGCATACGCATTCCTTTCCATTCGTATGGACGACACCAGCATTCTGGACTTTCTGCGTTATGCGGTTCGCTACTTTCTCCTCCAGCAGCAAAGCTATTCTTGGGGGATGACCAAGACAATTCAGAATCAGAGGTGATTATGAGTATGAGCAGAAAAAAAGAAAAGGCAGCGGCACAGAAAAAAGAAACAACCCGCCAGCTGATTGGGATTAACGACATCAGCGATTACGGACTCAAGACATCCCGCGGTATGCTGGCCTTCTTTTCCGTGAAGCCTACAAACCTCTCTGTGCAGCCGCCGGAGGCGGTGGGCGGACGGATCTATGCCCTGATGACTGTCCTCAAGGGCCAGACGGAGATCGAGATGCTGGCCCTCAACTCTAAGGAGTCCTTCGAGGACAACAAGCGTTACTATCGGGAACGCGCGGCCATGGAGGAACTTCCCGTGATCAGCCGACTGCTGGAGGCGGATGCCCGTTCCCTGGACCGGCTGCAGGTGCAAATGGCGACTGCCCGTGAGTTTTTTGTCCTGATCCGCTTCCGGGATGATCAGGACGCCGACTTCCGCACCCAACTCTCACGGGTTCAGAAAAGCCTGGAAGACCAAGGCTTCAAGGTGCGCCTTGCTGGTAAAGAGGACGCCAAGCGCATGCTGGGGGTGTACTTCGAGCAAAATGCCACCACCGAAAAGTATGAAGATTTTGATGGGGAGCGTTGGATCGTGCTGAACGACTGACGCTTATATAAACGCCTATTGGCCGTGGGAGTAGTCCCTTAGACGGCCATCTGGCGGAAGCGGATACCTCCCACGGTCGCAGACAGGAGGTATCTCATGAATAAATCCAGAAAGAAAAGAAGTCCCGCACCCATGACGGACTCGGGCGGTATCAAAGACTTCCTCGATATGATCGCCCCCTCCGTCATTGATTTCAAGGTCGATCACTTCCTCTGCGGCAACACCTACCGCTGCGTCTGGGCTCTCCGGGAATATCCCACCTCGACCGACGAACAGGCCATTCTCCGTCACCTGGGTGAGATGGACGGCGTGACCATCCGAATCTACACACGGCAGGTCACTGCCAGCGAGGAAAAACGCATCATCCATAATGCGGCCAATCGAAACAGAATGTCCCGCTCCAGCACGGAGGATCTCCAGCAGACAGTCACCGCCGAGGCCAACCTACAGGATGTGGTCACTCTGGTCTCTACCATGCACAGAAACCGTGAGCCGCTCCTCCACTGTGCTGTGTTTCTGGAACTGACCGCATCCAGCTACGATGCCCTGAAACTTTTACAGACAGATGTGCTGACGGAGCTGGTGCGGAGCAAGCTCAATGTGGATCGGCTGCTTCTCCGCCAGCGGGAGGGCTTTGTTTCTGTCATGCCGTCCGGCTGGAACCACTTCGGTGAGCAGTTTGAACGAGTCCTCCCGGCAAGCTCGGTGGCTAACCTGTACCCGTTCAACTACAGCGGAAAGACAGATCCCCACGGCTTTTATATTGGCAAGGACAAGTACGGCGCCAACATTCTGGTGGATTTCGATAAGCGGGACGACGACAAAACTTCCGCCAGCATCCTGATCCTGGGTAACTCCGGCCAGGGCAAGAGCTATCTGCTCAAACTGCTCCTGCTCAATTTTTTGGAGGCAGGAAAGTCCGTTATATCGCTGGATGTGGAGCATGAACAGCAGGATATGTGCGAGAGGGTCGGTGGCTGCTTCATGGATCTGATGGGCGGCGTGTACCGCATCAATCCGCTGGAACCCAAGTGCTGGGACGAGGGCGGCGATCCGGAGGACACCGACGCCCCCGAGGCGTTCCGCAAATCCACACGCCTGAGCCAGCACATCTCCTTCCTCAAGGACTTCTTCCGGGCCTATAAAGATTTCAGTGACCGGCACATCGATGCCATTGAGATTATGGTCAGCCGTCTGTATGAAAAATGGGGCATCAGTGATACTACCGACTTTGGCCGCCTAAAGCCGGAGGATTACCCCATCCTCTCCGACCTCTATGACCTTATTGAGGAGGAGTATCAGGGGTATGATGCAGACGCTCACCAGCTGTACACGGCAGAACTTCTGCAGGAGATCCTCCTCGGTCTTCACTCCATGTGTAAGGGCGCGGAGGCGAAATTCTTCAACGGCCACACCAATGTGACCTCGTCCCGATTCATTGTCTTCGGCGTCAAAGGACTCCTGCAGGCCAATCGTAGCGTTCGCGGGGCCATGCTTTTCAATATCCTGTCCTTTATGTCCGACCGCCTGCTGACCATCGGCAACACCACTGCGGTGCTGGACGAACTCTATGTCTGGCTCTCAGATAACATCACGGTGGGAACCACCATCATCGAGTATATCCGCAACATCCTCAAGCGGGTGCGAAAGAAAGAGTCCAACCTCATCATGGCCTCACAGAATCTGGAGGACTTCGACCGAGAGGGTATCCGAGAGCTGACCAAGCCCCTGTTTGCGATTCCGCCCCACCAGTTCATCTTCAACTGCGGGTCTATCGACAAGCGGTTTTATATGGATTTGCTTCAGCTGGAGGAGGCGGAATACAATCTCATCCGTTTCCCCCAGCGCGGCGTGTGCCTATTCAAGTGCGGCAACGAGCGGTATCTGTTGGAGGTGCATGCGCCTGCCTACAAGGAAGCTCTGTACGGCTCCGCCGGCGGCCGGTAAGGAGGTGGCGGCATGAGCGCAGCGACTGTTGCTGCCATTGCCAAGGCAGCCGTCGCAGTCCTCTCAAACGAGAAGACCCGCAAGGCATTGGGGTGGGTCATTGTTGCAATACTCTCTCCGCTGATCGTGCTGGTGGTTTTGATCTGCGCCGTTCTCTCCGGCTCGTCGCAGCACAATGTATCAGCCGTGGAATTATGTTTCCACAGCGGTACAATTTCCTCCAGTGCTACTCCAGAGTACCGAGGCTATATCGAAGATATGAGAGGCAGCTTTGCCCAGCTGGATAGAGCAATAGAGGAAATTAACGCCCAGTGCGAGGACGGAAACAGCCTTGATGATACGCGCGTCAAGGCTGTTTTTTATGCTCTGTATTTTGCGGCAGAGCACCCTGATGACAGTGGCATTCGTGCGTTTACAGATTGTTTTGTAGACTACGAGGAGCGGACTCGCACAGTGACTACCACTGATGAGGAAGGCAACGAAGTGGAGGTTGAGGAAACCTATACGGTGGCCATTCCTGTTACTGATATGAACGAAGTCTACGCTCGGATTGAGGCGGCTATGGGGATCACAGTCACCCCGGAGAATCAGAGTAACGCCGACAGCATTTACAACATCGTTTTGTACGGCACAGCCACTGGGACCGGCGATTGGTTTCCTGGTGCGGATGTGCCGTTTATCAGTGTAGACGGATTCTGCTCACCAGTGGGTGCAAACTGGGAAAGCATCGTGACATCAGAGTTCGGGTACCGCCGAGATCCCTTTACCGGAGAAACAAGAGGACACAGCGGCATGGATCTGGCCGTTCCCACTGGCACACCTATCCGGGCAGCCCTGCCGGGAACTGTCACCGTATCACAATACAACGCAGGAGGCTATGGGTACTATGTGATGATCGATCACGGTAATGGGCTCTCGACGCTCTACGGTCATAACTCCAGACTGCTCGCTCAGGTAGGCCAGACCGTAGAGGCTGGAGATATCATCGCACTCTCTGGCTCTACCGGCCGTTCCACCGGGCCTCATCTGCATTTCGAGGTTCGTGTGGACGGTGAACAAACTGACCCTCGTGCTTATCTACCTACAGCGGGAGGGTAAAATCACGAGTCGTAGTGATGAGAAAGGAGGATGGAAGTGAAAAATGTAGCTCCTGAACAGCTCGCACTGCTCTCCCAGCTGGAGGAATTCAGAAAAAGACATGAGAGCAAAAGCGAGCCTTCTGATTGGGCCATTCGCATGTGTCAGGCCATTGTGGCGCATAGTCTGGGGTTTACCGACCGGAACCAATGGACGGACTTGCTGAAAAAACAGGGTGAAACTCTGTTCAATTTTGAATGGACGGAAGGCAGCGTCAGCGAACATGTGATCCGCTGGTGCAAGGAAACTGGTCGTGATTGGCGGTACAGCCATCTGGGCGAGTTGCAGGTTGTCAGCGGCGGTGAGTGGCGGCGCATCGATTACGAATGCGGCGAACACGCGCAGACCAGGGTGTTCCTCGCTCCAAAACCGTTGCCCGAACAGGAACTGAATGCACTCGCTCAGGAGCCTGCCATTCGGCTGAGGAATCTGCTGGAACTCGGCCTGCCGGAGCATGATGTGTATCTGGTCCACACCACTGCCGATGTCGGATGGGTGCCTGCGGCAGAACTGACCCAGCTGAGCGACCGCGGGAAGGAGCAGTTTGCAGAACTCCTGGATGCCAAGGTTTCCGCTGTGCGCCCCGGTCCCTACGGGACAGAACTGGTTCTTGATGGCGTAGACCCTCAGTTGTTGGTCCAGTATGACCAGGCAATCGCGGACTGTGCCAGAGCAGAGAGTGCCATGAAGCTGTTTATGTGAGGAGGATGTATATGAAAAAAACAAGTATCAGCATCGACATGGAAGCGGAAAAGCTGCGGGCGCTCCGGTTCTATACAGAGAAGAAGGAAACGACTTTGGAAACGGAGCTGGAGGATTTTCTCGCCAAGCTCTACGAAAAGTATGTTCCGGCTCAGACCCGTGAATATATCGAGAGCATGGAGGAACCTGCTGAACCTCCACGCCCCCGCACCAAACGCCAGCCCCGCGCTCCGGTCGATACGCCTACTGCGGTGAGCGAGGAGGTGGTGTAATTGGACTCTGTTTCTATCGAACTCTGGCTGGACAAGCGCCAGCTTGCCGCACTGGAGCAGGCTCTGACCGAAGACGGAACCACCGTCGAGAGAACCATGCAGGAGCAGCTCAATGAACTTTACGCTCAGCGTGTTCCGCTGGAGCAGCAGGAGAAGATCCAACAGGCGCTGGATGCCGAGCGGCTTGAAAGCCAGCGAAACGCTGAAGCCAGTGCCCGGTATGCAGGACTCCACATCACGGAGAACGGGCAGGAACACTATCTCTCCACCAAAAGCGGCCAGGAATTTTTGGATATGGCGATCCTCATGCGACGCTATGTGCGCGGCACATTCGGTGACAAAGAAAAGGGATTCGCCCGGTGTATCTATGGTGCAGAGGAGATTTCACCTCAGCGGTTTGAGCAGCTGGCCGCATGGAGGCTGGAGAATTTCGGCAAAGTCACCGGTCTGGTGGAGATCGACTTTGACAAAGGACTTCTCTCCGCCCTCAATATTATGGATGGCTGGCAGAGCTTCCGGCTCAAAGATGTGTCCTCCGCCGCCTACTTTGCGGACAAGAGCGGCCATGTGAACAAGGAGGTTCGCTGGAATATTTTCCTCTCCCGGCTGGAGGGCAAGCAGCTCACCAGCCATACGCAAGCCCCGGTCGAGCTCCACGGCTCACGCAGATTGCGTCCAGAGGAAATCATTTTCTCCGACGAGATCTCCGAGCTCGACGGCCGATTGAACTTCTACATGGACTGCTCTTTCAATCCCGATGAGGTCTTTGGAACCCATGTAGATTCGGCGGACAACAACTGGCTCAATATCTATGCCGAATATGACCTGGAGAACAGCCAGGTATGCGACGCTCTCAAAGTCATCCTCTGCCGTGAGGATGGCTTTGATTACGAGATGGCTTACCAGCTTAATGCCGAGGAAAAGAGTGCGATCCTGGACAAGATGGGCCAGTACTGCCGAGAAAAATACGGGCAATCTCTGCTGGAGTTTGCGGCAGAGATGGAATCGGAGATCACAGCGATGGAAACGCCGCAGATGTGACCGGCCTGATAACGCCCTGTTGGCCCGCTGTGCGCCCCTGTGGGGCGTTTTGCCGCCGAGCTGGCATCCGTACCCCTCCACCGGCTTGAAACGCCGTGTGCGGGCTTTGTGCCGGTGTGCCGACAGGGATAGCAGTCAGCCCTGAAATGCGGGCCGGGCTCTGCTCCGTATTGGGGGTGTGAACCGAGGGGTTGAAAACGGTGCAGGATAAAGCAGGTGGCCGCAAAGCGCCCACCTGCCACCTGACACCGCCCCGCAATGCGGGTCGGGGAGCGTTTTTTAGGTGCCCGTTTTCTTGCTTTTTGGCTGTGAGAGGTGGCCGGAACATGCAAGGATATACGGTGTTCCAAGCAATTGCGGACATTTTTTAGATGCCCGTCATAGGTGATTTTACTACAGATTGGAGGAGAAAATGATATGCGTAAGGACTGGACCCCCGCTCCCAAGGCAAATGAGACAAAGCAGAGAATCCCTGTTTGGCTGTATCCATCCACACTGGAGGTCGTGGATAAGCTGGTGAAGCAGGATAACTGCAAGAGCCGCAGCGACTATCTTGAAACAGCTGCTCAATTTTATGCGGGATATCTTTCTGGCGAGGAGGCTATTGCGTATTTGCCGCCTGCATTGGTGGCAGCCATGCGCGGCACTGTTCAGGACAGTGAGAATCGAATCGCCCGTCTACTCTTCAAGCTGGCAGTGGAGATCAACATGATGATGAATGTGCTGGCAGCTGGTATGGAAATCAGTGATGAGGATCTGCGCCAGCTCCGCGCCCGCGCTGTCCGTGAAGTCAAGCAGACCAACGGCCGCATCAATTTCAAGGATGCGATTGATTATCAGCGAGGCGAGGAATAAAGCAAAGTGAGGTGACAGCTTGTGCCGCGATTGATTTTCAAATGTCCCTATATCAAAGGTGGCACATCTGCCGCTTGCTCACATCTGGAAAACTATGTGCAGTATATGGCGACTCGCAGTGGAGTTGACCGGATTGATCCCGGTCGAAATGGATGGCCAGCTACAATAAACCAGAAAGAAATGATCGAACAGATTCTCCGTGACTTTCCGCTCAGCCGTGGAATGTTTGAGTATGAAGACTACCGAGCAACACCTACCCGATCCAATGCATCAGAGTTTATTACCCGTGCGCTGGAGGACAACTATGATCGCATTGCAAAAATGGATAACTACTTGAACTATATTGCGACTCGTCCTCGCGCACAGCGTATTGGCTCCCACGGATTATTTACCGGCGAGGAAGATAGTCTTGTGCTGGCGCAGATAGCGGAAGCGGTTTCGACGCACCCCGGCAATGTATGGCTGCCTATCATTTCACTGCGCCGGGAGGATGCCGCCAGACTCGGTTATGACAAGGCGGATGAATGGAAAGCGTTGCTTTCCAAGTATGCCATGGAGATGGCCCGGGCAATGAAGATTCCTTGGGCGGATTTCCGATGGTATGCCGCTTTTCACGATGAAGGGCATCATCCCCATGTCCACATGGTCTGCTACAGTGTAGATCAATCCAAAGGATTCCTGACCAAACAGGGTATCACGCAGATAAAGTCTGGACTGGCAAAAGAAATCTTCCGTCAGGAACTGACGGAGCTGTATCAAAAACAGACACAGCGCCGAAACGAGTTGAATGTGGATGCTCAGACAGTCCTCAATGAAGTGATTAACCAGATGCAGTCTGGGACAGTTCAAAATAAACACATTGAAGAACTCCTGCAATATCTGGCTGACCGCCTGCGGTTCTTATCTGGCAAAAAACAATATGGGTATCTGAAAGCAGATTTGAAAGCAGTGGTAGATGAGGTTGTAGACGAGCTTGCGAAAGACCCTCGCGTTGCTGCGGCATACAATCTGTGGTATGAACTGCGGGAAGATGTGCTACGCACCTACAAAGACAATCTGCCAGAGCGGCTGCCTCTCTCTGGGCAGAAAGAATTCAAGCGAATTAAGAACCTCGTCATCTTAGAAGCGGTAAAGCTGGAACAATACCAACAGGTGTTTCACCCAGACGATCTATGGGATGGAAATCCAGATGAACATGCAGAAGAAGCACAGTTATTTGTGTACGAGCAGATGAACCAGAGCATGTCGCATCCGCCAGAGGCGGCGGAGGCTGGACAAGCTCGCACCCAATACGCACTTGGTAAAATCTATCGTGACGGACAGGGTGTGGAAAAAGATGTTCAAAAGGCGGTAGAGCTGTTCACTCTTGCGGCGATGCAGGGGAACAGCTTTGCCGCCTTTGCTCTTGGAAAGATGTATCTCAGTGATGATCCCGCTCTGTCCAGAAATGTGGCTGCCGCGCTGAAATGGATCACAAACGCTGCAGAGCATGGAAACCAGTTTGCACAGTACCACTTAGGCAAACTGCTGTTAAAGGGAACGGATGACATCTCCCAGGATACCAATTCTGCTCTTCGTTGGCTGCTTGCATCAGTGGAACAAGGCAATGTGCATGCGGAATATGCTTTGGCCATGGCCTACCTCAAGGGAGAATCAGTTCCGAAGGACAGCCTCAAAGCGATGGAACTGCTGAAACGCGCATCGAGCCGGGAACATCAGTTCGCACAATATCAGCTGGGCAAGTTGCTGCTCCAGGGCGAGGATGTTCCCAAGGATGTAGTTGCTGCGGTCCACTGGTTGACTGCTTCTGCTATGCATGGAAACCAATATGCCCAGTATGCTCTCGGAAAACTCTATCTGCTTGGAAAAGGCGTGGAGAAAGATAAGGATCGTGCAGCCAAGTGGTTTCAGATGGCAGCGGATCAGGGGAATGAATACGCTCAATATTATCTGAAGCACATGGATGATCCTATGGGACAATCACCGGCTGCAGCGGTTATCACATTGTTTCATTCACTGGCCAATATTTTCCGAGAACAGAATCAGCTGCCCTCTGGTGGCATTATGGTTGCTGTCGACCGAAAACTTTTACGAAAAATCAAAGCGAAGAAAATTGCTCAGGGTCACAAGGCAGATGACCATGAGCCAAAGATAGGTCTGCAATAAAGGAGGTTATTTTTTGAAACGCACTAATGAATTTCTGCTCCATGCTGGGCGGACTCAGAAAGAGAATGGTCAGAAATTGAAAGAACAAAAACCGATCCGCCGTAGGCCCGTCCTATTCCATCGAAAACTGCGAGGGAGAAACCGGTAGGAGGTGCAGTATGCCCTACATCCACTTCACCGATGAGCAAAAGCTTCGGGCAAACTCTGTTGACCTGGTGGAATTTCTACGGCGACAAGGTGAGAAGCTCATCCCATCCGGCCGTGACAAGCGCCTTGCATCCGATCACAGCATTACCGTTCGCGGCAATGAGTGGTACGACCATGAGGCCGAGGAAGGTGGAGGCCCTATCTCTTTTGTACAGACCTTCTATGGACTGAGCTACCCCGAGGCGGTGACACGCCTGCTTGGTGGTGAAAAAGGCGAGGTATATCAACCAGCGCAGAAAAAGGAGCGGGAGGAGCCGAAGGAATTTGCCTTGCCTCCCGCCAACCAGACAATGCGACGGGTGTATGCCTATCTGCTCCAGCAGAGGCATATCAGTCGTGAGATCCTCAACGCCTTCGCCCAGAAAGGGCTGATCTATGAAAGCCGGGAATTGTCCAAGGATAAGACCAAGGAGTATCATAATGCCGTATTCGTCGGAATCAATGAACATGGCGTTGCCCGCCACGCCCACAAACGAGGCATCTATACGCAGGGCAAGAGCTACCGTGGCAATGTAGAAGGATGCGATCCCAGACACAGCTTTCACTGGACTGGGACCAGTGACCGGCTCTATGTGTTCGAAGCACCTATTGATCTGTTGGCTTTTCTTACTTTGTACCCAGAGGACTGGCAGCAACACAGCTATGTGGCGCTCTGTGGTACAGCGGAACACGCCATGCTCTGGATGCTGGAACAGAATCCAAAGCTGCAAAAGATTATTCTCTGCCTGGATCATGATGCGGCTGGGATCGAGGCAGCGGGACGGCTCACAGACATTCTGTGTAAGCATGGCTATACACAGTCCGCTCCGCTGCGTTCGACCAACAAAGATTGGGACGAAGATCTGAAAGAACAGCATGGGCTGGAACCGCAACCGCCAGAGGAACACCCTCAGCTCATTGTTGCAGGAACGATATGTGAGCGGATTGGGGCCAAATGTAAAGCAGTTCGCCCGGAGCAGGCGTCCTACCAGATCCCGCGCTTGCTTCAGCAATACCAGAACGACCTTCATTGGGGCCGTTTCGAGCAAGCGATGGATCACATGGAAACCATGTCAGCATTGGCGCTCTCTGTTGTACTGCGGGAGTGCCGACAGATGGGAACCGTACTGACAGAGGAACAAGGCGCCCGATTCCTGCAAAGCCATATCCACCCGCATCAGAATCGCGGGTCGCTTAAAACCCGCGCTACTGAGATTGGCATGGAGTTCCAGAGCGTGCTGGCCAAAGATGCTGTGGAAGGCATTCGTACTGAAGTGGAGAAGAAAGCCACTGCCAGTGCATGGCTGGAACTTGCAATCTCCTGTGCAAAAGTGCCGATCAAATATTGTGCAGATGAACTTCGTCGACAGCAAAAAGAGGAAAAAGCTCTGCTGGAAGCCGCACAAGCCATGGCATCGTACTAAAACAGCAAAGAGGAGGACTGGATTAAATCCATTCCTCCTCTTTATCGCTGCCGCTTGTGGTACGGTTGATAAATTCCGATTGTTCGTCTTTAGTAGCCAAGCGGGTCTCCCACTTCCCGCAGTCCGGACACTGCTCCGGCAGTTCCGGTGCGTCAAACAGATAGTGGCAGTTGTCACACGCGCAAATCAAATCAATCACCTCGATATGTTCTCATTATAGCAGACAAATGATGTCCTGAACATCCCCCTTCTGGTATTAAGTCTTCCTGATACCAAAGGAGGAAATCATGCCATCTCAAGTAATCACACTGATTGCGGTATCTGCCGTCATGTTTCTTGTAATCGGTGGACTTGCATTTATCTCACACTATTATACGCTGGACGGAATCAAATCCAAAACAGTAGGCGATGGCCAGCACGGGACAGCACGATGGGCTACCAAGCAGGAGATTCGCCAGACTTACGCCCACATTCCCTTTGAACCGGAGCTATGGCGCAAAGGAGAGCACCTGCCGGAAAAACAGGGCCTCATCCTCGGATGTGAAGGCCCCAAGAATCATGTCACTGCTCTGGTGGACACTGATGACATCCATGCCATGGTCACCGCTGCCAGCGGCGCTGGTAAGACAGCGTTCTTTTTATACCCCAACATTGAATATGCCCTTGCGTCTGGGATGTCCTTTCTCTGCACTGATACCAAGGGAGATCTGTACCGCAACTATGCAGGCATTGCAAAAGATTTCTATGGTTATCAGATTGCTGTGTTGGACCTCCGAAATCCCACTCGGTCAGATGGTAACAACCTACTCCATCTCATCAACAAGTATATGGACATCTACAAAGCCAATCCCAACGACTTGGCTGCAAAGGCAAAAGCGGAGAAGTATTCCAAGATCCTGGCCAAGACACTGATCAACACCAGCGGCGGCGACAGCGCCCAGTATGGACAAAACGCCTTTTTCTACGACAGTGCCGAGGGGCTGTTGACAGCCATGTTTCTGCTGGTGGCAGAGTATCTGCCCACTGAAGATGAGAATGGAAATCCGGTTGAGAAACGGCACATCGTTTCTGTATTCAAGCTGGTGCAGGAGCTTTTAGCCCCGTCCAAGGTAAAGGGGAAAAACCAATTCCAGATTCTACTGGAGAAACTCCCGCCCAACCACAAGGCACGCTGGTTTGCAGGTTCCGCTCTCAATACTGCGGAACAGGCCATGGCCTCTGTAATCTCCACGGTGCTGTCCAGGCTCAATGCCTTCCTCGATTCAGAGATGGAGCAGATTCTCTGCTTTGATACCGCCATTGATGCTGAGAAATTCTGTAATGAGAAATCTGCCATCTTTATCGTACTGCCCGAGGAGGATCAGACCAAGTATTTCATGGTATCCCTGATTCTCCAGAATCTGTACCGTGAGATCCTCACCGTGGCCGACGAGAACGGTGGGCGACTCAAGAATCGAGTGGTCTTCTTTGCAGATGAGCTGGGCACCTGCCCTCCCATCCAGTCGTTGGAGCTGATGTTCTCCGCCTCTCGTTCCAGAGGACTCATGCTGGTACCCATTGTACAGAGTATCACAGGTCAGCTTAAGAAAAACTACGGTGCGGAAGGCGCTGAAGTGATTGTGGATAACTGCCAGGTCAACCTTTACGGCGGTTTCGCTCCGGCCAGCCAGACAGCTGTGGAGCTGTCCAAAGCACTTGGCAGCCGCACAGTGATGAGCGGAAGTATCTCTCGCGGCAAGAATGACCCCAGCCAGTCCCTCCAGATGATAGAGCGCCCCCTCATGACGCCAGATGAGCTTAAGTCCATGCCCAAGGGTAGCTTTATTGTAGCCAAGACCGGTGTTCATCCCATGAAGGTCAAACTGCGATTGTTTCTCGACTGGGGCATCCGGTTTGGAGAGCCCTATGAGGTGCCGGAGAAGGCACAGCGGGCTGTGGCTTATGCAGATAAGCAGGAGTTGGAAGAATCCATCATCCGCCGCCACTATGGAACTGTGGCTGAGGAGGAGCCGCCGCAGGATGTGCCTGCGGCCGTCGGCGGTATGAATCATGGTATGCAGGCTGAGAAAAATTCCCGTAAAACAATATTGCGCCCCTGACGGAGGTGAAATAGGAACATGAATGGATTTCGCAGTATCTATGCTTCGGATCTGAGCCATCGGGCCAAGAGCGTCTATATGTATCTCAAGGACCGGGCAGACAGTGAAGGCCGCTGCTGGCCGGCCATTAAGACCATTGCATTGGAACTTGGGCTTTCCCGTTCTACTGTCAAACGAGCGTTGGATGATCTCGTTAGAGCTGGACTGCTTCGAAAAGATCCTCGTTGGCGAGAAAATGGCAGCTACACTTCTAACCTGTACCAGATTACCTAAGTGTGTCACTGAAAAATCAAACGCAAAAAAGCAGACTCTTCCCGCCAGGGGGAGAGTCTGCTTTTTAGGTGAACCAAGGATAGGGTCATGATGAACCAACCAGAAGTGCCCACTCTAAGAAGCACTAATTCAGAAAAGAAACAATAACTTACTCTTGATCCATACTTGAATACTGTATAAGCACATCAACTACCGCAAGAATGCGTTCTATATCGTAAGCTGGAAGATTTTGCATTCGGTCCATCAGACGAGAAGCATCAGCCTGATGCTTCTCCACCAATAGACTGCTCAGCACCATATCGGATGATACCTCCAAAGCGTTCAAGAGTACAATGAAGGTTTCGAGTGATGGTATTTTTTCTCCCCGCTCCAGCGCACCGACATAGTTGATACTCAACCCAGCCATCTCTGCCAGGTCTTCTTGTCGCAGATTCCTCATCAAACGGAACTTGCGTATATTTCTTCCTATGGACTCAAGTTCCATCGTGATACCTCCTGCGAGTGTATATAGTACCACTAATAGTATAGATTGAGTCCAAGAAAGAATACACATTCCATTAGCGTTGACAGAAACTCTAATGGTATTGATTGTTGGTGAAATTTATCTTATAATATCCAATAATAGAGACTACATTTTGACCTCAATATACAATCAACCTGCACGGGTAAGCTCAAGGGAACATGGATCAATAATCCAGACTGCTTTATTTTTTGTACGGGCGTATCTTACAGTGGAGCCGGTTCCGCTCGATGATCCATCCCAAACGGCAAGCAGTATATCGGCATGATTTACCATGTATTGGTTCCTTTTCTGCATGCAGTCTGATGTATATTGTTTCTGGAGCATGGTTTCATGATCACACAGCTCTGCGATTTTATAGTATCGGTCTCTCAAAGGTTCGGACCATTTTGCAGCCTGTGTTTCACAAGGAATAGCAGCTTCCAGCGTGATGAAAGGATACTCTGCTTTCAGTTCAAGAACGATTTCAGCGGCGTACATGTCCACGCCAATAGCCATTCCCGAAATGAAGTGCCGGACACCTTCTTGCTCAATCAACTGCACGATACAATCGCGGAGTTTTTGCTTTAACGCAATGCACCGATCATCATTCTCATTAAAACGGAATGGTAAGTTCTGAGGTCTGTGGCCTGTGAAAGCACAGGTTCGGCCTTTATCAGAAGACATACGAAATATATTTGTGATTTTCATGCTGATGCTCCTCCTATGTATTAGCGTATTAAGCTATATCGCTAATACATAGTATAGCATACACTACGCAAAATGTGTCGAAATAAAACGAAGGGCCGCAAGAAACCCTTGCAGCCCTCGAAATGAGTCAATCCATCTTCTTTTTTGCTTGTTTAATCATTAATTCTACGATTTCCAGTATCCGTTGCTGCTCTTCAGCCGGAAGCTCTTTCAGCTCCTCGGAGAGAATGCCAGAGCGGTACTCACTGGTATGCGTTATAACATCGCAGAAAATCGCATCCGCAGATGTTTCAAGTCCGTTGATGATGGCAATCAATTTTTCGCAGCGCGGAAAAGAGGCGCCTCTCTCAACGGTGGAAATATAGTTTGTTGTCAAACCAAGACGCTCGGCAAACTGTTCTTGTGTCAAACCTAATTGCTCGCGGCATTGCTTGATTCGTTCTCCAATACGCTTATCAATCATTCAACTTTCACCGCCCCTTTCTGTGTCGATACAAATTAGTATAAGTATTAGCGAGGTATCAATACAGAAATGCTAATACGCAGAGTGTGTATTAGCGAATTGGAATCAAGACAAAAAAATAAAAAACATTCCGTGAACAAAATGTAAACATCTTCTCAATTTCCATAAAAAAGAATCAAACTTGAAACTGATTATGGTATAATAAAATTTGAATTTATGCCCTTATATCTTATGGGCTGTTAATATTGTGGAGTAGTCGTATGATCACACAGAATGGAATAGCGCCATTTGTCGCTTTTAGATATGAACGAATTATTTTAGCTGTTGAAGAAACCACATCGGCAAATAGATGTGGCTCCTCTCTTGCGGCCTTTTCACGCCCTGCGTCAGCCTGTCCAAGTGACAGCGTGTCGCAGGGCGTTTTTCTATCTTTGGAAAGGAGTCAAAGAATATGAGTCTGAAATATACCTGCCCCAGCTGTGGAACCCCCTTGGGCTATGAGGGATTGTGCTGGAAATGCAAATCTGAACAGGAGCGGAAGGCTGCTCTTGCCTGGACGTCGGAACAAGTTGCTGAAAAGCAAAGAAACCTGATCCAGAACATTCAGCGGCTGGCGGAGATGGAGGACCCAGAGCTCACCGATTTCTGGCAGCTGCTGGGGTACCATGATGCCATCACCCCGGAGATTCAGCGGGCGGCACTGGCCGCAGAGGTGTTCTGGCCCTGTGAGATCTATTATCACGCTCCCGCCGATGTGCGGGATGGTCTGATTCATGCGCTGTTGTCCGCGGAATATTCCAGTGCGGCCTCCAACCTGATGAGTTGCCTTGCTATGCAGGGAGATGACAAGGCAATGGAGACGCTGCTGGAGCTGGAGCGAAATCCCCGGCCCTGGCGCAAGGGCCTCTATGTGGACCCATCCAGCTATGCACAGATCGGCGGCTGGACCTTCGACAAGGAGGGCCAGAAAATCCAACTGGGCTTCGATACCTGCTATCCTATGGTCAAAGGAACCACCAGCGAGAAATCTCCCGTCCGCATTGGCCGGGCACGGGAGGACACATGCCCCCACTGTGGCGGACGCATGGTGGACATGCTGGTGCTGGATGGCCGGGATGAGCGGCTCCGGTTCCTGGGGCTGGATGGTGTCCTGACTGCCACCTGCTGCCCCAGCTGCGTGGGATTCCTCAAAGGCCCCGCCTTCAACCGGTTCACTCTGGATGGCGGCGTGGAGGTCTTTCCCTCCGAACTCTTTGACGGAGCGGAGAAGACGGATTGCTATGTCAGTCCCGAGGACTACAAGGCCCTCACGGAAAATCCCTTTGTGCTGGGCAAGATGCCTGTGCCCCTGTTTTACGGCGCGGCCTGTCAGGATGTGAACACCATCGGCGGCTTTGCCAACTGGGTACAGGACGCGGAATATACCATCTGTCCCCACTGCGGGAAACCTATGAAGTATCTGGCGCAGATCCAGTGGGATACGGTGTTTGACTGTGCGGAGGGCACGCTCTATGTGGAATTCTGTCCAGACTGCCAAATCGTATCCATGCAGCATCAGCAAACCTGAGAGGAGACCTTGCCATGAGTTTGCCAAAGCGTGATGGCGTGCATAACCGCTACTATCTGATCCACAAGCCGGACACTTCACCGGAGGTGCTGGCGGAGGCGGATCTCTGCATTCAGGATGTACTGAACGGCACTGCCCGTGAAAATCACTCCGCCTACCCGACTGTGGTGCGAAATCACAACGGGACACCGTTCCTTCCGGATCAGCTACTGGAACGGTATCTGACCGGGCTGCTGCTGAAGGAATTTTCCTGCGAGAATGCTGTTTCCCTCTGCGATGCCATGCGGCGGCTGGCGGGCTGGCAGGAGATCCGCTATGCGTTGGAGAAGTACATAGAAAAGCAGGTGCAGGAACGCTACTTCCTTGTAGGAGAGCGTGAAGATGGGTTTACCGTCTTTCCACCCTGCACAGTGCGGCCGGAATTGCAAACGGAAGATGTAGACGAAGGGCTGCTGCGATTTGCCTGCTATGTGGCGGTCTGCCATACAGTGTATGGGCAGAGTTTTGAATCCCTCACCACCGAACACATCCTCGGCCTGGTTTCCCAGCTCCGCCCTGATATGGTAAAGGAACTGAAAACGGCTGGCAGCGGCAAATTGCCGCCTAACATCCAAAAGCGGAAAACAAAGCACCTAACCGCCTCGGCCAACGATGCCTTTGCCACCATCCGAATCACCGCCAAGGATTCCACGGAGGAGTGCTATGATGAAGCCCTGGACTATCTATGCGCGGTACTGGAGCAGGAGGAATTCCCTCGCAGTTACTCAGTGGAGTTTAGAGGAAAAGAAAAACTCTATCTGCCCATTCCCGGATTGCCCAAGAAGGGAGTCAATCAGCTCTTTGCCTGTGCTGTGCAACACCCCAATCTGCATCCGGCTATAGAGCGATACGCTCGTCTGGCTATGCGGGAGTATGAGTGGTACCAAAACCTCGCGGATGAAGCCTGCGCGATGCCCGGCTCTTTCGCTGTGTTCGCTCTTGGATTAGAGGGAGAACAATGGGCACCGCTGGTGGCGGAGTATCTGGATCTCTGCGACGACGAGCACTCCTCACTGCAAGCAAAATTCCTTCATGCCTTGATCCGGAAGTTTGGTTTCCAACCATGGACGCTGGGGGTATTGGTGCGGGGCACTTTATCTATGCAGTGGCTTGAGCCTGCTAAGGAATTCAGCCGCCTGATTGCCAATGCGGAAAGTCTGGATGCACTGCTGGCAGTCAAGCACCGCTTTTCTGCTTATCTTCTGTCGGAAGAAAACAAAGACCCGAAATTCCGGGCTATCGCTTGGCAGAGTCTGCTCCGGGCCATTTGGGGCACATCTTCCGAAAACGGTGGCAGCAAGGTTATCAAGTCAGCACCGAAGGAACTGAAAGAGAAATATCAGCAAGTGTTTGCGTAAGGAGGGTACAGAATGAACAGCGAGCAGATCACGGCTTTTTTACAGGAGCATTGGTATATTGCCTCAGTGATCATTGGGGTCGTGATTTTGATTGGAGCAATCCGCAACTGGAACTGGCTCTGCGACCCTACCGGCAAGCCGGATTCTCACCGCTATGGACGCGGCTCCCGGCGGGTGATCTTCTTCCTGCTGGGTGTCCTTCTGATCGTGGTGAGCATCTGGGGATTCGTGCTGAAATTGCAATAAAAGGAGCGATCCCATGACCCAAGAAGAACAGATCCGCCTCTATCGGCTGATGGAAAAGCTCAACTGGTTTTTCCATCAAGAGATGCACTACCTGGATCGGGAAACGGCGGAAAAGACCGCACGAGAGTGTTACCCGGAAATTCGAGATTTTACATACGATATTTTATGTAACGACCTGCCCAAAGAGGTCCAGGAGCAGCTCATGGACGAGGAGGAATCCCTATGAGTACGCTGATTTGCTCTTTTGATGGTCTGCACGACAACAGAGTCCTGCGCTACTACGCTGACTTTGAAGCCCACATCCTGCACATGGATACCCAGACCGAGGCCGGAGAGAAAGTATCCGTTCACTTTACTGGCCTGCTGGCCCACTGGTTTGAAAATGTGGTTCAGGACAACATCCTCTTCGGCATGGATGAGATCAGCGTGGACGCTTTTTTTGAACAGAATAAAGACCTGCTGAGCGGGACCATCTCTTACGGCTTTCCCGCCTGCTGCAGCATCGAGGAACTGCGGGAGCGCATGGATCGGGAGCACATCCGGGTATTTGTCATTGATTCTTCCCTTGGGCTGTG
>ERZ1027181.65-NODE-65-length-44384-cov-10.602901_pt1 | contig 44384 bp, 28 predicted proteins | sample MGYA00519247_ERZ1027181 | MGnify/ENA primary metagenome ERZ1027181 (study PRJEB26926, sample SAMN06164415) | human gut metagenome | biome: ENVO:00009003; feature: ENVO:2100002; material: ENVO:00002003 | host: Homo sapiens | place: USA | collected 2012 ...
ACGAGATCTGCGCATGTCTCGTGGGCTCGGAGATGTGTATAAGAGACAGGTTGACCGTTACGTTCTCGTGAAGGAAGATGCGTGCCGTCTCGCTGAATCTCTCCTCGCTCTCCGTAGTAAGATATCGGCAAGTGCCGCCCTTGGTAATGTTGTGCTCCATTTCGGGATGTCGCTCCAGATAGTTCTGTAAAGACTCTGCTACATAGGTGCCTTGCGCCATTATGCGCACTCCATCGGGAATGTTCTTGACAACAGACGACATCAGCAAGGGATAATGTGTACAGCCAAGTATGACGGTGTCAATGTCTGGATCCTTACGCATAAGCTGGTCGATGCGCTTCTTTACAAAATAGTCGGCACCAGGCGAGTCGGCCTCGCCAGCTTCTACTATAGCTGCCCACAGCGGACATGCTACACCCGATACCTCAATGTCAGGAAATAGTTTATTAATTTCCAACGAATAAGACTGGCTCTTAATTGTTCCCTCCGTAGCAAGCACACCCACGTGGCGTGAACGTGTTAACGAACCTATAACCTCAGCAGTAGGACGAATGATGCCAAGTACTCGGCGTGTAGGGTCGAGTTGTGGTAGGTCGCGTTGCTGAATAGTGCGTAGAGCCTTTGCCGAGGCTGTGTTGCAGCCAAGTATAACAAGATGGCAACCCATGGCAAACAGTTTTAATACCGCTTGTCGTGTAAACTGGTATACCACCTCAAACGAGCGTGAGCCATAAGGTGCACGCGCATTGTCGCCAAGGTACATATAATCGTACTGCGGCAGTAACTGTCGGATGCCGTGCAATACGGTTAGTCCGCCGTAACCAGAGTCGAATACTCCTATTGGCCCTGGGGATTTAGGAAAGTTCATCGTTATAATGATATTAATAGGTTTATATCACTTAAGCCACTACTATAGTAATTTTGTGTGGCACGATTTGGAAATCGTACCTTACTATAATATGCAGTCAGAATCTACTTTATTGCCTCTTTAATGGCCTCTGTAGCATCCTCGCCCAGTTCTGGGTCGATATATGGGCATGCATCGTTGTCGGTGTTAAGCACGAGTATGTAGCCACGCTCACGACCAACGCGAGCCACAGCTTCGTTGAGCTTGCGTTTTACTGGAGCTAAGGCATCGTTCTCTGCCTGCTCGAGCAGACGTATGGCATCGTTCTTAAAGGCAGTATTCTTTTCCATCATCTCCTGAAGCTCGGCTTGACGCTTGCGCAAGATAGACGGAACAAGATCGCGTTGAACCTCAAGAAACTCCTCGTACTTATCATTAAATTCCTTTTCTGATCGTTTCATCTCGGCATCGTACTTAAGACGCAGATCGTCAACACTACGCTTTGCAAGCTCATAGTCGGTCATGGTGGTAAGTATGGCGTTGTAGCTGAAGTAGCCCATACGTATTTGTGCGCTCGCCATTAGTGGGATAGCAAGCATAAGGAATGAAAATAAAAGCTTCTTCATAATGATGTTTTTACTAAAAATCAAAAAGGGGGACTGGCAACGCTTTGCCTCCATCCCCCTCTGCAAACTATCTGATTATTATTGAAATTATTCGATAAACTTGATTTGGTCATTACTTCTTGGCAGCAGCCGGCTTGTTGAGCTGGGCCTTAACCTCTGCTGTAACGTCCTTGCTCAGTGTATCGCTGATGTAAGGAATGCCGCTTGTTACGTCCATGATGTATACATAGCCACCTGCCTTGCCTACAGCCTTGATAGCCTCTACCAACTTGTTGGTGATAGGACCTATCTTTTCCTGCTGTAACTTGCCAAGAGCCTGCTGGTTGTCTTGAGCAGTCTGCTGTATCTTCTGGTACATCTGCTGTAGAGCGTCCTCAGTTTCCTTCTTCTTTGTCTCGTTCATTGTAGAGGCGTTCTTGTCGTAGTCCTGAGCCTTGCGCTGCAACTCGTCCTGCATAGCCTTGAGGTCGTTGTCGTACTGCTTTGCAGCTGCTTCTACCTCGCCACGTGCTTTGATGAACTCAGGCATAGACTGCATGATTTCCTGTGCATTGACGTGTCCGAACTTCTGTGCGAATGTTGCCAATGGCATGCACAGCATAAGCATTAAAATAAGCTTTTTCATTGTTTTCTTGTTTGTTATTTTGTTATTAATTTATTCTTAATTGGCGTATCCAAGTTTCTGCAATACCTCGTTGCTGATGTCTATCTTAGGAGATCCGAAGATTATGCCTGTATCAGATGCTCGGTCGAGCACGAGCGAGTAGCCACGCAGTTCGGATATCTCCTTTACAGCAGTGTATATCTCCTCTTGGATAGGCGACATAAGGCTTTCGCGCTTTTTGAATAGCTCACCTTCTGGACCAAAGTATTTGCGCTTAAGGTCGCTTGCCTCCTTCTCCTTCTTCATGATGGCTTCCTGACGTGTCTTCTTTTGTTCGGCAGATAAGAACACCATCTCGTTCTGATAGTTCTTGTACATGGTAGAAGCTTCGGTATTAAGAGCTTCCACTTCTGCTTGCCACTTCTTCGACACCTGGTTGAGCTGCTCATTGGCACGCTCGTAGGCGGGAATGTTCTTAAGGATGTACTCCATATCAAGGAGTGCAAACTTTTGTGCGCTTGCCGTCAGTGCCGTAATGGTAAAGAGGCATATCAGCATTAATTTCTTCATAGCCTAATTCTTAATTCAAAATTGAACAATTCCTAATCGGCTCCAAGCCGATAACTCCTAATTCGTAATTCTAACAGCTCTTGGCTGTTAGAACTCTTGTCCTAAGATGAAGTGGAACTGATTACCACCTCTTTTGCCGAATACCTTGTCGAAGCCATAAGCCCAGTCGATACCCATAAGGCCCACCATTGGTAGGAAGATGCGCACACCGATACCGGCAGAACGCTTCATATCGAATGGGTTGAACTTCTTTGTATCTGTCCAAGCGTTACCACCCTCAACAAATCCAAGTCCGTAGATAGTGGTGTTGCCAAGTAGGAACGGATAGCGAAGCTCGAGCGACATACGGTCGTAAGCATAACCCTCGTAGCCGTAAGGAGTGAGCGATCCATTCTCATAACCTCTAAGACCGATGGTCTCTTCGGCGTATGATGTAGAATAGCCAGACATGCCATCACCACCCATATAATAGGTTTCAAATGGCGACTTCTTCCATTTATTGAAAGATCCGAGCAATCCAAACTCGAGACGTGTCATAAGCACGAGACACTTCTGTCCGCTTGTAAGTGCGGTGAAGGTACGGCCCTTAAACTTCCACTTGTGATACTCTACCCAGCGATATTTCTCTTGCTGCTCCTTATTATATGTAGCCGACTTAGAGTTTGTAGCTAGGTGCTCATAGTCTTTTCCATCCCATGCCGACCATGGCGGAGTAATTGTAACCGATGCCATGAACTCAGAACCACGACGTGGGAAGAGTTGGTTGTCAGTAGATGTACGCGATAGCTGGATGCTGAGGTTAAGGTTGTTAGAGTTACCGTTTGTCATGAGGAAGTAACTCCAGTTCTTAAGCATATAGCGAGTGTACGACAGCGAGAGTGACAACTGGAAGTAGTCGTCAGGCCAGCGCAGCTGCTTGCCCCATCCAAGCGACAGACCGAACAGCTTGACATACTTGTCGGGGTCGTAGTACGACTCGTAGTTGTTGTAGCCGCCATAGTTGCCGTAGCCATACATATAATTATAGTAGTTTTGGAAGTAACCACTATTAAAGTAGTTGCTCGACACGTCGGTCTGCTTAGAGAAGTAGGCACCTACAGAGAACTGTATTGGTCGTTTGCCTCCAAACCAGTTGGTTGAGTAAGAAGCGTTGTACGACTGATAGTATGTACCATTGGTTTGTGCTCCAAGCGACAGTACTTCGCCATCACCGATAGGCATTATGCCACGGTGCTCCTTATTTTTGTTGAAGAGGTTGCGCATAGAGAAGTTGTTAAGCTTCAATCCGATGCGACCAATAACACCAGTTTGTCCCCAACCGAGCGAGAATTCAATCTGGTCGTTTGACTTCTGTTCGAGGTTGTAGTTTATGTCTACAGTACCATTCTCTGGGTCTGGCTTTGGATCAGGAACTATCTTCTCTGGGTCGAAGTGGCCCATTGATGCAATCTCACGAACAGAGCGTTGCAGTGACTCTTTAGAGAAGAGATCGCCAGGCTTTGTACGAAGCTCGCGACGTACAACATTCTCGTATAGACGGTCGTTACCGTTGATACGCACATGGTTGACGTGAGCCTGGGGTCCTTCAAATATACGCATCTCAAGGTCGATAGAGTCGCCTACGATATTTACCTCAGTAGGATGCAGCGAGTAGAACATGTAACCGTTGTTCCAGTAGTTGTTGCCTACAGCGTCGTCGTCTTCGGTAAGACGCTTGTTCATATGCTTTTGGTTGTATACGTCTCCCTTTTTCATGCCTAGTACAGCAGAGAGATAGTCGGAGTTGTATACGGTATTGCCCACCCAGCGTATATTGCGTACGAAGTATTTCTTGCCTTCGTCTACCTTGATGAGTATGCTAACGTGCTTACTGTCGACATTCCATACCGAGTCGCCTAGAATAACAGCATCGCGGTAGCCGTATTCATTGTACTTGTCGATGAGCTTCTGCTTGTCGGCTTTCCATCGTTCGGGTGTATACTTCTTTGCCTTAAGGAACGAGCCTAACTTACCAGCCTCGTGTGTCTTGGCAAAAGCACCCTTACGTAGGAATCCTCCCTTAATTTTACCATCGCTTAGAGCTTTGTTGCCCTCGATAGTGATGGTTTTAATCTTCATTTTCTCCTTCTTGTCGATTATGACATCAAGAATCACCTGGTTCTTCTGTGCCACGTCGTCGCGCTGCACAATCTGTATGTCAGCGTTCTTGAAGCCTTTGTCGTCGAAGTACTTCTTAGCAAGCAACTTGGCACGGTCTATCATGTTAGGCGTTATCTGTGCGCCCTTAAGCAGTCCAAGCTTTTCCTCCATATCAGTACGTTCCGACTTCTTCAGTCCGACGTAGTTGATAGTTGACACACGCGGGCGCATCTGCAAATGTATATGCAGGTATGCTTTGTCGTGCACAAGCGAGTCAACCGAGATAGACACATCCGAGAACAGTCCGTATTTCCAGTAATGTTTTACGGCGTCTGTTATCTGGTCGCCCGGCAATTCTATCTCCTCACCTATAGTGAGTCCAGAAATACCTGTGAGCATATAGTCTTCGTAGCCATCGGCTCCCGACACGGCAAGTCCGGCAATAGTCACGGTACGCGGTGTGCCGGCATACGAGATATCCGGATAAACTATTTTGTCCTGCGCCTTAGCTATGATGCTGCATGCAAGGATGCAGAGTGTTGTCAACACCTTTGTTATGTTCATTGGTCTATATTATTGTTATATTTTTTCTTCTTCTTGATGTTTTAGGGGTGTACTATTAGGTTTGTGTCTTCCCGATATGTATGGCCTCTTTATGCCTTATGCTCTTTGCCTTCTTCTATCTGTGCGCCTGTTTTGCCGAATCGGCGTTGGCGGTGTTGGTAGTCGGCAATGGCATTCTTTAGCTCTTCCTCGTTGAAGTCGGGCCAGAAAGTATCGCAGAAATACAACTCCGAGTAGGCTATCTGCCATAATAGGTAGTTGCTTATGCGCTCCTCGCCTCCTGTGCGTATCAGAAGGTCGGGATCTGGCATGAAGGATGTTGCCATATGTTGTGTAAGCATATCTTCATTGATATCCTTGGGGTTTATGCGTCCTTCCTTCACCTCGTTGGCTATTTGTCTGGTGGCTTCGGTTATTTCCCAGCGCGACGAGTAGCTCAGAGCAACAACCATAGTCATAGCAGTATTACCTGCTGTATGCTCCTCGGTTTCGTGCAGTTTTTGTTGCACCTCTATAGGCAGACGGTTAAGGTCGCCTATTACGCGGAATCGCACATTATTCTTCATGAATATCTCGTCCTCGAGCGATGTGAGAACAAGTCCCATTAGTGCTGCCACTTCTGTAGCCGGGCGGTTCCAGTTTTCTGTAGAGAATGTGTATAGCGTGAGATATTTCACGCCGAGACGTGTACATTCAGATGTTATGCGTCGTACTGTGTCGACACCAGCCTGATGGCCAAAGCTGCGCGGTTTACCACGCTCAGCAGCCCAGCGTCCGTTGCCGTCCATAATGATGGCAATGTGCTGCGGTATGTTGTTTGTATCGAGTTGCATATTGAGTGGATATGTTTTGTTAATCGTCGTCGTTGTGGCAAGTCCTGCATTTAGGCATGAAGCTGTATGTCAGAGTAAGTTGCAGTACCGAGTAGCAGTCGGTGTTCTTGAAGATACCGGTGCTCTGTATGCCGTAAGGGTCGGCTATGCCGTCGAGCTTGTCGCTAAGCGAGAAGTGTATTGCCCATTCAATGCCGAGGTTCAGTCGAGGTGCCACCTTATATTTAATGCCTAGTCCGAGCGGCATATTTGCTGTAAAAACATTGCCTTCTGGTGTTGATGCGTAAGTTCCACCTATTCCGGCAAAGACGAATGGCGTTAAGCGTTGGGCTCCGCGATAGTCATGGCCGGTGCCATAAGGCCAGAAGTTGTACTCGTATGTGGCACTCAGGTCGACCAATGAACTTGAAAAGTCGTACTGCGTCTCCTGATATTGTGGCAGATAAGTCTTGACATCTTTCGATGAGCCTTTAAGTTTGCCATACGATGCAGCGAGTCTCAAGCCCATATAAGGGTTGATAATGCGTCGCAACATGATAGATGCCGATGGCTGCATGTTATGTAGAATGCTGCCATTGAAGTCGCCCTCGTAAGCCATTATGCCCACTCCACCACCTATCTCCATGCGATACTCGTAGTCGGTCTGCGCGTTTGCGTGGACAGCCAAGAGAGATAGTAGCAGTGCGTAGAGCACCATGTAGAGGTTTTTCTTCATTTAGTAAACCTATTGTTGTTGTTTTTTGTCTTTAAAATGTTAGAAGCTTGTCTGCTCGTCCTTCCATCCCAAACGGTTGATACGACCACGCCATGTCATACCGTTCTTGGCGTTAACGAGCCACAGCACATTCTTCTTGTCAGCAGCTACGGTATAAGCAGTTGCCGAACCTGTAGCAACTTCGCCGAAGGCAAAATTGTCTGGCAATATAAGGGTTGTAGTGTCAACCTTCCATGTTATGCCATTGTCCAGTGACTTGTATGATGTGGGCTTTTCGTCATTCTTACATCCCATCATCAACAATTGGCTGTCGTAGTAGATAGCAGATATACCGTTGAGCAATGGGGCGGTATGCTTGTTCTCCTCAGCTATGGTGTAATAGTTCCATGGCTGGTTGTTGCTATTGTCGGCTCCTTCGTCTATCTTGCCCCATATATGTGGGGTTGTGTCGGATGGATAAAGGTTCTTGTCGCGTGAGCCGATAAGCAGAACACGATCAGTAAGACTGTTGGTCTTGACAGGTATGGATACGTATGCAGTCTCGTCTGTTGGCATAAGTGATAGTTCATCGTCAATGGTAGATACGCTCCATGTCTTGCCATTGTCTGCCGAAGCCATTAGGCGTCCATCTGTTGCATATCCATATATACGGAATCGGCTTGCTGCTACAAGGCGTGTTATGCTGGTTGTTGTTGCCTCTGTTGTCCATGAGCTGCCGTCGGCAGAACTCATTATGTTGCCGCCGTTGCACAGATATGCAACACCTTCCTTTTCTACGACGCTGCGGTATGTGTCGGCATCAAACAATGTGTTCGACTCATTCCAACCGTTGCCTTCGCTTACAAATAGACGTGTATATGTGCCATCGTTACCGAATAGAAGCATCTTTCCGTTAATGGCTATGGCGCGTACAGCCTTGAGCGACTTCAGTGCCTCGCATACAGGCATAGCGTGCCAGGCAAACGAGTCGGCAAACTCCTTGTGAACATTTACCGTAACTTTATACTTGCGTATGCCAGTCATCGAGTTGCTGTATACCTGAATCTCGCGTTGTTGCGAGAAGTCGACCGAGTCGGTGGTGGTTATATATTTCAGAGTGTCGCTATCAATATTCTTTATTACCACAACACCTGAGTTGGAACTTGAAACCGAGCACAGAAGCTTAGTTGCGTCGATACCGCAAGGCAATGAGTCGGGGTTGTATATCTCGCCCTTTACCTGGTCTATATAGAACTTATAGCTGCTAAGTGTTATGTCTTTAGTAACGATGCTGTCGCCACCAGTTGATGACTTGACGTGCAAGTATTGCTTGCCCGAAGAAATAGAGAAGCTTGTTATAGCACTATCATCGGTGTATGTGTAGTTGTCGTCGGTGCTGAGGCAAGATGCCAGCACAAATACTGTTGCAAACAGCAGGAATAAAGCTGCGAACTTACTTTTCATTATACTCTGACTTATTGTTTTTAGCTGCAAATTTAAACAGAAATCCGCAAATAAGGCTACTTTTAGGACTATAATTATGCAAATTATTGATTAATAGAGGTATTTTTAAGGTTGTTTAGTGTTTATGTGTGCCAATACGTATGACAATTGGCATAAAAATGTATCTACAAAAAATCCGCAAAGCCGAACCAATACTATATATATAATGTATAGGAACCGCTTTGCGGATTGTTTTTACAGCCCGTAGGCTATTGTGCTATTATTCTGGCAAAATCATCACAGTAACGTGGTTGCCAGCCTTATTAAACTCCTTAACGAAGTTGCAGATGTCTTGCGGAGTAAGAGCCTCAACGGTCTTTACATAGTCGCTGTGCGAGTCGAAACCATAGAAATAGTTGTCGCCAATGACATTAAGCCAGTATCCGTTGGTCTTAACCTGGTCGCCGTTCTGTTTGAGTACAAACTCTTTGCACTTCTGGAACTTGGCTGGGTCGCAAGATGTCTCAAGAGTCTTCATCTCATCATTCATAATCTTTATAGCCACGTCTTTCTTCTCAGGCTTCATCGGACAGTAAGCGATAAGCTGGAAGATATGGTAGTTGTCATCGCCTAATGTGGCTGCACCCTGAGCGCCAACCGAGTAGGCTGCGCTTTCCTTCTCGCGAATCTTGTCAAGATATTCCATAGAGAGCACCTGACCAGCTATGTCGGCGCAGATGGCATTCTTCAGTGTGTAAGGCATTGTCTCGTTATGCCATGTCATATAAGCTGTCGACTTAGGAGTCTCCTGCTTGCGCTTGAAGATGTTGCTAATCTCGCCCTTTGCAGGAGTAAGTTCGCGCTTGCCCTTAACAATCTTGCCCTTTGCTGGCAGAGCAGCAAGATACTGGCAGATAAGTGGACGTATTGTAGCCTCGTCGAAGTTGCCCACAATCTCGAATGTCCAAGCCTTGGCATTTGCTGTACGCTCCTTTGCAATTTGTAGGATACGGTCGTAGTTTACGTCCTTAAGGCGATCTACGGTCATAGGAGCCACACGTGGGTTGTGGTTGTATATGGTAGCTGTGAGCGAGTCGCTGAATGCGATGTCAGGATTAAGCTCGCGGTTTTTGAGCTGTACCTCGTATTGGCTCATAAGGTTATCCATCGACTTCTGGTCCTTGTTGATGTTGGTGAAGTAGAGGTATACAAGCTGCAACATTGTCTCAAGGTCCTTCGGTGTAGAGCTACCGGCAATGTTTGTAGATAGCTGGCTGAGTGACATACGTGCGTTGGCAATCTTTCCTGCAAGAGCCTTCTGAAGTTCTGTAGCAGAGAAATTGCCCAAGCCACTTGCATCAATCACATCGTCAAACATCTGCAGGTTGGCAAAGTCGGCCTTGCCATATAGCGAGTTGCCACCGATACCACGACCAGCAAGCGCTACCTGGTCTTTCTTGAAATCGGTGTGCTTGAGTATAACAGTAGCACCATTAGACAGTGTGAGCTGTGTATAGCCGAGCTTATCGTTCTTCACTTCCTTCTTAATAGAGCCAGCCTTAGGCATTGTGGTCATAATAGGCTCGTTCTTAACGTTGTCCACATATGCGGTGATGTTCTCGGCACGTGCTGCCTTAAGAGCCTCAAGGAACTGAGCTTCTGTAGGATAAACATTGCCCTCTGCCTCGTTGTTGAAGTTTACGATAACGATGTTGCTGTCGTTCTCGGGTACAAGCTCCTTCATCATCTGGTTGATAGCCTCAACAGGAATCATCGGCACAATCTGCTTCATGACAGGATATGTGAACTCGATAGAAGGCATTGGCTCGTTCTCGAGGAAGTTGTCTACGAGGTCGCGGTATAGAGCACCGTTAGGACGCTTGTCCTTGTTGCTGTATTGCTTGTCGAGCACACTCAGATAATTGTCCTTGAAACGTGCATACTCTGTAGCAGTGAAGCCGAACTTGGCAGCACGCAAAGCCTCGATGTAGGCAGCCTTAAGGCTCTCTACTGTCTTGCTCAAGTCCTTAGGATCGGCCGATAGGTCGAATGCATCCTTTGTCTTGGCAAAGATATACTGTCCGTCGCTTGCGTTAGCCGATACGAATGGGCAACTGGCATCGAGTGCCTTCTCTTGCAAACGCTCGTTGAGCATAGTCATAGCGGCACGGTTGGCATACTGATATATAAGGTAGTTAACATCGCCCTTGAGTGAGTCGGGATAAGTTTCGTGCTTGATGATAAGCTCTACACCGCTGGTCTGCTGCTCTTTGTCCTTGTCGATAACGATAATAGGCTCGGCATTGTCTGGCACCTGCTCGTCTACAACTGGAGTTGCATTCTCAGGGCTCTTGAATCCGCTGAAGAGTTTCTTTATCTCGGCTTCTGTATGGTCTACATCAACGTCGCCCACAACAACGATGGCCTGGTTCTTCGGGTGATACCACTTGTGGTAGTAGTCGGACAACTCCTTATACTTGAAGTTGTCTATAACAGACATCAGACCGATAGGGTAGCGCACACCATACTTAGATCCAGGATAGAGTTTAGGCAGATTACGCTCAAACATACGGCTTGATGCGCTTGTACGCAGACGCCATTCCTCGTGGATAACACCACGTTCCTCGTCAATCTCCTTAGGGTCAAGTGTCAGGTTGCCAGCCCAGTCGCTTAGGATGAGCAAGCAAGAGTCGAGAGCCGACTGGCGTGTTGTAGGCACGTTAGAGATATTGTATACAGTCTGGTCGATAGATGTATAGGCGTTAAGGTCGCCTCCAAACTGCACACCAATGCTCTCGCAGAAGCGAATAACACCATTGCCAGGGAAGTGCTTGGTGCCATTAAAGCACATATGCTCAAGGAAGTGAGCCAAGCCACGCTGTGGTTCTTCCTCCTGTATTGCACCCACCTTCTGCGCTATGTAGAAGTCGGCACGGTTCTCCGGCCATGTGTTATGGCGGATGTAGTAGGTCAAACCATTGTCAAGCTTACCAACTCGCACGTCCGGATCGGCAGGAATTGGTGGCATCTGTTGTGCCTGAGCAAGTCCTGCAAATACTGCGAGGACTGCCACTAAAAGTTTTCTTAGTTTCATGAAATGTAGGTTTTGATTGTAAAAACATGCTGTCCCTTGTAGTAAGTAAAGACACACACATTATATATTATACACTGATGCAAAGGTAGTGCTTTTATAAATATTAAACGCAAAAAAAGACGAAAAGCAACAGCAAAAAGCCATAAAAATAAAGTTTTTCCTATTTTTTATGAAAATAAAAGCTCCAAACACTTAACTTAGCATGCGTAATGTAATACCTTTAATATGCCGTATTTTTCGATTGCAGCTATGACAATGGTCGAAAAATATGGCGAATAAATCATTTCTTTCCGAAAAAAACTATACATTTGCAAGTTAATCGTATAGCATAATCCACTAAGCAACAATAATAAATCAAGAACATACCACTTATTACAAAAAAGATATAATTATATGAGCACGAAACTATTGAGGCGCCTTGTGTGTCTACTCTTCACATTATGTGTTTGCCTACATGCTGGTGCTGTACTGAAAGAGAAGAATCTTAAATCAACACTTTCTGTATTGCGCGCCGAGCTTGAGACATCGTTCAGCGAGCAGCGACAGAACCTTGCACGCTATTCGGCATACAACCAGATTCAGCATAAGGAGATGATATCGCTTATGCAGCGAAGCGACCAGATAGCTCTTATGCTATATTCTCAGAAGCAAGACTTTACGTTTGATATGACTTATGCGTGCCATGAGGCAACAGAGATGTACCGCGAGTTCAACAAGCGTCGTGTGCCTTACGACCGTATCCTTGTGCGTCTTGACGCCGAGATACAACGCTATCAGTATCTTACGGAGACACTTAGTAACATTCCGCCATCGCTCAACCGTATGCCGCAAGGCAATAATGCCGGGCAGAAGGGTAAGAATCCACAATTTGTAAAGACAAAGGATGGCAAACCTTTGCGATTGCCTTTCATGCTCGACGAAGCAGGACAGGCCGACCGCAAGGCTTGTCTTGCGTATGTATCTGCCTTAAGTCGCAACCTTATCAATATGCGTGAGTCGGTTGTCAAGGACAGCGAGCACTATAAGCGTATGTCGCAGAAACTTAAGAAGGTTAACGACTATGCCCTTCATCGCTACAATGATATACAGCACAATATCTTTGTTAACGGCGACCAGAACTATCTGGAGGTAATATCGTCTATGCCATTATCTTACCACAATGCCAAGGCAGACGTAAGCGAGAAGTACAATACCGAGAAGGTAAAGACTGCCGACGGCACCGAGCGCAATGTTTATTCGCAGTGGCGTGGCCCTATTGTTATGGGTTTGTCTGTATTTGTACTTTTCTATATTATTGTGGCTGCCTTGCTTAGTAATGTCCTTGTACGTTGGCTTGTGCCCAAGCGTTTCCGTACCGATAGCTTCATGAAGAAGAAGGTGTGCCTCATTCTATTCGTAGCAATGTTCATCTTTGCTGTGTCTATAATGGTGGCACGCTCGTTTATGTACCACAACTTCTTCCTCATGGCGTCAAAGTTGCTCATCGAGTATGCTTGGTTGTTGTGTGCCATCTTCTTTTCATTGCTTGTACGCTTGTCGGGCGACCAGATAAAGAGCGGATTCCGCATCTATACTCCTATCATGCTCATATCATTCATCGTGATAACGTTCCGTATAATCTTCATACCTAACAATCTTGTCACGCTGATATTCCCGCCAATATTGCTGCTCTTCACACTATGGCAGTGGAATGTAATAACACGCCACAACACCAACATACCACGCCATGACATCTTTTATACATGGATATCGCTCGTCATTATGACGTTCTCTACTGTGTCGGCTCTATACGGCTACGTGCTGTTGTCGGTTCAGTTGCTGATATGGTGGATGTTCCAGCTTAGCTGCATACAGACCATAACCTGTGTGTACGACTTCCTAAGACGATACGAGAAGAGTTATCTGTCGCATAAGATTCATTCGGAAGAAGACGCCAAGAAAGCAAAGCGCGGCTCGCTGCTTAGCATAATAACCGTGAGTCACGAGAAGCACATCAACGTAACATGGTTCTATGATATGGTGTATATGGCTATTGTTCCGGTGCTTAGCGTGTTCTCGGTATTGCTCTCTATATGGTGGGCTGCCAACGTGTTCGACCTTACCGAGACCGTGTGGAAGATATTCCAGTTCAACTTCCTTAACGTCACAGGTGTGGTTCAGCTGTCAATCGACAAGCTCGTTATGGTGTGCTCGCAGTTCTTCATATTCCGCTATCTCAACTACTTGATAAAGGCTCTTTACCACAAGTATCACAAGTCGAGAATCGTGGTCAATGGCAAGCCCAACTTCACACTTGCCAATAATGTCATAGCCATATGCTGTTGGGGACTGTATGCCATCATATCTGTAAAGATGCTCAAGATACCTTCTACAGCGGTGTCTGTTATATCTGCAGGCTTGGCTACGGGTGTTGGTTTTGCCATGAAGGACTTGCTCGAGAACTTCTTCTATGGCATATCGCTTATGACAGGACGTGTGCGTGTGGGCGACTTTATCGAGTGCGACGGCATACGAGGCAAGGTAGACAGCATAACCTATCAGAGCACGCAGTTGCTTACAGCCGATGGTTGTGTGATAGCCTTCCTTAACAGTTCGCTCTTTAGCAAGAACTTCAAGAACATAACAAAGAACCATTCGTACGAGATGGTTAAGGTTCCGGTGGGCATAGCCTACGGTTCTAATGTCGAGGAGGTTAGACAGATGCTTGTTGCTGCGGTTAAGTCGAGAGCGGCGCAAACTGCCGACGGACGCGAAATAATAGACATAAATAAGCCTATCAGCGTGGTATTCGACGAGTTTGGCGACAACTCTGTAAACCTCTTTGTTACCTATTGGGTGCTTGTTGAGGAGAAGTTTGGCAAGACAGGTGAGGTGAAGGAGGCCATATACAATACGCTCAACGAGCACCACATCGAGATTCCGTTCCCGCAGAGAGACATACATATAATAGCTCCAAACTAATATAGCAAACAGACATTCATTTACATAACATCCCAATTATACAAATTATGCAGACGAGTAAGACCGTAAACATCATAATTCCTTGCTATAACGAGGAAGAAGTTCTGCCTTGGTCGATGGGCAAGTTGCAAGACATGCTGGTACGATTGAAAGAGATTACCGGCGTTGAAGGCAAGATTGTTCTTGTAAACGATGGCAGCCGCGACAACACATGGCAGCTTATAGAGCAGTTTGCCAATGTACATAACAATGTTGTGGGTATTAAGCTTGCCCACAACGAAGGCCATCAGGGAGCCCTTTGGGCTGGTATGCAGGAAAGCCTTGGAACATGTGGAGCGATGATTTCTATTGATGCCGACCTGCAAGACGACGAGAATGCCATAATAGATATGGTTAAGCAATGGAAGGAAGGCAAGGATATTGTGTATGGTGTGCGCAAGGAACGCAAGACCGACACATGGTTTAAACGTGCATCGGCACAGGCATTCTACAGACTTATGCAGACAGCCGACCCAGAGATAATATACAATCATGCCGACTTCCGTCTTATGAGTTCACGTGCCGTGCAAGCCTTGATGGAATATCCCGAACGCAATATGTTCTTGCGCGGCATGGTGCGCCAACTTGGTTTTAACGAGGGTTATGTCTATTACAACCGTACGGCACGAACGGCTGGCGAATCTAAATATCCGCTTACAAAGATGCTCTCGTTCTCTATCGACGGCATTACATCGTTCTCTACAGCACCTCTTAAGTTCATAACCTTTGCCGGATTGACTATGACTCTCATCTCGTTGCTTACCATCATCTACGGATTATACGAGCACTTCATGGGCAAGACCATCGAGGGATGGACATCGCTTATGGTGTCGATGTGGTTTATTGGTGGTGTAATAACAACCGGTGTTGGCATAACCGGTGTGTACATTGGCAAGATATACACAGAGGTTAAGCGCCGTCCGCGATATTTTGTTGACAAGAAAGTGGGAGCAGTAGATTGACAACTTATTTAGAAACATACTACTATTATTTAAAAACATACTACTATGACAAAGAAATTTATTCAACTACTGTTACTCTTACTGTTCATCGGCTCTCCTGCCTTTGCACAGTTTGTAGGTTTCGAGGATGCGATACCTCAAAACTTCAAATGTGCCAACGCTAAGGAGTTGGCCTTGTCTACATCCTTCTATAAGGAAGGCACCAAGAGCTTGGAGTGGAACTTCACACCAGGCAGCATTATCGATGTTGCAAGAGAGAAACCGTTCAATCTTAAGGACGAGAATGGCATTACACTCTGGATATACAACGAGAAACCACAGACCGATTCGTTGCGCTTCGAGTTCTATTCGCCTTCGGGAAGTGTGTCATATCAGTTTGGATTCCATCTGCTGTCTGCAGGTTGGCGCGCTTGCTGGATAAGCTTTAAGCATATGCAGGGCGACCATAAGAACAATAAGATAGCTGGCTATCGTATTGTGGCACCTAACCGTAAAGGACGTGTCTTTATCGACCGTCTTACTTTCCCTGTAAAGAAAATCAACGACCGTACCACTCCTGATATGCAGATGCCTACCAACAATTCGCTTTCTAACCGCGACTTATGGCATTGGTGTCGTGTGTGGCAATGGGAACAGTTCAAGTACGATTTGCCTTTGCCCACATCTCTAACTGCTGATGAAAAAAAGGATCTTGCAACTGTGGAGAAACGCCTAACCGAGGCTCTCGACATATACGATGCTCCTAAAAAGTGGGTGAACAAAGCTTACCGCACATTCGAGGCTGCCAATATACACCCTTCAGGCCAAGGTTTTACGGGTGCGCCTATTGTTGCTCCCGACGAGCTTAACCGCAAGAAGGGCGAGATGTCGTGGAATAACCTTGAGGAGATGATGGCTGGTTTTGCCTACGATGCCTATTACAACCACTCGGAGCAGTCGGCAAAGAACTACTTCCTTGTATGGGATTATGCCATCGACCAAGGATTTGCCTTTGGCAGCGGTATGGGCACCAATCACCATTATGGCTATCAGGTGCGCAAGATATATACAACTGCCTGGCTCATGCGTGATGCTATATGGAAGGCACCCAACCGCGACAAGATACTCTCGGCACTTGTATTCTGGTCGGCTTTACAAGAGACACGTCTGCCATATCAGTATGGTCGCGACGAGCTGTTGGACAGCTGGCACACCCTGTTAATGGCTAAGACGGTGTCGGCTCTATTGTTTACAAACGAGTGCGAACGTGCACGTGCACTTGCCGGACTTACACGTTGGTTATGCGGCTCTTTGCAATATAGCCCCGGAACAATAGGTGGCATCAAGGTAGACGGAACCACATTCCATCACGGCGGATTCTATCCTGCCTATACCACAGGCGTGCTTGCCATGGTGGGCCAATATATATCGCTTACCAACCACACACGATATGTGCCAACAGTTGAGGCTCGACAGATACTTAAGGAAGCGTTCCTCTCTATGCGCAACTACAGCAACAAGTACGAGTGGGGTGTAGGTATAAGCGGACGCCATCCGTTTGGATCGTCAATGAGCGACGAGGACGTCGCCTCGTTTGCATATCTTGCCTTGGCAGGCGACCTCTCTGGCGAGGGCAACGATTTCGACCATCACTTGGCTGCCGACTATCTGCGCCTATGCAAGGAAGAAACTCAGGAGGCCCGATTCTTCAAGAGCAAGGGCATAAAGCCCGCTATGGCTCCACAGGGATTCTTTGTATACAACTATGGTTCGGCTGGCATCTTCCGCCGCAGCGATTGGATGGTTACGCTCAAGGGTTACACCACAGATGTTTGGGGGGCCGAGATATACAAGAAGGACAACAGATATGGTCGCTACCAGAGCTACGGATCGGTACAGATTATGGGTTATCCCTCGCGCGAGGCAAGTGGTTTTGACGAGAATGGTTGGGACTGGAACCGTCTGCCCGGAACTACAACAATTCACCTGCCATATGAGCTGCTCGACAGTCCGCTACCGGGTTCAACAATGGCTCATAGCAAGGAAAACTTCTCTGGATCAAGTTCGCTGGAGGGAAAGAACGGCATGTTTGCCATGAAGCTTATGGAGCGCGAGCTCAAGAACTTCACGCCTGACTTTGTTGCACGCAAGTCTGTATTCTGCTTCGACAACCGCATGGTTTGCCTCGGAACTGGAATCAACAATAGCAACAGTTCATATCCTACAGAGACTACACTTTTCCAGAGCACCTTCAGCAAGGGCAAGAGCGACATATATGTCGATGGCAAAATTAAGGACGAACCTTTCCAAAAGGACCTTAATGATAATAAGGCCCATTTCATTCAGGATGGTTACAACAACTATTACTTCTTTAAGGGCGAGAATGTTCAGGTGCAAATAGCCAACCAGGAATCGCGCCATGAGAAGACACGTGTACAGACTCGCGGCTCGTTTGCCTCGGCTTACATCAACCACGGTGTTGCTCCTAAGGACGCTGCATACGAGTATCTGGTACTCATTCAGCCTACCAAGGAGGAGGTGGCTGCCGCACGCCGCAAGGCTCCATATCAGGTTCTGCACAAGGACAATACGGCTCATGTTGTTGCCGATACGCAGACAGGCATCACAGCATACGCAGCCTTCGACAACTACAATCCGCAGAACGACGAGCTCATTAGCTATATTCCTGCCGAGACAATGGTTATGCAGAAGAAGGTGGGTGCGAATGTGCTGATGAGTGTATGCGACCCTAACCTCAATATATCCGAGAAGACATACACAACAAAGGAACCAAGCCGCCCGATTGAGAAGAAGTTGGTGTTGAAGGGCAATTGGACCATCGCAACTCCTAACGCTAAGGTTTCGGTTAAGACTGGTCAGAACGAGACCGTACTGACGGTTATTTGCCAGCATGGTCAGCCAGTAGAGTTTACGCTCAAGCGCAACTAATATTGGTTTGAGGGTGTGGCAAAACTCAAACAATGCAGGCTGAAAGCCCAAATTGCGCCTAGCCCAGGGCAGCGCCCTGGGTAAACGGATATTATAATAATACGCCCTGTAAGGGCAAAAGCGTTCATTATAAACGCTTTTGCCCTTACAGGGCGCTTTGCTGGATGTATTACACCCAGGGCGCTGCCCTGGGCTAGGAGCTTCTGCCCCTTCGGGGCGTACCACTTCAGACCACTTTTGCCACACCCTCAATCTAATTGAATCTCTCTGGAGGGAATATTGTACCGAAGAACATTGGTTGTTGTACTGAAGAACATAGGATATAAGCATATTCGGATTATAATATCCGCCTGTTTAATGCCATTTAATTGAAGTTTTAGAGTTGGTCAGTATCAAATCCAGTACCAGTCAATATAAACTGCAGTACCAGTTATATGAAACTCCAGTACCAGTTATATGGTACTGCAGTACCAATTATATGGTACTCGAAAACGGTACTGAAGAAAAGTACAAGTAAGATAATATAATATAAAAACGAAGCCAGCTTCATCTGCAGATGAGGCTGGCTTCGTTTTTTCATGCTTATATAATTTCTCTTTTCGTATTATATAATTCCTTCTTTGCGAAGCTCGTCGACCACGGTACACAATTCATTGTACCACTCCTGGCCGAATCGTCTAACAAGCGGACCTTCAAGGAATCGGTATACGGGCAATCCCAACTCCTTGCCCTTTGCCACCGCGTCGCGGCACACATCCCATTGATTATAGTTCAGGGCTATAGTTCCGTCCTTAAACTTCTTCTCGCGTATAGGATAGAGCGCGCATGAAATAGGCTTGACAAACGAGGTCTTGCCCTGGCGATAGGCACGTTCAAGAGCACAAAGGCAGCATCCGTTCTCGTAGCATGTGAATACGCAGTCCTTGCCGCCAACAATGCTTGTTACAAGGTCGCCGTCGCGGTCTGTGTAGGCCACGCCTTGGCGGTCGACAACCGACTGGGCTTGTGCTGACATGTCGCCCCAAACGGTGTCCAACGCATCCTCAATGCCGCCAATCTCGTCGAGAGTTACGGGTGCACCGGCATCGCCCTCAACACAGCAAATGCCTTTACACTTGTCGAGGTCGCAGCAGAATTGTTCTGTGAAGATGTCGGACGACACAAGAATGTTGTTTACATCTATTATCATTGTCTTTGTTTCTTTTTATTGTTCTTTCTCTTTATCGCGTTAGGGGTGCTTGCCTTAGGCCTTCTACCACTCTATAGGCTTTTCTCCATGTTCTGCAAGCCATTGGTTGCAGCGCGAGAAATGGTGGTTGCCAAACCATCCACCACGATTGGCAGACAGCGGTGAGGGATGAACCGACTCGAGTATAAGGTGCTTTGTACGGTCTATCAATGCAGCTTTGCTGCGTGCGTATCCTCCCCAAAGTATAAACACAATATGGTCGCGTTCGGCCGACAAGGCACGTATGGCGGCATCGGTAAACAGTTCCCAACCATGTCGCTGGTGCGATGCAGCCTGGTGGGCACGTACTGTAAGGGTGGCGTTGAGCAATAATACTCCTTGACGAGCCCAGCGCGAAAGGTCGCCTGAAGCTGGTATAGGCGTGCCAATATCTTGCTGTATCTCCTTGAAGATGTTCTGTAGCGACGGCGGCAGAGCCACACCATCGGCAACGGAAAAACTTAATCCCATTGCCTGACTCGGTTCATGGTAAGGGTCCTGACCTATTATCACCACCTTGACATCGGTGAATGGACACAGATTGAAGGCATTGAAGATGAGCTTGGCAGGCGGATAACACGTCTGTGTGGAATATTCGTGGCGCACAAAGTCTACAAGCTGGGCAAAGTAAGGTTGCTCAAACTCGGCTTGCAGACGCTGGTGCCACGAAGGTTCAATCTTTACATTCATGATAAGTCAAATGTTCTTGGCTTACTTGATTATCTTTACTGTCTCGCCGTTAGCCATTTTCACGATGTTCAAGCCTTTCTGCATAGCTGGCAACTCACGGCCTGAGAGGTCGTAGATGCGTGAAGTCTGGACAGAGGCAGTAGATACCGAGTTGATGCCAGTTGTAGATGATGACGACTCGAACTTGGCAGTAACGTCTAATCCTTCGCCGAGGAAAACGTGAATATTGCTGAGTTCGGCAACCATCTTGCCTTCCTTGATTGTGGCTTTCATTGTAATGAGTACCTTACCACCAAGCATGGCAGCCATTTCACTATTGGTAACAGGAGCCTCTACATTGTCTGTTGTCAATACTATTGTACCGTCTTTTTCCTCAGCATTTAGACCTTTGGTTATTGTTACATCGCCAATAACAATTCCGCTAAAAGAGAACTGTTGAAGCACAAACTGGTATGTGCCGTCGTCCATCTTGTTGAATACCACGGTGGCAGCGTCTGAATCGTCGCCTATTTCAGGTATTGTTTCAGCACCTACTGCTATCTTTCCCTGGAATGTTGTTGTCTCTACTGCTGTTGCTGCGTTGGCTGCAAATGCTAAAACCAATGCAATTGCTGAAAGTAAAAATCTCTTCATAACTGTAGTGTTTTTAAAATGTTATAAGTTTGCTTGTATAATATAAGGTATATGGTGAGCTTGTATTGGGTTGCTTACTTGAGTTTGTATATTAATCCCACGCTTCCATAGATAGGATAAAGCTTCTGCGAGATAGTCTTAAAGTCTTTCTGGAAGATAGCACTTAGTCCCCAAGATAGATCGGCATACATACCCAGGCGATGCGAAAAATACCAGTCGGCACCAACATCAACACCAAACTGCCAATGGCGTAGATTGTCGGTAAAGTCATAGTCGCCACGTTCGCCCTCATCATGACCTAATTCCACCTTTTGTCCAGTTGGGTCGCCCTCGCGCAGATATCCGTCGTAGGCATATCCGGAGAAGTCGTTGGACATAACATATGAGAAGTAGGGACCTGCCTTAAGACGCAACTTGTCCGAAACGTTGTAGGCAGCCTGGATGGGCATGGTTACCATCCACTGTTCCACCTTTGTCACCACGTTGCCAGTAAACATACCCTCTATTACCTGGTCGCCGTAGCGCATCTCCATGTGATAGTTCTTAACCTTGGCATCGGTCTCCATTCCCTTGTTCTCGTAATGGAATCCGGCTATTATGCCCCATTGTTCGGTAAGGGGTTTGTAAGCGTCAAGCCCCAGAAGACAGTTGTTCTTAAGCTTGAACTTGTCCAACGAGCGTATTTCGGCAGGCATGCCTACCGGAGCAGTTCCGCCTATGTTGTAACCAAGACGAACTTGATAGTGCAGGTTGCCGAATATATCGATGCCAAAGCTCTGTACTGCGCACAGCGCGAGTATAAGGGCTGAAAGGATGTATCTTTTCATTTCTTTGTTGCAGTATAATTGTTTACTATTCCATTATCACTTTCACCTCGTCTATAAGCAGTTCGCTGCCTACAGCACCCACAAATTCGGCACCTCCTGTGCTTGATGTGAACACTACAGCCATGCTATATCCTCCGTTGGCAAGCACCTGAGGGTCGAAGTTGGCAATGTATTTAAAGTTCTCGCTAAACTTTTGCCAACCGCCTTCAGTCTTGTCAAAAGGTCCGACAAGGGCTAAGGCCACAATCTGGTCGCTTGTCTTTACGTTCGATCCATCGAGATAGAATGGTGTGCCATCTGCTTTAGTGTTGCGAAAGAGCACGGCATATATGTCGCCTTGGTCGATGCCAGGCACCACCTCGCCTGCCTTATTTGTTATGGTATTGCCAGGTGTGTACTGGTAGTAGCCAGTTAAGACAAGAGGTTTCTTGTTTACAATACAGTAGGGACCATCGCCAAAGTGGGTGGCTTCGAGAGGACGCTTGGTAGCGACATTCGTGTTGAATGAGCCAGTAAATAGGTTTCCGGCAGCTATAGGCATCTTGAATATCTTGCCTGCTTCGCCGGTAGAGCGTGTTGTAAGCTTAACAGCCTTGCCCTCGTAACCGTTGTCGAATGGTGCTGTAGGATATTCTTCGGGAGTGGCTTTTCCGCCCACTATGGCAAAACCTCCGTTGCCCGAAGCCCAGTTGAGCATGTCTGTTCCGTCTTCGGTCTTATCGGTCCAGATATAGTAGCGCTTTTTGCCCGACTCGAGGAAGAAGTTTTCGAAGCTGAAATATGTAGCTGCTGATGTCTTTTCGTCGAATCGCACGTTGTATGTCTTTTGCCAAGAGCCGTCCTCAGATGTAACAGTATAGCTTACGCCACCTTGCGAGAAGTCGTGTGTAGAGCCGTTGTCAGGCGATATGGTTGCTCCTTCTGTGATGTGGAATTGTGGTGCAAGGGCAGTAAGGTCGGTGCCTTTGCGCACAGAGAATATCACGGTGCGTGCAGCTTCATTGGTTGTGGCAATGCTGTCTGTAGGCTTGACAAACATTTCAAGTGGGTTGTCGGCGTGCAGATATGCCATTTCGATGTCGCATTCGGCGTTAAGGGGTTCGTCCTTAAAGCACGATGTAAGCAGCGAGCAAGCTGCTGCGAATATTAAAAGATTGAGTTTTGACATTTAAAGCGCTTGTTTTATTCTTGGTTTATTGCACGTTCTGTATGTTTTTTTGAGTTATCCGTATGGGGCTGCAAATAATGATATAGAACGCTTATACACATTATATTATATATTAATAAGTTGCAAAGATAGGTTATTTCGGGCACTGTGCCAAGACTTTTAATTATTTTTTTAGGTTAAGTAAAAAGGGTGTGTCGCTACACACCCTTATGTTTCTTTAGCTATTTTACGCTAAAGCGATAGAAGCTAATATTTTCTTTCAGTTCGGAGATACGACCCTTTGATGTGGATACATGTACAAAGTTGTATTCGGGATGACGTTCGGCAAGTACCTTGACGTCGTCTTCCGAAACAACGAGTACTCCCTTCGTTGGGGTTTTCTTCTCTACAACAACCTTGTTGTTAACCATTGTTCTTACTGGCTTCTCAAACTGGTCGAGCTTGTCACCAAGATAGAAGTCGGCACCGAAGAAGTGCATCATCGGGTCGTTAACAAATTGGTATAACGGCTCATTTGGGAATGTTTGCTGTATGTATTCGGCCATTGGACGCAACGACTTGGTGTTGAGTACCGTGGGCTGATATATTCCGTCGAGTGCCATCATCAGCACAACAAGTGGCATAAACATACAGTAGGCCATTATGTGCTTCTTGTCGCGGGTGTGCTTGCCGAATGCCAAGTATATGCTGTCGGCTGCTGTTATAAGAGGCAATAGCATCAATATGAATGGCAAAAGGCCTAACTGGGTGTCGCGCAAAGCGTGCAACATGGCTAAATTCTGGGCTGCATGCTTGCCGTGGAAAATAGTATCGGGCACAAGTCCGAAGCGTAATGCACCATAAACCAATGTTATGATAACGCCAATCGAGGCTATTACGCATACATATGTACGTAGCACTCCGCGTCGGTTAGAGTTCCACAGCCATTCTATGTACTGGGCAATGAGCACAGCCATAAATGGATAGCACGGCAACAGATATACGCTGCGCTTGCTTGACGGCAGACAGTAGAAGAACAATACGAGTAGGAACGATAGCCATGTGAAGAGTTTTACGGGTGATATCTGCATAATGCGGATGCGCAGCTTCTCTCCCGTCTTTCTATACTTCAGTCCCTTCCAGGGTTTGGCAAATAACGAGAAGAACAGCAATAAAGTCCAAGGCAACCAACCAGTAGACAGCGTGAAGAAGTTGTATGGGAATGAGTGCTCGTGCGACTCGTAGCTCATTGAGCCTGTCATACGGCCTATGTTCTCCTCGTATACAAGGTCGAGGAAGTGTTGTCCGCCTTCTATCCATGCCGCAACATACCACATTAGGGGCAGAATGCACGACAAAAGTCCGAAACATACAAACTTGAAGAAGGTTTTCCAGAAGTGCTCGCCACGCAGCAACATAAACACGCCCATAACAAAGCAAGGCAGAATAAAGCCTACAGGTCCCTTTGTCAAGGTTGCACAACTCATGCATAGTACAGCCAATACGGGCACTCCGTGGCTTCCACGTTCCCACCAGCGATAGAGCAGCAGCAATGCACCGACGGTGAATGCTGTAAGCATCATATCCACACGGCAGTTTGTTCCGGCACGATGCACCTCAAACGATGTTAGCAACAGCAATGCCGAAGCTACGGCTACGTTGGTAGACATACGTTTGCGGTAGAAGCAGAAGCAGCATATAGTCATTGCTATTAGCGATAATGCCGATGGCAGACGCGATGTATACTCGTTCACTCCTCCAGTCAATAGCGACAGCACGGCTATGCAGTAGTGGAAGAATGGTGGCTTATATGGAATATCCATGCCGTTGTTTACGGGCAAAATCCAATTGCCGTCCTTAAGCATTGACAGTGCCACTACAGCTTCACGCGGCTCGCCTTTGGTGTTGAAGTCGCTCAGACCGAGGAACGGCAGCAGCATAAGCATTGCTACTATGACGACTATCAAGAGTGAAAGGTTTTTGTCTAAGAACTTCATATAATCAGTTTTATTATTGATGAAAGCTTTACTTCTTCTTGTTTTTGCCCTGCTTCTTGTCTGCTTTGCCTTGCTTATCTTCCGCCTTCGATGTCTTAGTATCTTCCTTGTTAGGCTCAAGCAGCTTGCGGTATTCGGCTTCGTTCTTAAGAAGTTTTACAGCCTCAGCCATCTGTTTGTCTGTACGTAGAGCGTTTTCTATCGATCCACGCTCGAAGTAGTAGGCAGAAAGGATGTCGGCAGCAATCATTTCCTTAATCTTCTGCTTGTTGTAAGGATAGTCGAGATCTTTGGCTATGTTGTGCTTCAGCTTCTTTGATAATGCCTCAAACTCATCCTTGGCATCGTCGTAATATCCCTCAAAACGTGCAAGCTTCTCAAGGTCCTTGAGATACTTCTCGCTAACCTGGTCGTATGTGAATCCACTCTTTATAACCAGATCCTTGAATTGTTCGTAGTCCTGGTCGGACAGTTCAAACTCTGAAGGCTTGGCAATAGTAGGATGCTTTGCAATATAGTCTATCTCGTAGTTCAAGAGAATGTCGGTAGTGTCTACTCTTGAGAGATAGAAGGCAATGTTAGGCAGCGAGTCGGGTTGCACCTCCATATCAGGCTTTATACCACCTCCATCGCGCACTATGCGACCTGCTGCAGTACGGAATTCGTGTGTAAGCGAGTCGGCAACTTCTTTGGCCACATATCCGTTGTCGGTATGTTTGTAAGAGCGAGCTTGTATGCAGCGTCCTGATGGGATATAGTATTTGGCTGTTGTAAGTTTAAGCTTGCCGTTGTAAGGCAGAGGTACATTAGGCACCTGTACCAATCCTTTGCCATAGGTACGTGTTCCAAGTATCACGGCACGGTCGAGGTCTTGCAATGCACCACTTGTTATTTCGCTGGCGCTTGCTGTTCCATCGTTTACAAGTACTACGATAGGCATAACGGTGTCGATAGGTTCGACGGTAGTGTTGAACACCTGACGCGACTCCTTAACCTTGCCACGCATCTCAAGCAGTTGCTTTCCCTTAGGTATGAACATGTTAAGAATCTGAATGGCCTCTTGTACAGAACCACCGCCGTTGTTGCGTAGGTCGAGCACCAGTCCCTTCATACCTTTATTACGCAGGTCGATAAAAGCACGGCGCACATCCTTGGCGCTGCCTTCAACATATTGGTTATATCCTATGTAGCCTATATTGTCGGGTTGCATACCGTAATAGGGTAGGTATGGCATTTGTATGGCACGTCGCTGAACCTTGAAAGTGAGTTTTTTGCCAGTAGAAGGGCGTTGTATCTTCAATACCATAGTAGTTCCTGCATCGCCACGCAGGTGGTCGCTTACATATGCGGTGGTCTTGTCTTCCATCGACTCGCCGTCAATACTAAGTATGATGTCGCCCTTTTTTAGTCCAGCTTCTGCAGCCGGCATACCCTCATAAGGCTCGTTGATAACGACGCGCTTTCGGGTAAAACTATAGCTGATAACAGAACCAATGCCGGCATACTTGCCCGTCATCATCTGCTTATATTCACCAACCTTGTCTTCAGGATAATACTCGGTATAAGGGTCTAACGAACCGAGCATTGCACGAATGGCAGTGCCCACAGCTTTGTCGGCATCGAGCGTGTCCACATACATAAGGTCGAGATTACGGTATATGGCGTTGAACACGTCGAGATTCTTGGCAACACTAAAGTTGTGGTCGCTGGTGTTCTGCGCTGAGGCGAGGATTGGGGTGATGATTAAGACGGATAAAAAGAATAATAGCTTCTTCATTTCGTTGACGTTAATTCTTAAGTGTTCGTATAATAGACGCTAATTTCTTAAGAAACTATACGTCCATTATACGAACAGAATATTAAATGTGTGTTATGCGTTACTTAACGCCCAGTTCCTTAAGCAGGCGGTCGGCATGGCCCCACTTGTCCATAAGGTATAGCATGTAGCGGATATCCACACCTATGGTGCGGGCAAGACGCTTGTCAAACCAGATGTCGCCTGATAGCGAGTCCCAGTTACCATCAAAGGCAAGACCTATAAGGTTGCCATTTCCGTCGAACATAGGAGATCCAGAGTTACCACCAGTGATATCGTTGCTTGTTAGGAAGCAGAGATGCAACTTGCCAGTGCCCTTGTCGGTGTACTTGCCAAAGTCGTTAGAAGAGAGAAGCTGCTTCATGATAGGCTCTGCCTGATAATCAATCTTGCCCTTCTCACCCGATTCCATCTTGCGAACAAGCGATGAAGCATCTGTGTAATAGCCTGAAGGATTGCCTCCGAGAAGATAACCGCCTACCTGACCATATGAAAGACGCATAGTGAAGTTGGCATCTGAGTAGTGTGGCAATTCTTGCTCCATACGAATCTTTGCATCGCATAGATAGCGCTCCTGCTCAGATATAGCATCGCGTAGAGGCATAAGCTGTTCGCGACATTTTTTCATCATCTCGTTGAGCTGTTTGCCATACTGATAACCAGGATCTTTGGCGAGAGCTTTCTCTGTAAGTGTTATCTTCTTGCCGCTCTTCATCACGATAGATGTAGCATACAGCCAGTCAACATACTTGTGCGAGTCGCCACCAAATTTCTCCTCAATTGTCTTGTAGAAAGCAGGAAGCTGGTCGGCAGGTACATACTTGCGGAAGTTGTCGATAAGTACAGCTTGTACATCCTTGTCAAGAGCCTCGTCCCACTCGTTGCTGTTATTCTCGAAAGTAAAGGTGCTCTTGCCCTTCTTTGCAGCTTTGCTGTTCTTTGCAGGAACCATTGATGCAAGACGTATTGCACGTGAGTTAAACTCTGATGTGCGGTAGAACGATTCGCGCAGAGCGGTAAAGTCCTTTGTAACGTCAAACTGTTTTGCATAAAGCTGAGCCATCTTGTCGAAGTCGAGTTTGCCTTTGAGGTATCCTGTCCACTTCTGGTATGTCATGATGCGGTCCTCAAAGTCGGCCTTCTGACGGATTATGCCAACAGAGTCGATACACTTGTTCATACCAAGAGAGTTCTTCCAATAGTTGGAACTCTGGGCATACTTAGAATCGTACTTGATGCGTACGCCCTCATCGGCACGCATATGCTTAATCATAACATCCTGCTTAACGCCACGCACCTGAGCTCGAGGAGCGTTCTCAGCGTCGCGCATCTGACGTATTCCATAGCTTGAAAGGTAGCGTTCGGTAGAACCAGGATAACCTATAGTCATGGCAAAGTCGCCTTCCTTGTATCCGTCTAACGATACCTTTGTCCAATGTTGTGGACGATAAGGTACGTTGTCCTTAGAGTATGCGGCAGGTCCATTTGTCTTTGGATCGGCATAGATACGGAATACAGAGTAGTCGCAAGTCTGGCGTGGCCACATCCAGTTATCGGTTTCGCCACCAAACTTACCCATTGACTTAGGTACGGTAAATACAAGACGCAAGTCGTTGAATGTACGGTAGGTAGTGGCATAATACTTATTGCCCTCGTAGAACGGCTTGATTTCGAGGTCAAGACTTGGGTCCTTGGCATGTACCTCTTTTATCATCTCGTTCTCTACCTGATCAAGCAACTTCTCTCTCTGCTCGTTGTTCATCTCCTTAATGCCACGCTTCTCCAGTTCGGCAGTGATGTCCTTCTGCTCCACCATAAAGCTTACGAACATACCGTCGTTAGGCAACTCCTCTGCGTATGTCTTGGCATAGAAGCCGTTGAGCATATAGTCGTGCTCTACAGTAGAATGTGAACGTATAGCCTCAAAGCCACAGTGATGGTTGGTAAATACAAGTCCGTCTGGCGATACAACAACACCTGAGCAATAGCCAGAGAAGTTGACAACCGACTTCATAATGGCATCGTCGCCCTTGTAGAGCTTGTCGTAAGGAGCCGAGAATCCGTACGATTTCATTTGCTCGTACACTGCCTGTGGCAAGTTGTAGAGAGTCCACATGCCTTCATCGGCATGAGCGGCAGCACCAGGCAACAACATGGCGGCTGCGAGAAGTAGATTCTTTTTGTTCATTGTTTTTGTTTATATTGTTATTGATTACACTTTCTTTAATAGTTTCTTTATTGGCAGGTCGTGATACACGATATGTCCTATGAACATCAGTATCAGCAGAGTGTTTACGGCTAAGGCCCATAACTGCGGTAGATGTTCGTTGGCAAGGTTCATGCATACGTAGAAGATAGCTGTTATAGCCACATATACCGTTATCGACTTAAGTGGATAGTTGATAGGGTACTTCTTCTGACCTACGAGGTAGGATAGAACCATGGCGGTGCCATAGCCTGCTACACCTCCCCAAGCGCAAGCCATATAGCTGTACTTAGGTACAAACAACACGTTGACAAGTACAAGAACAAGGCATCCTACTCCAGAGAACCATGCGCCATATATTGTCTTGTCGATAAGCTTGTACCAGAATGAGAGGTTGAAGTATATGCCCATCATTATCTCGGCAGCCATAACGATTGGCACTACACGCAAACCTGGCCAGTAGCTCTCGTTAGGTATTATGAAACGCAAAATGTCGAGGTAGGCAATGACAACGAGGAATGCCAACAATGTGAAGATGATGAAGAACTTCATAGCCTTGGCATAGGTGTCGCGGTTGTCCTTGTCCTTAGCCTTGCCAAAGACAAATGGCTCGTAAGCGTATCTGAATGCCTGTGTTATCATAGCCATAATCATTGCAATCTTGGTAGCAGCGCCATATATGCCGAGCTGTGTCTTCTCGTCGGTTCCATTGTATAGATACGGGAATATAATCTTGTCGAGCGTCTGGTTTAAGATGCCTGCAATGCCTAATACAAGCAAAGGCCATGCATAGCGCAGCATACGTCGCCATAGTTTTACGTCGAAACGCCAGCGGAAGCCTGTAAGCTCACGCCAGAAACACAGCAACACTACTGCTGTACATATAAGGTTGATGTAGAACACCATACCTACGTCTACCGTAAAGTGCTCGTCGTATAATCCGAAGGGATTAAGCTTCATGGCGGGCAGCACAATTAGGTACATCAGGTTGAGCACAATGTTGAGTATGATGTTCACCAACTGCAGGGCCGCAAACTTAAGTGCTTTCTTTTGATAGCGCAGATAGGCAAATGGTATACATTTGAAGGCGTCAATAGCTACACATACAAACATTACAGCCACCCAACTCTCGTGGTCGGGATATTTCATGAACGTTGCTATCTGCGGCAAGAATGCGAAGACGAGAGCCACGAACAGAGCTGCTGTTGAGCCTACAGAGATAAGAACAGTAGAATATACTGTCTGTGGATTCTCTTCTGTCTTGTTTACGTAACGGAAGAATGTTGTCTCCATGCCGTATGTTAGTATGACAAGCAACAATGCCGTATAGGCATAGATGTTGGTTACGACACCATATTGTCCGCCACTTGCGGCGAATGCTGTCGTTTGAATTGGCACCAGCAGATAATTAATAAATCGGCCAGCTATACTGCTAAGACCGTAAATGGCGGTGTCTTTTGCAAGAGATTTTAAATTTGCCATAGTTTAAAAGTAAAAAAGTAAAGAAGTAAAAAAGTAAAAAGATTAGGTTGTACGTTTACCATACATTCTTTTTCGCCAATCTTTATACAATTCTACTTGGTTTACTTTCATTTTACATTATTTTTATTCTTTATTTTATTAACGATATTCACCAATGTTCCAGTTATGGTCTTAGCATCATTAAGCATCGACTCATATTGTTTAGGCGATATTAAATCAGTTTCGTAAAGCAATTCAAGCCAGTATATAGTTTCGGCAGCTTATTTTAAAGCGATGCTTAATTTGTTTATATAGTCAGCATCACTTTGGGCTAACTGGCTTTCTGCAATATTGGCTCCTATACTTGTTCCGCAGCGGTATATTTGTTTAGACATTACATATTCTTTTCTTTCATCTTTAAGATATATATAAAGCTTCACAATTCTCAATGCGAATTTCTTGCTCAATTCATAAACAACGCTCCTCCCCATCCATTCTTTTTTTATTGTATTATTGTATTCCTTTTCCCTTTCCCTTTTTACTTTTTTACCTTTTTACTCTTTTACCTTTAAAAGAACATATAGCATATCGCTATCGCCGCCACTATTCCTGCCAAGTCGGCAAGCAAGCCGCAAGCTACAGCATGGCGTGTGTATCTTATGCCCACACTACCAAAGTAGACAGCGAGGATATAGAATGTAGTATCGGTAGAGCCTTGGAATACGCAAGCCAGTCTGCCTACAAATGAGTCGGCACCATATGTAGTCATAGCGTCTACCATCATACCTCTTGCACCACTGCCCGAAAGCGGTTTCATAAAAGCTGTAGGCAATGCTCCTACAAAGTCGGTATTGCCGCCAAGGGTAGATACAAGCCACTTAATGCCATCTATAAGCATATCCATAGCACCCGAAGCTCTGAATACACCTATGCCCACAAGTATAGCCACGAGATAGGGAATGATGCGTACGGCAGTTGTGAATCCTTCTTTTGCTCCTTCTATAAAAGCGTCGTACACGTTAAGCTTCTTCCTCATTCCAGCAAGGATAAACACCACAATTATTAGCATCAGCAAGATATTAGCCACCGATGTGCTGACAACATTCATCTGTGCCTTGTCCATCTGTGCAAATCCCCATATAATACCAGCCACCACAGCCGACATACCTCCTAAGGTAAGGAGCATTGTGCGGTTTAAGAGATTGATGCGTTGGTATATAGATGTAACCACAATGCCCGCCAATGTAGAGAAGAATGTTGCGAGCAATATTGGTACAAATATATCGGTAGGTTGTGCTGCACCCATCTGTGCACGATATACCATTATGGAGACAGGTATCAATGTTAGTCCTGATGTGTTGAGCACGAGGAACATAATCATTGGGTTTGTTGCAGTATCCTTCTTAGTGTTAAGTTCTTGCAATTGCTCCATAGCCCTCAGACCAAGTGGTGTGGCAGCGTTGTCTAATCCAAGCATATTGGCAGCCACATTCATGAAGATACTACCAGTTACTGGATGTCCCTTCGGAATATCAGGAAACAGACGTGTGAATACTGGCGACAGTACCTTTGCCAATACATTCACCACGCCTCCTTTCTCACCTATCTTCATTATACCGAGCCATAAAGACAGCACACCAGTAAGTCCGAGTGATATCTCGAATGCTGTCTTAGATGAATCGAATGTAGAGTTCATCATTGCCGGAAATACCTCAACATCGCCCATAAACACCAATCGTACCGTTGCGATGACGAAGGCTATGAGGAAGAAGGCTATCCAAATGTAGTTTAGTACCATTGTCTATGATGTTTTGCCTGTATATTAATGATGTATATATATTAATTTGCAAAAGTACATCAATAAATTGGAAACAGAAAATTAACGCGCTATAAACATTGCCGTAGTGTGTCAATTTATCGAATATTATGCTATTATAACTGTCTATAGGGTTGTAAATAATCGGTTATTCTTTCATCATGCTTGTCTCGTCAAACAATATATGTTTCGATTCCTAACAAATATAATATTTTAAGTATTAAAAAATACAAACATAATAAGTGTTTTGAATATTCTTTGTATATTTGCAACCTATTCGCTTATAAATGATACGAAGTGTTAATTTCGATTTTTTTTAATTAAACCCTTTATTATATGACAAAACGACTACTCTTATCGGCACTTTTTGCCACAGTGTTTGCTCTGTTCAGTTATGCTCAGGACAATAACGACGAACTCACTACAGTTTTCAGTGAGAACTTCGATGCCTTTACTGAAGGTTCGGAGGATGCTCCAGGCACGACAGATATCTCTGGATATACTGGCAAGCTCAAGAAAACAATAGGTTGGAATGGTTCTAAGGTTTACGAGGCAGGCGGCAAACTCCTTATTGAAGACGGTGGCAAATTGCAGACAAGCTATTACAACCTCTCTGCCAACAGCGGTATCTTCAAACTTTCAATGCGTGTAAAGAGCAAGGACAGTTATGGTTCTTACTTCACTGTAAAGGTTGGTTACAGTACAACCAAGAATGTTCTTATCGATGGCGATGGATGGAAAGATGTTGCTATTGTGCTTGATGGAGGCAAGTCAAGTACGCAGATAACAATAACATCCATAATGGGTGGCTACTTAATAGATGAGATTAAGGCAGAGACAGGGGCTTCGCTTGTAGGTGTTCCTGAAGCTATGCAGCCTTCTCAGGCCGATGGCACATCGTTTACAGCCAAGTGGGACAAGTCAGCTGGCGCAAGCGTATATCTGCTCGATGTATACTCTAAGTCAGCAAATGGCGACAAGAATTATGTTCTGCACGACGAGGAGGTTAAGCCTTCGTCGGTATACACCACAACCTTTACACGCAAGGTTACGGGTCTTGACGCTAACACTACCTACTATTTCCAGGTACGTGCACGTAATGCCAACGGTGTGGTTTCCGACTATTCGAAGGAGATAAAGGTTATTAAGGTGTTGGAGAGCATAGCAGCTCCTAAGGCTTTGCCTGCTACTGATGTTACTGCTACATCGTTTACAGCCAACTGGGAAGCCGTAGCCGAGGCTAAGAGCTACAATGCCTCATTGTATTGTACAAAGACACTTGCTGAAGACGCAACTGTAAATGTTATAACCGAGGATTTCTCTAAGATTACAGTAGGTTCTCTTGAGTCTATAGAGTTTGGAATCATTTCAGGCTATCTCAACGATTATACCAATATGCCAGGTTGGTATACCGAGTATCCTGCCTTTGCAAATGGCTATTTGGCTCTGTCACCATACTCTGGCAATGGTCTTGTGCGCACTCCTGCCCTCGATCTTGCTTTGGCTAATGGTGCATTTAGTGTAAACATTAATATGGCTGAAGGCGCATACGGTAGATATTATGCCGGATACAAGGTTACATTCAATCTTTATGATGGCAATACCGAAACTCCAGTTGAGACAAAGACCGTTACACTTGAGCAAGGTTTCAAGGATTATACAGTAGAGTTTACAAAGGGCACAAAGGAGTCGTATGTAGAGATTGTTTATGGCGGTAATAATAAACTCTTCATCGACAATATAGCCGTTGCACAGAAGCTTGCCGCTGGCGAAAGCTATACACAACTTGTTGAGACAAAGGAGAAAATTGAAGGTACAAGTTGCACATTCGATGCCGATCTTGCCAACAAGAGCAACGCTTACTATTATGTTGTTGAGGCTGTAGGCGAGACTGTATCAAGCGACAGCGAGATTGTAGACATATACTCTGTTCCATCTAATACTGTAAATGTAGTATACGATGCGGCAACAAGTATAAGCCTTGCTCCGGCTCAGGCATCAGCCAATGTAGCAGTTCAGGGTGGCAAGGTTGTAGTTACATTGTCAGCCGATGCTCCTGTAGCAGTATACAGCCTTGGTGGAAACCTCATTGCCAATATTGCCGCTAAGGCAGGTGTAAACACTATCGACACAGCCGAGCGTGTAGTCATTGTAAAGGTGGCTGGCAAGGCTTATAAGGTAGCAAAATAAAACATAGAAAATAATAAGAACAATATGAATAAGCAGAAACTATTTATGGCTCTTCTGCTTGGTCTTACCACTTACAATGCTTCTGCCTCTCCAGTAAATCGTGCCGAGGCAGAACGCATTGCAAAGAGTTTCATGCAGAAAGGGCGCAACGCTGTTGTGCCCTTTCGTCTTTTAAAGACCAACGCTGCTAAAGCCAAGAATGTTGCTGGCACAGATGTCCAGCCTTACTATGTGTTCAACTCAACTGCCTCTAATGGTGGTTTCGTCATTGTCAGCGGTGAGGACCGCTTTGCCACTGTACTTGGCTATTCGGATAAAGGTACATTCTCCATAGACGATGCTCCTGACAATGTGCGCCAATGGATGCAACAATATGCCCGATATGTTGAGGCTTATTGGGCTAATCCTAATCTTGTAGCCAAATCACAATCGGTTGAAGCCGAAAGCAATGTTGTGGTGGCTCCTCTACTTGACAATATAGAGTGGGGACAGGATTATCCATTCAACCTCCAGTGTCCTACATATACCGATGCTGGCAAGACGGTACACTATTATACGGGATGTGTGGCTACTGCTGCTACACAGATTATGCGTTTTTGGAAGTATCCAAAGCATGGAACAGGCGAGAAAACTTATACCGCAAAGGGAATGACACTTTCTGCCGACTTTGGTTCTACAACATACGATTGGGCTAATATGCTTGAGGCATATCCTAAAGGAGAGACATCGTTCACCCCAGCGCAAACCAAAGCAGTAGCTACACTTGCTGCCCAGTTTGGTGTAGCAGTTGAGATGGAGTATGAAAAGGCTGGCAGTGGTGCTGTGCCTATGCTCGTGCCGGCTGCATTGAAGAACTACTTTGGCTACGATAAGCGTACCACAATGCTTAAGCGTAGCTACTATTCCACCTCAGAATGGATGGACATAATGCGCAATGAGCTTGACGCCGGACGTCCTGTATATTATGGTGGAGCAAGCGATGCGGGTAGTGGCGGTCATGCTTTTGTGGCAGATGGCTACGACTCTAATGGTTATGTGCACATCAACTGGGGATGGTATGGCAAGAGCAATGGCTTCTTCCTTATCAATCGTCTTAATCCTGACGATCTTGGCGAAGGTGGCGGCAGCGGTGGTTACAATCTCGACCAAGAGATGGTCATAGGTATTCAGCCACCTACAACAAGCACCGATGATACTTTATGGCCACTCTACGGACCAACACGTCTGAGTATCATACCTACAGGCAACACATTCACGTTGATGACATATCTTGAGAATCTTGTTCCTGAGGCATTCAACGGCACATTGGCTGCTGTAGTAACCAAGGACGCAAAGGTGCTTAGCGTGCTTAAGGAGGAGAGTGTAAGTGTGGCTGCATACAAGAACGGCAATTCGGGTACAAAAAGTGTAACAATGCGTGATATCCCAGTAAAGGTTGACGGATTAGCAGATGGCAATTATGAGGTGCGCTTTGCCTTTAAGGCTAAGGATGCCAATACATGGCAAGTATTGCGCCATTACAGTGGACTTCCACGTTATGCCGACATGACTGTAAGTGGTGGTAAGGGTACAATTATTGGTATACATGCCATCAAGCCTAATGTAACTCTGTTGGAACAGTTAAAGTCTGACGGCACCTTGCATGCCGGAGGCAAGGCTCTTATTACGGCACATGTACGCAACAACAGTACAGACATCCGACTAAAGAATGTAGTGATACGTTTCCAGTCTATAGACAATCCTTCTATGTATGGCGAGTCGTCTGCATCGGTTAGTGTATATGATGAGAGCGAGGCATTGTTGCAATTGCTTGTTGATGTAGACGAGAAACTGAAGCCTGGCAGATATGAGGTGACTGCTTATGAGAAGGGCTTTGCCGATTATCCATTTGATGATTCTGCTGTAGGACGTGCTTGTATGGAGATAGTCTCTGCTTCTGACAAGCCAGTGCTGCGTGCCACAACTCCAGTGGTATGGCAGAATAAGGAGGGAGAGAAGAAAGCCCTGCAAGGTGATGATGTGCTGATGGCTGTTAATGTGCGCAACTACGGTGTGACTGGTACTGCTGGTATTGTGGCTCATATGCGCGATGTAAACAATGTCGACCGCGACTTTGTTTTCCTACAGACTAACGTTACCTTGGACAAGGGCAAGGATGCAAATGTGCAATTCTATCGTCGAATGGTGGTCGATCCTGGTACATACGAGGTTTGGTTCAGCGGTGTTGATGCTGATGGCAAGGAGCTTGTTATCGACAACTACACTTCGCCTACATACATAACTGTGGAAGAAAATCCTGATCTTAGTCTTAGCGTTACCGACACACAGATGCCGTCATGGCTTATCATAGGCGAGAAGACGCCAGGCAGTGTTACATTGCATGCTCAGAAGAATTTCACGGGCACTATATACGTGCGTGTACGCCAGCTTACCAACAAGAGTGGAGAGATTGTTACAATGGCAAGCAAGTCTCTTAAGGCTGGTGAGGATGTAAAGCTTGCGTTCAACTACAAGCCTTCCGTGTCCGAGGGTACATTTATGCTCATTGTGGAGACTAAGGAGAGTGGTGTAGAAAAGGCTGTTGGTGGTTGCGACAACTACTATCGCATAATAAACATTGGCACCAAGACAGGCATCGACAACATTGCATCTGATGCTACTTTGAATGGTCGCATACTCTCGTACAGTATATATAATGTAGACGGCAGTCTTGTGGCTAACGGCGGTGCCGATGTCTCTGTCGATACACAAAACTTGCAGCCTGGTGTGTATGTACTGAAGGTACGTACCGATAAGGGTTGTTTTACGAAGAAGATAATGAAGCGATAATATTGTGGCTGAAGTTTAGTCCATTATACGAAATAAGGCATTAACGTCAATTACACGTTTCTTTCAAGTGTAATAAGCGTTAATGCCTTATTTGTATAATATATGTTTAATACGCAGGTCTTTTAATCGGCATCGATATAGAGCCTTATCCCTTACTTCTTTTTAGGCTTGCGGCGAGCCCATCCCTCTTCAGAGAAGTCTGGTTCTTCGCCTACCAACTTGATGTCAGGATTATTGATAAACTGGCGCCAGTCGTCTTGTCTACCACTCTCATATCTTGATGCACCACGCTTGCCACGTTGCGAACGGTTGCGTCCTTCGTCCTCATTGCGACGCTTAGATCGCTTTTCGTATGGAGCAAAATCGCTGTTATCATTACGTCTTGCTGAACGTTTGTTGTCATCAGATCGCTTTGCACTGTTACGGTCAGAGCGACGCGAGCCACCACGCCTGCCTTCTCCAGCAGCTGCATTAGTATCATCAGCATCGTTGCAACGTACGGTGCGGTTGCGATAAGAAGCGCCATTGAGTGCACGCATCACTTTATCTGCATCCTCTTCAGGTACCTCTATATACGATATACGCGCTAAGAGATCGATGTGTCCTACATCTTGACGGCCGTGTACATTACGGTTTATGAACTGCATAACCTCGCCTGGATAGAAACCATCATCTTTACCAAGATTGATAAATAGGCGGCGATATCCACTCTCTGGAGCACGCTTCTCGCGCTTTGCAGAACCTGACTTGCGGTCGGAGCGGTCGCGTGATGTAGAAGGCTTAACAATCTCGGGAGCGTTGGCATAATAGTTGAGGAACTTGCCAAACTCAAGCGACACAATCTTCTTCAATATATCCTCCTTGTCGTAGAACTCGAAGTGGCGGTTGATGTCCTCCATGAATGGGGCAATCTGGTCCTCGTCAACGTCCACCTTCTCAATCTCGTCTATTGCCTTGAACAGCTGCTTAGAGCATATCTCTTGAGGTGTAGGCAGCGTACCGTCAACAAACTGCTTGCCTATAATCTTTTCTACCTCGCGCACACGTCCCTTCTCCTTGGTATGTATAATAGAGATAGATGTACCCTTCTTTCCTGCACGTCCGGTACGGCCCGAACGGTGTGTATAGCTTTCGGTATCGCCAGGCATACCATAGTTGATAACGTGTGTCAGGTCGTCAACATCCAAGCCACGTGCTGCAACATCAGTAGCAACAAGCAATTGTGTGATATGTTGGCGGAACTTTTGCATAGTAATATCGCGTTGTTGCTGCGATAGGTCGCCATGTAGCGGTTCGGCATTATAGCCATCGCGTATAAGCTTGTCGGCAACCTCTTGTGTCTCGGCCTTTGTGCGGCAGAACACGATGCCGTATATGCGTGGATAATAGTCCACAATGCGCTTAAGGGCAAGATACTTGTCCTTGGCATTGACCATATAATATATGTGGTTAACGTTCTCGGCACCCTCGTTGCGCGAACCAACTACAATCTCCTTATAATCGTTCAGGTAGCCCTTGGCAATCTTCTCAATCTCCTTGCTCATTGTGGCAGAGAAGAGCAGCGTGTTACGGTCGGTAGGAACCGACTCGAATATTTCATTAATGCTGTCAGAGAATCCCATGTTAAGCATCTCATCTGCCTCGTCCAGCACAACGTTCTGTACATTGTCAAGCTTGGCAGCGCCGCGATGCATAAGGTCAATAAGGCGTCCAGGAGTGGCCACGATAATTTGCGCACCGTGCTTAAGTGCATGAATCTGGTTGATGATTGATGTTCCGCCATATACAGCCACGATGTTGATGCCCTTGATATACTTGGCAAACGACTTAAGGTCGTCGGCTATCTGTAGACAAAGCTCGCGTGTAGGCGATATGACAATAGCCTGAGTGGTGCGGCTATTAGGATCTGTACGTTGTAGTAGAGGTATACCAAAGGCGGCAGTCTTGCCAGTTCCGGTTTGTGCAAGCGCAATTACGTCGTTGCCATTGCCTAACAAATAAGGTATTACTTCTTCCTGTACGGGCATTGGATGTTCAAAGCCCAACTCTTCGATGGCGTGACGAATCTCTTCGCTTACGCCCAATTCTTCAAATGTCTTCAATCTAAAATGTTGTTTAAAAAATGTGGATAGGGGTGAATCAAAATAATATCCGACGCTACTCCATAGTCTTCCCCAGCCATGCAACAAGAGGATGTCGTTAGGACAAAACAACTTGAACGAAGACATCAGGTAGCTTCTCGTAAAATAAAAATCCTGAATTCGAGTGCAAAGTTACGCAAAATATTGCGGATTAAGCATATGATTGGGGTATATATTTTTAGAAGTTCATTTCCTTTGACAAAATATTCTCCAGCTTCTCTGCCGATAGTCTCAATTGGAATTGTCCCTTTATTGCAACGCTAATACCTCCGGTCTCCTCAGACACAATAATAGCAATACAATCGCTATCTTGCGAGATGCCGAGCGCGGCACGGTGGCGCAGACCTAATTCTTTAGGTATGTCATGGTTGTGCGATACCGGCAGAATACATCCAGCTGCACGAATGCGCTTGCCAGTAATAATCATGGCACCATCGTGCAATGGCGAGTTCTTGAAGAATATGTTCTCAATGAGTCGTTGGTTAATGCGTGCGTCGATAAGGTCGCCAGTGTCTACGATGTCGTCAAGTCGCAAGCCACGCTCTATTACGATGAGCGCTCCCACCTTGCCTCTCGACATGTCCATACATGCCATAACGATAGGCATGATAGTCTCCTTGTCTACAGTCGACTTCGACTTGCTGCCCATGAAGAAGAAACGCATAATGGATTGGAACCTCTGATGCGCGCCCAACGAATACAAAAAGCGTCGTATCTCTTCTTGAAACAATACGATAAGGCCTATTACACCTACGCTTACCAACTTGTCCATAATGGCTCCAAGCAAGCGCATCTCCAGCACCTGACTAACAAAGAGCCACACCAGCACAAATACAATGATGCCGATGAAGACGTTGAGCGAACGGCTCTCCTTCATCAATCGGTAGAGGTAGTAAAGCATCAAGGCGACGAGAAAAACGTCGATTATGTCTTTTATTCCAAAGTCAAACATATGATGAGTTAAGAATTACGAATTAGGAATTACGATTTTTTGGGGTTACGAATTTGGTGTTTGGAGTTTGCATGCCATCTGGCACACTTCCACAGCCTCCTTCACATCATGCACACGCAATATGGATGCACCTTTCATCAGCGATATGGTGTTGAGCACGGTTGTTCCGTTGAGCGATGTGGTTGGGTCGCCGCCGATAAGACGGTATATCATGCTCTTGCGTGATATGCCTACGAGGATAGGCAATTCGAGCTCTTGCAGACGCTCTGCCTCGTTTAGTATCTCGTAGTTCTGATTAAGTGTCTTGCCGAAACCGTAGCCCGGGTCGAGTATAATATCCTTGGCACCCAAGTCGCGCAGACGTTGCACCTCTGCGGCAAAGTTTATCATCATCTTCTTAAGCGTAGGTTGCACCGACATTAATATATAAGGTACGCGCAAGTCAGCTACAGTCTCAAACATATCACCTTCCTCGTGTATCTCTTGACCCACAATACCTGTCAGTCCGCCTTCCGACACATCGTTAATTATATCGGCACCAAACTCCTCCACACATTGGCGTGCAACCAATGGACGATATGTGTCTACCGATACAATAGCGTCGGGTTGCTCGCGTCGTACTATGGCAAGTGCACGCTTAAGACGCTGTGTCTCTTCCTCCACACTTACAACTTCGGCGCCCGGACGTGTAGAGAATGCTCCCACATCTATTATCTTTCCGCCCTCGGCAATAATTTGGTTGGCACGGTCGGCTATCTCAGTCTCTGTCTGCTTGCGGCTACCCGAGTAGAACGAGTCGGGTGTAGCATTTAGTATGCCCATTACCACTGGGCTCGAAAGGTCTACAAGTTGGCCTCTTACATTTATTGTATATTTCATTTTGTTTCTTTTATTTGTAATCGTATGGCAAATTACGCAATAAAAAACGAGACGACCAAATAAAAAGTATATAAAAATAACTACCTTTGCACACAATAAACCCAAGTAATATGGAAATATCCGAATTATACAAAATCTTCACCGAGCATCCCGTCGTAACTACAGATAGTCGCGACTGTCCTGCCGGCTCGTTGTTCTTCGCCCTTAAAGGCGCATCATTCAATGGCAATAAGTTTGCTTCTGTAGCCCTTGATAAAGGCTGCGCCTATGCAATAGTGGACGAGAGTGAGTATGCCACAGACCCTCGCTGTCTGCTTGTTGACGATTGTCTGCATACTTTGCAACAACTTGCATTGATGCATCGTCGTACTCTCGGTACCCGCATTATAGGCATAACCGGAACCAACGGCAAGACTACAACCAAGGAACTTACGGCTGCCGTGCTTCAGGAAAAGTACAATGTGCTATATACAGCAGGCAACTTCAACAACGATATTGGAGTGCCTAAGACGTTGCTTCGCCTTAAGCCTGAGCATGAGGTTGCTGTGGTGGAGATGGGAGCATCTCATCCTGGCGATATAAAGACCTTGGTAGACATAGTTGAGCCCGACTATGCAATAATTACAAATGTAGGTCGTGCCCATTTGCAAGGTTTCGGCTCGTTTGAGGGTGTTATTCGCACCAAGGGCGAGTTATACGACTTTATGAGAGAGAATCGTTTTGCTTCTGCAACCAATAATGCGCCCGTGCAGCCAGAGCGCACGGTGTTTATAGATAATGATAATCCTCATCTCAACAGTATTGCCAACGGATTGCGCCTTGTGCGCTATGGATGTGCCGATGCCGACAATCTGTATGTGCAAGGACGTATTACGGGGTGCGAGCCTACACTCAACTTTGAGTGGAAATCTGAGGCAGACGCCACATGGTACGGTGTGAACACCCATCTTATAGGAACATACAATATTGCAAATATGCTTGCTGCCGCCACTATAGGCCTGTACTTCGGCGTAAGCGCACAACAGATAAACCATGCTCTATCGGGATATGTGCCTTCAAACAACCGCTCACAGTTTGAGCAGACCAAGGACAACCGACTTATAGTAGATGCCTACAACGCCAACCCAACAAGTATGGCTGCGGCATTAGACAACTTTGCCCAGATCAAGGCCGAGCACAAAATGGTGATTATTGGTGATATGAAAGAGCTTGGAGTGGTTAGTCACGACGAGCATCAGAAAATTGTGGATATGCTTAAAGCATTGGATATAGAGACAGTTTGGCTCGTAGGTGCCGAGTTTGAGCATTGTGACACACCGCAGTCGTTCCGTCTGTTCGACAATGTGGAGCAGGTTAAGGAGGCAATTGCAGCCGACAAGCCACATGGAAAATATATTCTTGTAAAAGGCAGCAACTCTACCAAGTTGTTTGAGTTGCCAGAATTGCTATAGCCGTTCTGCCAATTGGCTGAACGGTATATTCTCCCTTCCCTCTTTCACGGAGGAAGGGAGAATATATATTACTTTGCCATTTAATATATATTACTTTGCCATTTAATATATATTACTTTATCATTTAATATATATTACTGTCTTTTCCTGATTTACTATACACTTTTTTTGTTATTTGGTCTTTACATATACTCGCCAAAGTCGGTCAGTCTCATGTCTCCCTTGTTCACTAAAGTATCGTGGAAGGCAAACGCCGCACGCAATGCGCAAGGCTCGTGTCCTTTAGATGCAATGCGCTGATATTCGCGCAGAAGCGGACGATAATCGGGATGTGCGCAATTCTCTATTATTTCCTCTGCACGACGTGCCGGACCTTTGCCGCGAAGGTCGGCAATACCCTGCTCGGTTATTATAACGTCTACATCGTGTTCTGTTGAGTCGATGTGGCACAATGGCACAATGGCACTTATACAACCGTTCTTGGCAGTGGAAGGCGTGTAGAATATGCTTATAGAACCGTTGCGCTCGTAGTCGCACGATCCACCTATACCGTTCATAAGCTTAGATCCGCACACGTGCGAAGAATTCTCGTTGCCGTAGATGTCGCATTCAAGGGCTGTGTTCATTGCTATTACGCCAAAGCGATGGATAAGTTCGGCCGAGTTGCTAAGCTCGCTTGGGCGCAGCGTTATGCGCGACTTGAAGAAGTCGATATTGTCGTAAACCTTGCGCAGACACTCGTTGCTCACCGTCATGGCAGCAACCGAGGCATGTGCAATCTTGTCCTCAAGCATCATGTCTATAATGGCATCCTGCACAACCTCCGAGAATACCTCGAGCTTAGGCAGCTGAGCGTTGTTGCCTATGGCACGCATAACAGCGTTGCCTGTAACACCCACACCGCTTTGGATAGGGAACATAGATGGCGGAATATGTCCTTTCTTTATATCGTTGAGGAAGAAATCTACCACATGATTGCCTATAGCTTCTGTCTCGGGTGTTACAGCCTTGAACGAGCGTGCTTCCTCTGGAATACAGCATTCTACCACGCCTACAAGTTTGGAAGGGTCAAGTTCGAGATACTCCTTACCAATGCGTCCGCCCACTGTCAACAGTGGTATGGGCTGGCGATATGGATATTCGGCACACTCGTACTCGTCGTGCAGATAACGTACACGTGGGTCATGAAAGGTGTTTAGTTCAAGTATAACACGTTTGGCAAGGCGCACAATTGTGGGCACTATGCCGTCTGCTGAGGTCAGGAATATTCGCAGCTTGTCGCCCGCATCCTCAATTGCCGACACCTCGATAATAGCCCAGTCAATGTCGCCATAGAATCCACGGCGCAATCGCTCTGCCATATGTCCAAGGTGCATATCTTCATAGTCGATCTCGCCAAGATTGGCATGGCGGCGGAAATCGGCATTTGTAGAGAACGGAGCACGGAACTTAATGGCATTGGCATTAGCAAAGTCGCCCTCCAAACTTTGGCATGACGACGCGCCGGTGAGGATACCTACCTTAAAAGGTTTACCCGCATCGTGTTCTGCAATAGCACGTTTGGACAATTCGCGAATTACAGCCTTGGGCACGCCATTAGGCGTAAAACCGCTGAATCCGATGTTTTCTCCGTCATTAATCATTGCCGCACCCTCGGCGGCTGTTATCTTTCTGTATGCCATATCCTGATGATGTATTATATTCTGATAAGTATTATATTATAGGTTGCTTGTACAAATTATCATAGGGGCATGCAAAGATACATATAATCTGTCTCTTATACACATCTCCGAGCCCACGAGACATGCGCAGATCTC
>ERZ1027181.72-NODE-72-length-43179-cov-24.164850_pt1 | contig 43179 bp, 28 predicted proteins | sample MGYA00519247_ERZ1027181 | MGnify/ENA primary metagenome ERZ1027181 (study PRJEB26926, sample SAMN06164415) | human gut metagenome | biome: ENVO:00009003; feature: ENVO:2100002; material: ENVO:00002003 | host: Homo sapiens | place: USA | collected 2012 ...
GAGAACATACCCTTCTTCATCTCACCACCGTACCATGTGTTGATGATAACCTGCTCCTTAGATGTTACGTTGAAGGCAACGCAAGTCTCTGAGTGGAGGCCGAGCTCCTGATAGTTCTCAACCTTAGCCTTTGATGCGTTGTAAACAACGAAGTCAGGCTCGAATGACTCGAGCTCCTCAGCTGTAGGACGGATGAACATGTTTGTTACGAAGTGAGCCTGCCATGCAACCTCAACGATGAAACGAACTGCCATACGTGTATCCTTGTTGGCTCCGCAGAAACCGTCTACTACGTAGAGGTTCTTGTTGCAAAGCTCCTTCTTGGCGATCTCCTTAACCGTTGCCCAAACCTCTTCAGACATCGGGTGGTTGTCGTTCTTATATTCCTCTGAAGTCCACCATACAGTGTTCTTAGAGTTCTCGTCCATTACGATGTACTTGTCCTTAGGAGAACGACCGGTGTAGATACCTGTCTTTACGTTGACAGCACCGAGCTCTGTCTGCTGACCTACCTCGAAACCTTCGAGACCTGCCTTTGTCTCCTCTTCAAACAACTTCTCGTAAGACGGATTGTGAGCGATTACTGTAGAACCAGTAATTCCGTACTGAGTCAAATCTAACTTTGCCATTTTTTTAAAAATATAATTTAGATGTGAATATAGATCAACTTCGGTTGGCCTGACTCCACTATTGCCTGATCAGGGCCGTCGTTTCTGCGCAGGCGACTTTCGTCGTTCCTTTAATTTTGAAAAAGACGGGGCTCGTGGGCGTCACTATCGGCCGTAAGCACGCTTCATCTTTTTTCAAGCGCAAAGTTAGGCATTTTCCTGTACAATGACAATATTTGCCACCCATAAAAATATATTATGCAATGTCTTTTTAATGTTAATTTTCTTAAAATACATTACACATCACGCCGTTTGCCACTCATAGTTAGCAATTAGGCACGGCGTACCATAAGAATTTTGAATTAGGAATTGTGAGTTTTGAATTATTCTCGGCTTCGTCTGCGATTTTGAATTATTCAGTTTTGAATTGGAAGATTTGCCCTATCAACTCAAAACTGAACAATTCATAATGCGCCTTGGCGCATAATTCAAAACTCAAAATTCAAAATTCCTAATTCGGACGGCATGCCGTCCGAATTTTATCCTACCTGGCTACCCGGCTTAACCTCACCGAGTACGGAGGTGACGTTGAGCTTGCCGTCGAAGTTTACTGCAGAGAGAATCATGCCCTGGCTCTCGATGCCCATCATCTTGCGCGGCGCGAAGTTGGCCACGAAGAGCACGTCCTTGCCGATGAGCTGCTCCGGCTCGTAGTAGGCGGCGATGCCGCTGAGGATGGTGCGGTCCGTGCCCGAACCGTCGTCGATGGTGAACTGGAGGAGCTTCTTGCTCTTCTTCACCTTCTGGCAGTCCTTGATGTGACCCACGCGGATGTCGAGCTTCTCGAATGTGTCGAAGTCTACGTTCTCCTTCACTGGAGCAGCCACGTAAGAGGCAGCCTCATTGGCCTTCTTCGTGTCCTCAAGCTTCTGGAGCTGAGCGTTGATGGCGTCGTCCTCAATCTTCTCGAAGAGGAGAGCCGGTGTGCCGAGCTGGTGTCCGGGCTTGAGCAGTTCGGTGCTGCCGAGCTGTGCCCAGTCTGTATCCTTGATGTTAAGCATCTCACGGAGCTTGGCAGAGCTGAACGGGAGGAACGGCTCGAAGGCAATCTCGAGGTTGGCAACGAGCTGGAGCGAGATGTAGAGGATGGTCTTCACGCGCTCCATGTCGGTCTTGGCCACGTGCCAAGGCTCGCAGTCGGTAATGTATTTGTTGCCGATGCGGGCGAGGTTCATAGCCTCCTTCTGTGCGTCGCGGAACTTGAAGGTGTCGAGCAGCGCCTCCACCTTCTGCTTCACGTCCTTAAACTCCTCGATGGCAGCGCGGTCTACGTCCTGCAGCTCGCCGCACTCAGGCACGATGCCGTTGAAGTATTTCTTTGTGAGCTGGAGCGCACGGTTGACGAAGTTGCCGTAAACGGCTACAAGCTCGTTGTTGTTGCGGTCCTGGAAGTCCTTCCAAGTGAAGTTGTTGTCCTTTGTCTCAGGAGCGTTGGCAGTGAGCACGTAGCGCAGCACGTCCTGCTTGCCGGGGAAGTCAACAAGATATTCATGGAGCCATACAGCCCAGTTGCGTGACGTAGAAATCTTGTCGTTCTCGAGGTTGAGGAACTCGTTGGCTGGTACGTTGTCGGGGAGGATATAGTCGCCGTGAGCCTTGAGCATTGTGGGGAACACGATGCAGTGGAACACGATGTTGTCCTTGCCGATGAAGTGGACAAGGCGTGACGAGGGATCCTGCCACCACTTCTGCCACGTTCCCCACTTCTCGGGCTGCGCGTCGCACAGTTCCTTGGTGTTTGAGATGTAGCCGATGGGGGCGTCAAACCATACGTAGAGCACCTTGCCGTCTGCTCCCTCCACGGGAACGGGGATGCCCCAGTCGAGGTCGCGTGTCATGGCGCGGGGCTGGAGGTCCATGTCGAGCCAAGACTTGCACTGTCCGTATACGTTAGGACGCCACTCCTTGTGGTCCTCAAGAATCCACTTCTTGAGCCAGTCCTGCCACTTGTTGAGCGGCAAGTACCAGTTCTTCGTAGCCTTCTTAATGAGTCCGTGACCGGGATTGTTCTTGTTGGTGGGGTTGATAAGCTCCTCGGGTGAGAGTGTTGCACCACACTTCTCGCACTGGTCGCCGTAAGCGCCCTCTGCACCGCAGCGCGGACATGTGCCTACGATGTTGCGGTCGGTGAGGAACTCACCCGTAACCTCGTCGCAGAACTGCTCTTCTGTCTTCTCCACGAGCTCGCCCTTGTCGTAGAGCGTGCGGAAGAAATCGGAAGCAAACTTATGGTGAATCTTGGAAGTCGTGCGGCTGTAGACGTCGAACGAAATGCCGAAGTCCTCAAACGACTTCTTGATAATATTGTGATAGCGGTCGACCACCTCCTGAACGGTGATGCCCTCCTTGCGGGCGCGGATTGTCACGGGCACACCATGCTCGTCGCTGCCGCCGATGAACATCACTTCCTTCTTCTTTAGGCGCAGATAGCGAACGTAGATGTCAGCGGGGACATACACTCCGGCGAGGTGTCCGATGTGAACGCCACCGTTGGCATAAGGCAAAGCAGCTGTCACGGTGGTACGTTTAAAATTCTTCTCTTCCATTATATTATTGTGTTTTATTGATTTCTGACTGCAAAGTTATGAAAAATCAATACAATAGACGATATTGTTGATAATAAAAACATCCAAGCTTGCTTGTTTTTTATTATTAAGACGCTGAGTAACTTATCAACCAAAACGAAAAAGGCGCAGCTCCTTGTGGGAACTGCGCCTTAAACATTATATATTCTTAGCGAATGGTCTTTACTTTACCTCTACTACTTCTGCCTCAGCAACCGGCTCGTTCTTGATCTTGCGACCAAGGATGACGTATGCCAGAGGAGCGGCAATGAAGATAGAAGACAGTGTACCGAAGATTACGCCGAGCAACATTGCGAATGAGAAGCTGCGAGTGCTCTCACCGCCGAAGCAGAAGATACAGAGCAGCACGATGAGTGTTGAGAGCGACGTATTGATGGTACGTGCGAGGGTCTCGTTGAGCGACTTGTTGAAGAGATCCTGAAGATCCATCTTCTTGTGCAGTCCGAGGTTCTCACGGATACGGTCGAATACCACCACCTTATCGTTGATAGAGTAACCGATAACGGTAAGGATGGCGCCGATGAACGTCTGGTCTACCTCAAGCGAGAAGGGCACGATGTCCCAAAGCAGCGAGAAGAAGCCGATGACGATGGTGGCGTCGATGGCAAGGGCGATGGTTGAACCGAACGAGAATGCCACGTTGCGGAAACGTATGAGGATGTAGACGAAGATGGCTGCGAGGGCGAAGATCACAGAGATGATAGCACCGTGTGTGATGTCCTTTGCCACTGCCGGACCTACCTTCGTAGACGATACGATAGAACCGCCTGCGCGTACGTCAGGATTCTTGAATGCCTCAACGCTCTTCTGTGTTACGAGGTTAGCGCCGTGCAGACCCTTATAGAGGATGTTCTCCACCTCGTTGTCGATGGCGGGGCTGTTCGACTCAATCTTGTAGTTGGTAGAGATACGGATGGTCTTGCCGTCAGTACCGAGGGCGAGGGCGTTCACTGTTGCTCCCTTAAAGAGCGGTGTGAGGGCTGCCTTTACTTCCTCAGGCTCTACCTGCTTCTCGAGCACTACTACGTAGTTGCGACCACCGGTGAAGTCGATACCCTTGCTCAGACCGCGAACGAAGAAGCTGCCGATCATTACGAGGACGATAACGCCGAATATTGAGAACGACTTCTTTGACGACGACATGAAGCCATAGTTCTTGTTGGCCATGAAGTTGCGCGAAATCTTGGTAGAGAAGGTCTGCTTTGTCCACTTATCGTGTGCCATACGGTTCTCGTAAACGAGACGTGTGAGGAACACGGCTGTGAAGAATGAGCAGCAGATACCGATGATAAGCGTCGTGGCGAAGCCGCGGATAGGACCTGTACCGAAGACGTAGAGAATCACACCGGTGATGATAGATGTGAGGTTCGAGTCGAAGATGGCTGAGAAGGCGTTGCTGTAACCTAATGAGAGAGCCTGACGTGTGCCGAGACCCTTCTTGAGTTCCTCCTTGGTACGCTCGTAGATAAGCACGTTGGCATCCACCGCCATACCGAGGGCAAGCACAATACCGGCGATACCAGGCATTGTAAGGGCGGCCTGGAAGGACGCCATGATACCCATGGTGAAGAAGAGGTTGAGCAAGAGTGCGCCGTTAGCAACCATACCCGGGATGAAGTCGTACATCACTACCATGTAGATCATCAGGATGATGAAGGCAACGATGAACGAGATGAAGCCCTGCTGGATTGACTGAGCACCGAGTGTCGGACCTACAACCTCCTCCTGCACGATGTGTGCGGGGGCAGGCATACGACCTGACTTAAGTGTGTTGGCCAAGTCCTTGGTGTCCTCAATGGTGAAGTTACCAGAGATTGAAGACTGACCGCCAGAGATCTCGCCGTTTACGCGGGGAGCTGAATATACGGTTCCGTCGAGTACGATGGCGATGGCCTTGCCTACGTTGGCCTTTGTGAGGGCTGCCCAGCGGCGTGCACCGTCAGAGTTCATTGTCATCGAAACCTCAGGCGTACCGGTAAGGTTGTTGAACTGGTCCTTAGCGTCTGTCACTACGTCGCCCTCGATGGGAGCACGACCGTTGGTGGTTGTCACCTTGATGGCGTGAAGCTCATAGATGTTCTTAGCCTGAATGCCGTCAGCGGGCTTTGCGCTCCAGAGGAGACGGCAGTCAGAAGGAAGAATCTGCTTAGCGAGAGCAGAATAGATAATCTTGTTAACAGCGGCAGTGTCGCGTGCTGAAGCGTAGCCTACGAGGCTGAGCGCACCGTTGCCTGTGGGCTGGAAGATAGAGAGAAGCGGATGCTCCTTCTTAGCCTGCTCCATCTGGCTGGCGCTTTCCTTCTCGGCATCACCTGCCTTCTTCTTCATCTGGAACTTGGCAGTGGCCTTCTTTGCTGCGGGAGCAGCTGCTGTGTCTACAGCTGTGGTGTCTTTAGCCTCGTCCTTGCCAGAGCGTACGTTAGCCTCGCGCTGGTCTATCTGCTGGAGGAAAGGAATAATCTCGTCAGAGTTGTATGTCTCCCAGAACTCGAGGTTGGCGCTTCCCTGGAGGAGCTTGCGCACACGCTCAGGCTCGTTGATACCCGGCATCTCCACCATGATACGTCCCTGCTGGCCCTCCAGCTTCTGGATGTTGGGCTGTACTACGCCGAACTTGTCGATACGTGTGCGGACTACGAGGAAAGAGTTGTCGATGGCTGCCTGCACCTCAGCGCGGAGAACCTTCTCCACGTCCTTGTCTGAAGAGTTAGGCGACACCTTGCCCTGAAGCTGCTGTGTGGCGAAGATTTCAGAGAGGTGATGGCCCGGTGCATTCTTCTTGTATGCGTTGATGAAGAGAGTGATGAAGTCGCTCTGGCTTACCTCATGCTCGGCGCGTGCTTCCTTCATTGACTTTGTGAAAGCTACGTCGGTCTTGTGGTCAGCGAGGTTCTCCACTACGTCGGGAACACTCACTTCGAGGATGACGTTCATACCGCCCTTGAGGTCAAGACCGAGACCGATCTGTGTCTCAAGGCATTTCTGATAGGAGTACAGCCCGAGGAACTTCACGGAGTCCTTGTAGTCCTGCTGTGCGATGGGATCCTTTATCTTCGCAGCCTGGCCGTCATAATACTTAGTGGCGGCAGAGAACGAGAGATAAAAGATACTTGCAAGCGTCAGAAGGACGGCTGTTACAATTACAATACCTTTGTTCTGCATTTTTGTTAGTTTTTATTTATTATTTATTTTTTCCTAAAGTACAGTTAGCGTGCAAAGTTACTTATTTTCTCTCGTTTTGCGAAATTTATAACTCTATTTCTTTTATTTAGTAATGTTTAGATTGCCGTTTGCTGGTTAAATCGCTATGGTTTAACGGTTTTTCCGTTCCCCGTCATTCTTTTTTACGCTCCAAAGAGCATATTATCGGATAGTGGTCGGACGCCTTTACGGTATTGTCTACGCGGCAGGCGTATGGTTTCCAGTGCGAAGAGCACATGATATTGTCGATGCGCACGTAGAAGGCGTTGTAGTGGTATGATATGCCGGGACCGTTGGCGCTGGCTACGTAGCAGTCGGTCAGGACAGAGGCGAGACGATGGCGCACGTAGGATATGGGCGAGTCATTGAAGTCACCCGTAAGGATAATGCTCTTGCCTTCATGTCGCTCCACATAGGCAGCCACGGAGTCGGCTTGCGGGGCACGTATGGCGGATGCTTCAGCCAGTTTGCGCCAGATGTTTCGCGATTCGCTCTCGGCTTCCTTGCGCTTCATGTCGCCCTTTAGCATAGCCTTAAAGCGACGGCGGTCGTCCTTGGACAGTCCGGTAGACTCGAAGTGATTGACCACGACGATGGTGGTGTCGCCACCGGGGGTGAGCAAGTGGTAGGCAGCAGAATTGTTGGCACGCGACTCATAGTGGATGGTGTCGGTGCGGATGATGGGGAATCGGGAGAAGATGGCTATCGGGTCGCCGCCCTTCGGGTCAGTAATGCGACTGTTGGGATAGAGTTTGCCAAGGCGTTCCAAGATACGGTCTTTCTTCCATCCGTCAGAGCAGAACTCCTGCATGCAGAGGATGTCAGGGCGCTGTGCCTCCACGTAGTCGAGTATAGGGCACGGTTCGTCAGGTGACGTCCATGTCGAGAAGTTGAAGACATTGTATGACATCACCTTAAGACTGCCTTTCGGCGCTTCCTCGGGCATGTTGAGCGGCGTGTATGTACGGACCGGCACGAAGCCCAAGACGAGTCCGACGACGGGAATTATCGCCATCCTCTTCCTTACGATAAGCCAAAAGAAGAGAAAGCCGACATTAATGGCAAGGAAGACGGGGAAGAAAAGACCGATGTTTGCAAGGAGCGGATGACTGACGGGATTGATGCGGTCACTGAAGCCTATAAGCAGCATGCAGACTATGGTGGCGATGTTTCCTCCCGCAATCAGCCTTACTGTAAAGTCCTGTAGGTTTTTCATTGGCGCTTGCTGTAATCGAAGAGTTTCTGCTTTTCCTCACGTGTAAGGCTGTCGTAGCCGGAACGGCGGATTTTGTCGAGGATGGCATCTATCTCTGCCTGCTCACGCTGACGGCGCTGATTATATTCCCAGTCGGTCTCGCGATGTGCAGAGCCGCCGTAAGAAGAGCCGCCGAACGACTGACCGCCTCCGTTTCCTGCGTTGCCGCCATGCTTGCGGCGCTCCCATGAAGAGCGGAGCGAATCGAAGAAGCTCTGTCCTCCCCTACTGTTGTAGCCAACGCCGGGATGACGACGCCAGTAGCGGATGAGGAAGAAGCCGATGACCATACCGCCAAGGTGTGCGAGGTGAGCCACGCCATCGCCCGGTGTGGACAATGCCATGAACATCTCAACGGCTGCATAGCCTACAACAAACCACTTGGCCTTGATGGGCACGGGCAGCGGGAAGATAAACATACGTTCCTCGGGATAGAGCATTCCGAAAGCGAGAAGGATGCCATAGATGGCGCCAGAAGCGCCCACGGTGGTCCACATGTTCAGATAACGCGCATTGGCTGCTGCCACCTCATACACCTGAGAGAAACGGAAGTCAGGCAACTGGTCGGCGGCAAGCATGTAGAACTGGGCGAACTGCGCCAGCTCCTGAAAGAGTCCGGCTCCGACGCCGCAGGCTATGTAATAGAAGAGGAACTTGCGCGGTCCCCATGTGCGCTCCACGATGCAACCGAACATCCACAAGGCGAACATATTGAAGAATATGTGGCTCCATCCTCCATGAGCGAACATGTAGGTGAAGAGCTGGTAAAAGTGAAAGTCAGGGGCAAGCATGAAGTGCAGGCCGAGGAGGTCGTTAAGGTCGATGCCAAGCCCGCGGAAAGCGTAGGTGGCAAGGAAGACAACGACATTTATTACGAGTAGGTTTCGTGTGATTGTTGGAATGTTGTTCATATCTTACATTGTGGTTGTTATATCATACGTAAATGCGGGGCGGGGGTGCTTTACGGATGGACAAAATTAATAAAAATCCCCGTAATATGGGTTAAAAAGACCTTTCAGCTACTTTTTTTTGAGTTATTTATGCACTTTTTCCGCTTTTTTGTTTGGATTGTGAAAGGAATAGCCTAAATTTGTCGTTGGAATACTGAAAGTTACGCCATTTTGGTAAAAAACAAACACACAATTTAAAATAATTCGAATTATGAACAAGACAGAACTTATCGAGAAGATAGCAGCAGGTGCTGAGTTGGACAAGACAAAGGCAAAGAAGGCTTTGGAGGCAACTCTCGATGCTATCAAGAACGCACTTGTAGAAGGCGATAGCGTGCAGCTCATCGGCTTCGGCACATTCAGCGTAAACGAGCGTCCCGCCCGCGAGGGTATCAACCTCCACACAAAGGAGAAGATCACCATCGCAGCTAAGAAGGTGGCTAAGTTCAAGGCTGGTGCAGCTTTGGCAGACGCCCTCAACTAATAAGGCTGACCTTAATAAAAGGCAAATGGCCTGAAAGCAAAAAAGGAGACGTTCCCGAGGGAATGTCTCCTTTTTTGTTGTCCTAGGCGGATTCGAACCACCACAAACAGAACCAAAACCTGTTGTGCTACCATTACACCATAGGACAATTATGGCTGCAAAGGTAATGATTTTTTGCTTTGCAGCCAAATTTTTGCGTATTATTTCGCTGTAACGAGTATTACTTTACAGTGATGAGATAATAGTTCTTCTTACCGCGCTGTACGAGAAGATACTTGCCGTCGATGAGATCTTCCTCGCCAACGGGACGGTCGAAAGCAGCAAGCTTCTCCTTGTTGAGCGATACGCCACCACCCTGAACGAGCTTGCGCATCTCGCCCTTTGAAGCGAAAATCTTAACGTCGTCACGTGTGAAGAGGTCAACTGCGGGCTGACCGAGCTGGTCCTTTGCAAGTGTGAAGTGAGGAACGCCCTCGAAGATGGAAAGCAATGTTGCCTCATCGAACTTCTGAAGGGTCTCCTTTGTTCCCTTACCGAAGAGAATGCTTGATGCCTCCTGCGCCAAAGCGAGATCGTCAGCTGAGTGTACCAGTGTGGTAACCTCCTCAGCGAGTCGCTTCTGAAGCACACGACGACCCGGATCCTCTGTGTGCTCTGCAATGAGAGCGTCGATGGTCTCCTTGTCGAGGTCGGTGAATATCTTGATGTACTTCTCAGCCTCTGCGTCGCTGACGTTCAGCCAGAACTGATAGAAAGCATAAGGAGTGGTGCGCTGCGGGTCGAGCCATACGTTGCCGCTCTCTGTCTTGCCGAACTTCTTGCCGTCTGACTTTGTGATAAGCGGGCATGTAAGGCAGTAAGCCTCTGTCTCGTTGCCGAGTGTGCGGCGGATAAGCTCAGTACCGGTAGTCATGTTGCCCCACTGGTCGTTACCGCCGAGCTGCAGGCGTACGCCGTGATGCTGATAGAGATAAAGGAAGTCGTAACCCTGAAGCAACTGGTAGGTAAACTCGGTGAATGAAAGTCCGTCACGTGCCTCGCCGTTAAGACGCTTCTGCACGCTGTCCTTTGCCATCATGTAGTTTACGGTGATGTGCTTGCCCACCTCGCGAGCGAAGTCGAGGAAGGTGAAGTCCTTCATCCAGTCGTAGTTGTTAACGAGTTCTGCCTTGTTGGGTTCTGCGCCGTCGAAGTCAAGGAACTTAGACACTTGCTTCTTGATGGCCTCCTGGTTGTGGTAGAGAGTAGCAGAGTCGAGGAGATTACGCTCCTGGCTCTTGCCTGACGGGTCGCCAATCATACCTGTGGCACCGCCTACGAGAAGATAGGGCTTGTGTCCGCAGCGCTGCAGATGACGCAGCATCATGATACCACAAAGATGGCCGATATGCAGAGAATCGGCAGTGGGGTCGGTGCCCAAATACGCAGACACCATGTGGGTATTGAGGTACTCCTCTGTACCGGGCATAATCTGCGCGAGCATGCCGCGCCAGCGCAGTTCTTCAACAAAGTTTTTTGCCATTGTGTTTTATTTAAGTTTAAGCTTAAGCCTTTCTGGGCCTCTTTGGGCCTTTCTGAGCAATTGGGGAATCAAGACTGAGAGGTAACTCCTAATTCCTAACTCCTAATTCCTAACTCTCTCGGGCGTGCTCGAGAGTTACGGCACCGGGTCGTAGCCGGAGCCTCCCCAGGGGTTGCATCTTAGGATGCGCCATATTGCCAGCGCCATTCCCTTGAAGAATCCGTGCTTTGCGAGGGCTTGCCTTGCATACTCGGAGCATGTCGGTGTGAAGCGGCATGAGGGCGGCGTATAGGGCGTTATGAATAGCTGATAGAAGCGTATGGGCTGTATTACGAGCCATGCGAGGAATCGCGAGACCTTTTTCATTCTGTCGGGGTATTTTTATGATTGCTTGCTATACGTTCCGCTATACGAGTAAGGAGATTTCGTACCTTCTCAGCCACTGTATCAGTGGACACAAGCTGGTCCGACGTCCATATAAAGCAGAGCGACATCTTGCGACGGCTGTCCGCCGCCTCGTCCGCTGCAAGCGCATTGAGGAGAATATGCTTGTTAAGGCGATATGCCTCCCTTACCTGGCGCTTCACGTGGTTACGCTTTACGGCACGCTTGAAGTATCGCTTTGGCACGCTTACCATCATCTGCGCCACCGTGCTCTCATCCTCCCCCATCGGCTCAGCCAAGTAGACCACGCGGAGCGGATATGCAGACATGGCTTTAGCTCCGCCACCCTTGAAGAGGCGGTCAATCTGCTTCTTGCTCTTGATGCGTTCGTCCAGTGAAAGGGAGAATGTTTTGTTCATTTTCTTATCGGTAGGCTTGTTATATATAAGTATTATGCTTACTTTATATTCTCAAGATATCCTCTGAGGGCGCTCGTCATTGAAGGGTGCTCCTTTGTAGGTGCCTCGAGGTCGAGTCTGAATCCTTCGTCAGCCACTGCCTTAGCGGTAGTAGGACCAAAGGTTGCAATGCGTATGTCGCCCTGCTTGAAGTCGGGGAAGTTCTTTGTGAACGCCTTGATGCCGGTGGGGCTGAAGAACACGAGCATGTCGCAGTCGAAATTCTTTGCCTCCTCTTCAGTGAAGTCGTTGCTGACGGTGCGGTACATCACGCATTCCTTGTGATTGAGCTTCTTGGCGTCGAGCTGCTTCTGCACGTCGTCGTTGTGAACCGAGCTCAGGGGCACGAGGAACTTCTCAGTCTTGTGCTTCACCATAGTTGGGATGAGCGAGTCAATCTTTCCTGTGTTGCCGAAGAACACCTTGCGCTTTCTGTACTGCACGTACTTCTGGATGTAGAGAGCGATTGTCTCTGTAACGCAGAAATACTTCATGTCCTCAGGAATAGTAATGCGCATCTCCTTTGCCAACTTGAAGTAGTTGTCGATGGCGTGGCGTGAAGTGAACACTACTGCGGTATAGTCAAGCAGTCCGATCTTCTGCTGACGGAATTCTTTAGGGCTGAGTCCTTCCACCTTGATGAAGGGGCGGAATACCAGCTCGACTCCGAAGTCTTTTGCAATGTCGTAGTACGGCGATTTCTCGCTTGACGGTTCTGGCTGGGATATCAGAATCTTCTTTATCATTTGTATTATTTTGAATAGCTTATTCTATTGTTGAACGTTTTTTTTGTGTCTATACATTTATATGCGACAATACGCAGGATTCCTTAGGCGCTGACCTTCAAGAATCCTGTCAAAATGTCGAGCGATCCCATGAGTGCTACGAGCGGGATTGCTTCAAGCGTGCAAAAGTACAAAAAAATCTGCAAAGAATTGCCGCTGTGTCTGAAAAAGATGAGATACGACTTATACAATGCGAGTATTTTGAACACCACTAACACCGCCATTGTGCAAATGAGGGTGGTCTGCACGGGCATCTCGAAGTATGCCTGAAGCATTACTATCGGGAATACACACACTCCTTCCATGGCAAGAAGGAAGAGGAACGACTTGAGCCATTCCTCGTTGCGCCGTCGGTCGAAGAACACCCATCCTGCCATTGAGAAAGCGGCTGTCTTGACGAGGACGTACACCAGCATCACCGCCACATATACGCCTATCACCTGTATCTGATCAATAAGGAAAGTCCTCACTCCCTGCGTCTGCACGTAGAAGAAATAGACAAGGGAGAAGAGCAGACAGCTCTGCAGCACGAGGAAGAACTGGAAGCGGAACTCGCTGGAGGTCTCCGTCACGGCTGTCATGTTCTGGCTCACCGGCGGTCGGAAGAAGTTCTTTGCCTGCCTTACGATGAAACGCTTGGTCTTGGCGAAGGCAAGCATAGCAAGGATGAAGCATCCGAGCAGCAGTGCGGTGATGATGTTGTCACGCGCTATGCTGTAGGGCACGGGGTCGCCAGCCACGCCGAGTCGTCCGCCGAAGAGGTCGGGATTGAAGAACGGCTTGCCGGTGAAGTATGACTCACGGTAATACTTCGGCATATTCACGTCGCGCCAGGAGCGTCCTTTCGGCTGTCCCGGCAGGTGCAGCGTGTCAGGCTGCTCGCTCCACGTTATCTCCGACGGCTTGATATTGGCCTGTATGGCAGAGTCCTGCTGTTCTGGCGTGGCGTCCTTGGGCAGCCATCTTAGCACCTCAGCCGGCGTGGGCTGACGGTGCTGCTGTCCCTCGCGCCGCTGCATTGCCGATATGGGCATGCCGTCCTCACCGAGGGTTATCTCCTCGGTATGTATAGAGTCGGAAGCGAGAATATTCATCTTTTTCTTTATTTAATTCTTAATCGTTGATACCGAATTTTTCCTTGATATCGTTCACGCGGTCGAGCTTCTCCCATGTGAAGAGCTCCACGTCCATGGTCTTTGTCTCATGGTAACGTGATGAGAATGTCTTCTTCACAATCTCGTTCTTGCGTCCCATGTGACCGTATGCGGCTGTCTCAAGATACATAGGCTGACGGAGCTTCAGCGTCTCCTCTATCTTCTTCGGACGAAGATCGAAGAGTTCTGAAATCTTCTGTGCTATCTCTGCGTCGCTGACGCCAACGCGTGAGCGTCCGTATGTGTTTACGTAGATGTTAACAGGCTTTGCCACACCGATGGCGTAGCTTATCTGGACGAGCATCTCGTCTGCCACACCTGCTGCCACCATGTTCTTGGCGATGTAGCGGGCTGCGTAAGCTGCGGAGCGGTCCACCTTGGAAGGATCCTTGCCTGAGAAGGCTCCACCTCCGTGTGCTCCCTTACCGCCGTATGTGTCGACGATGATCTTGCGTCCGGTCAGACCGGTGTCGCCGTGAGGACCACCGATTACGAACTTGCCTGTAGGATTGACGAAGTACTTGATGTCGTCGCCGAAGAGTGCGAGCACCTTGTCGCTGTGTATCTGTGCCTTGACGCGGGGCATGAGGATGTTAATGACGTCGTCCTTGATTTTCTGAAGCATGCGGGCGTCATCATCGTCAAACTCGTCGTGCTGTGTAGACACTACGATGGTGTCGATACGCTGCGGGATGCCTTCCTCAGAATATTCCACTGTCACCTGGCTCTTCGAGTCGGGACGGAGATAGGTCATCTCCTTGCCTTCTTTGCGGATATCAGCGAGTGTGCGCATGATGAGCTGGGCGAGGTCGAGTGTTACGGGCATGTAGTTTTCGGTCTCGTTGGTGGCGTAACCGAACATCATACCCTGGTCGCCGGCTCCCTGGTCTTCCTCCTTCTCCTGAGTAACGCCGCGGTCGATATCTTCCGACTGCTCGTGAATGGCAGTAAGGACGCCGCATGAATTGCCGTCAAACTGATACTCTGACTTTGTGTAGCCAATCTTGTTGATGGTCTTGCGGGCGATGGTCTGCAGGTCGATGTAGACGTTGCTGCGCACCTCTCCCATAACAACCACCTGACCGGTAGTTACGAACGACTCGATGGCGCAATGTGCCTTTTCGTCGTAAGCGAGGAACTGATCGACAAGTGCGTCGGAGATTTGGTCAGCCACCTTGTCGGGATGGCCTTCAGAAACTGATTCAGATGAAAAAAGATAATTCATTTTTTCCAATTTTTAAAAGTTAAAAAATTAGTGGAAAAACACCAATTACCGCTATCTAATTGTTATCCTTTGGTGGGGTGAGCCACACGCCGCAAGGTTATCGCGAATGACGCGTTGCTGAATTAGAATTTGCAGTTTTAGCATTTTTTTGTGTGGTTGCAAGCAGCCAAATTCTTCCACATTATGTATACTGTCTAAATTTTCGGGTGCAAAGGTACTGAGAATTTTCGACTTGGCGAAGGAAAAGGCCATATAAATAATGTTATAGGGCTATAGAAACCAAGAAGAGGAGGTGAAGTCCAAAGTATAGCAGCACGCCCTGTAATGGCAAAAGCATTGATAATTATCGCTTTTGCCTTTACAGGGCGTATTGTTTTTTATCTGTCCCTCATTTTAACGTACTACAAACTTTTTTCCGTTGGCAATATAGATGCCCGGACGTAGAGTGTAGGTTGAAGATTTGAGGTCGGACATTACAGCAACACATTCGCCATTGAGTGTGTATACCTTAACCATTGTCTTGGCTGCAGCGTTGATGCCGTTGATAGCTGTTGGAACTCTGATTGAACCATTAACGCCATTGAAGTCGTAGCACTTGCCGTTCTGATAGATAAGGTCGGCTGTCTGCTCACCACTACCATTGTTGAAGATGATGTGTGTAGGCATCTCGGTCTTGTCGCCCTTATACTCCCACATCCAAATGGTCATGCCGTTGTATGTCTTTGAAGTCTTGACACAATCCTCGCCTGGCCAGGTGCCGCCAGTATAGTTGTCATTACCCAAGTTGCAGTTCCATACCCATGTCTTAACTGTTGTCCATGATGTAGGAGCTGCAAAGTATACATAGTACTTGCCAGTCGGTTCTGGGTTAGGTGTCGGGTCTGGTTCTGGATCAGGATTCGGATTCGGGTTAGGCTCAGGAGCAGCAATATCGCTAAGCACCTTGTAGCCAGAGCCACCATCGTAAGAGAAGAATGTTGTAGCTGTGATGTTTGTAATGTCAGCAGTCTGTGCACTGCCACCATTGTTGAGAATCATGTTGAACGACTCTACGCCATCTACCACGAACATGTAATATTCTACACCCTCAACAGTGGCCGTTGCTGTCATCTTGTTTCCTGGCCAAGCGCCATTGAGAGTTTTTGCATTCTCACCGCCAGCTGTCCAAACATAGAGGTTAGGAGCTTTGTCTGCCTTAACATAAACGATGATAGAAGCGTTGGGGTCTACCTTCTTGTATGTTGCCGAACCAGTGTACTCTGTACCTTCGTCGTTGGTTGCACCCCATTTAACTGTCTTGGTGTCGCCAAACTTCATGTCTGAACCGATAGTGAATGTAGCACCCTCGCTTGAGATCTCTACCTTGTCCTCACCATCAATCTGATACCATCCGCTTGTTGCGCCGTCGTTGAGAGAAGCCGTAACGGTAACGGTCTCTGTGCGGAAGCTGCCGCCATTAGGATCGAACACAACGGCTCCGTCCTGCTCGGCATCCTCGCTGCCATAATATATAGTTGTGCCAGCCTCTTCCTGACCGTCGTATGCCTGACCGTCCTTGCTCTTTGCTGAAGAAGTGTAGATGAAAGGACCATCCTCGCCTACAATGCCACCCTTCCAGTCTTTTACCAGCACGCGCACCTGACCCTGTGTTGCAGGAGCGTCAACGGTGATGGTAGAACCAGAATAAGTCTTACCGGTTACGATGTCGGTGTATGTGCCTGCGGGGCAACCTGTGAATGTGGCGCCGCCGTTGAGGGCAACGAGAGCATAGCTGTTCTCAGAAGCACGCTTGAAAGCGATACCATTCGTTGACGTGCAACCCTCGTCGGTCCACTGACCCTTACGCAGGGCGGGAACAGCCTGACGAATCTTGTTCAGACGGATGAGGTGCTGAGCGAGGTCATGGTTGAGAGTGGCGTTAACGTTGCCTGAAGCGGTGTACTGACCGAAGTCGGTAGCCTCAACGTCGCCTGTGATGTAGCCGCCGAAATAGGCACGGCCTGTGTTAGAGAGCGGACCGTTAGGACCATCGTCAATAACCTGACCGCGACGGAAGCCAACCTCTGAACCATAATAGATACAAGGAATGCCACGGAATGTGAACATAAGCGAGAGGTTCTCTGCCCACTGTGCATCGCTGCCACCGAAGCGCACGCGGTCGTTGGGCTGAGGTCCGTAGTCGTGGCTGTCTACATAAACCACGTTATAAGTTGCGTCGTTATATTTAGCATCGCCATCCTTTGCAAGGCGGAATGCAGAACCTGCGTTTGAGAAGTTGTAGTGGAGGGGGAAGTCAATCACGTTGAAGCCGCTGCTCTGTGTGTAGTCGGGCTTATGCCATGCGCCATTAAGCATGAAAGTGTTGTTGCTTGTGGGCGAATCGGCTACGTCCTTAAGGCAGAGATTCATGTTGCCAAGAGGAGCTGCACCTTCGGGCACCACCTGCTTGTCCCACCATGTGGCATCGCTGTTCCATGAATTCATGATGTCCTGGTCTGACGTCCATGTATAGAAGTAAGGAGAGAGACAGTCCTGGCCACGATACTGTACGCTGCCGAAGCGTGCGCAAACCTCGCCATACATAAAGAAAGGTGCCTGGTTCAGACGCTTGCTCTTATACTGCTCGCCAAGAGCTTTGAACTGAGGAATGAAAACCTTGTTGAATGTAAGACGTGAGATATGGCCAGATGTGTCGATACGGAAACCGTCAACACCCATCTTGATGAACTCGCCATAGCACTTTACGAGATACTCTGCCACGGCGTCGTTCTCGGTGTTAAGGTCTACGCAGTCGCCTGCAATCTGTCCCCACCAACGGTTAGGCTCGTCCCAGTTCCACTGTGTGGCCACATGGTGCCAGTAGTTGTGTGAGTCGTGGTTGGTTCCATCGGTGTTCTTCATCAGGGCCAGACGGCGCTGGTACTGTTTTCCACCAGGAATTGTGAGATAATCAGAACCAAGAACACTGGTGTTCGGAATCATACAAGCGTCGATTTCGGCCTGGTTTCGAAGCTTGGTGTTGCGCTCAAACTCCTTGCATAGATTCTCCTCGCCGAAGTTACCGGTGTGGTTGAGCACGATGTCGAGCACAATCTTGATGCCCTTGTCATGTGCCTTGTCTATGAGTTCCTGGAACATCACGTCACCGCTCTTCGAGCCGTCACCGCTCTGGTAGCGGCAATCAACGTGTGTGAAGTCCATGGCATGGTAGCCATGATAGTCGTAACCTGATGCGTTCTGCACTACTGGAGTAATCCAGATAGCTGTGAAGCCAAGTGCCTTGATATAGTCGAGCTTATCGATAACGCCCTGGAAGTCGCCTCGCCAACATGGGTCGCCTGTATCAATCTGGCATTGTTTGTTATCCCAACACAATACATTATTCTGCGGATCTCCATCGTAGAAACGGGTGGTAATCATAAAGTAAATACTTTCGTCGCGAAAATCCGTTCGCTGACTGTTGAAATCGTTCGCCATAACTGGCATGGCGATGAGCATAATCAGTAGAAATGCCCACATCTTAAGTTTGTAGTTAATCATAAAATAGGTTTTGGAAAAAACGGTTATTAGTTATCTATTCTGTTGCAAAAGTACAGATGCAAAGTAATAACTAACAACTTAATAAATGAAAAACAACAAAAGAGTTTGGGCAATCGTTTGCACAAAAACGTAAAAAAAGGCGTGTCAAAACTCAATCAGCCCGCGCTGATTAAGTTTTGACACGCCCTCTCCTACTGTTTGCTTTATTTAGTCAGCTTCAGCGTCTTTGTTCCTACCTTCACGATGTAGACACCGTGGGCGGGAGCATTGAATGACACGCTGTTGGCGGCAGACTTGACAGCTGCTACGCATGCGCCGGCTGCTGTATGGAGCGTAACCTGCTCGCCAGCCACTCCAACAACAACGATATTGTCGCCTTCCACACTTGCCTTTACAGCACTGTCGGCTGTAACGTCCTTGATGGCTGTCGGTGCGGCATACACCTCATCGGGGTCGCTCAGACGGCTGTAGAAGGTGTACTGGCGTGTTGCGAGATAAACGTCACGCTGCGAAACAGCCTGGGCACGCTGATAGTAGTTGTTTGCCTGATAGCCGTCGGGGAGCGTCACGTCCACCTTCGGCTGCACCAAGCCAGGATTGAACACCACGGGACGTGAGAGGTTTTCGCCCTTCTCGTAACGCTGTGTCAGCTTGAGGTTGTCCACGAAGAGGAAGCCGGGACCGTCTGTTGCGTAAATCACAATCTTCGAGTTCTCCGTACCCTTTGTAAAGTCCGCCGTGAACGTGTTCCATGCCTCGCTCAGAACGCAGTGCTTTGTCTCAGCCTCTACGTATCCGCCGAGCGTGAAGTCGTAGTTGCAGAGAGCCACAATAGCGTTCACCTGATAAGCGGGATAGTTGTTCTCCTTGTCAAGATTGTCCTCAGCGTATGTTCCCCAGAGGTCCACTGAGACGTGCATGCGTCCCTCGTCCTTTGAAAGATCAAACTCCGGAGTTTCCAGCTTAGCGTACTTCTTGATATCGTAAGTGACAAAGTCAACGTCGTGTACGTTCTTCACTACGTCATAGAAGTAGTTCCATCCGTCAAGAGCCACGTAGCCAGCCTGCAACGGTGCCCAGCATGTAGCCGTGAATCCGGTCTGGTTGACGTTGGCGAGATAGCCGAGTTCCTGCTCGTTAGGATATGTGGGCTGCTCCTCTGCTGTCCATCCGAAGCTGCCTCCACCCCAGTCTGTCACGTTGTCGAAGTTCTCGTCGATGACAGTTACGTCGCCGTCCTCGGTCACGGGTTTCTCCTCATATACATAATAGTTATAGTAAAGAGCGTTTGGCACCTTGTTCCATGTTGCCGTGAACTTTCCGTCCTCTACGCTCTCCACGGGGTCGAGCACAGGCGTTACGAGGTCGTAAAGCTCTGCGTTGTTGGTAGGCAGAGACATACGGTCGCCTGAAACGGCTGTGACGTTATAGCGATAGATGTTGCCTGGGAGCAGTCCACGCACCGTACAAGTGGTGTCGGCGGTCTCCATGTTCTCCACAAGGATGTCGCCGATATTGCCTTCAAGGTCCGAATTATATACGTTCACGAGATACTTGTCGGCTCCTTCCACCTTATTCCATGCCGGCTTGAAGCTGTTGCCAGTGTAAGCTCGATGCGGGAGGAGATGCGGTGTTTCCACATACTGGTCCACCTGCTGCACACGCACGTCGTCAATAAGCACCTTGCGGTTGTTCTCGTCGTTGATGTTGACGAGCATCTTGCTTGTACCATTATATATAATGTATTCAAACTCCTGCCATTCGGTCGTCACGCCCTTCACCTGCTTGATAAGGAGGTAAGATCCGTTGGTGGGGTTCTGCGAGAAGTCGATGACATGCAGTCCGAGTCCGGGATAGTTGCCCACGTTCTCGAGCAGACGGGCGCGGAAGCGGATGAATGTCAGTCCGCCGTGTCCAGAAGCGTCAATGACGGGCGTATTGATGTGCGAAACGTAGTCTTCATCGGTGGAATAAAGGCATACGGCTCCTCCTGCGGGATAGGCGAAGCTGGCGCCCCAGCGTGGCTGAGAAGTGTACTTGGCGTCAACATTCTCGAAGTAAGGAATCTTCGAGTCTGAGTAAGTGGTGTTGATGTTGGCATTGAAGTCGGGGGCTGTCTCAGAACCCGCGCTGAACTTCGAGAAGTCCTCATTCACAATGTCAACCACCGTACCATACTGTGTTAGGTCTGTGGCGGCGCGCATTTGTGTCAGCTGCGCCTGCGCCGTGCCGCTTACAGCAAGCGATGCGGCAATGAAAGCCGCCATAGTTAGCGATTTAAGCATGATTGTTTATGTTTTGTTTGTAGTTTGTCCTCTTATTCTTTCTCCGTCAGCTTTCTCACGGCTCCTCTTACCGGTATCCATGCGGCGCCCCAGCCTACTGCCACTACCGTGACGAGTATCCAGAAGACGTCCCAGTAATGCACGCTTACGGGATAGGCGTTCACCACGAAGGATCCGCTGCTGTCGCCGAGATGTACGAAGCCGAACTCTTGCTGCAGCCAGCAGAGGAGCAGACCCAGCAGAATGCCTATCACGGCACCTATGGTTGAGATTATTCTTCCCTCGTAAAGGAAGATGCGGGTTATCTGGCTCTTTGTGGCTCCGAGATATGACAGCGTCACGGCGTCGTTCTTCTTCTCGATGATGAGCATGGAGAGGGAGGAGATGATGTTGAAGCATGCCACCATAAGGATGAACGTCAGGAAGACGTAGGCGAGCACCTTCTCTATCTGCATTATGCGGAAGGTGTCGGCATGCTGTTCGAAGCGGTCGAGCACGCGGAAGCGGTCGCCTGCTATTTCCTTCATCTGCGCTTTCACGTCGTCTATGTTGCTGCCGGGCTTCAGTCTGAACTGCAGCGAGGTGAGCATGCCCTGCTGATCGAAGAGGTTGCGGGCGAAGTGGATGGAGGTGATTATGACGGAGGCGTCATACTTCATCTGGTTGACGGCGAAGACCACACCCGGCGACACTAACGAATCAGCCACGAAGCCTTCCGAAGGGTCGTCCAGATTGACAAGCTGTCCCTGGCGTACCGGTGCGTAAATCTTAAGGAATCCCTCCCAACGCGCACCCAGACCCATATCCTGCGCTATGCGTATGCCGGGAATGCCATAATAGAGGTTGGCGACGCGCAGCGTAAACTCGCCGTCGCCGTAAAGAATGTCGTTAATGGATGTCAGACGGTCAAAGTTGTCGTCCACACCCTTCACCGTCACCATCATCTGGCGGTCGCCGTACACCGCCATCGCCTGGTCTTCCACCACCTCCGTTGCCACCTCCACGGCTGACAGCTGCTTCATCTTAGTGAGCAGCGGGTCGTCGGCAGCAACAGCCTTACCCTTCATCGGCACCACCTCTATCTGCGGGTCGAAACTGGTGAAGAGCGAGGCTACGAGGTCATGAAATCCGTTGAAGACGCTCAATACCACGACGAGAGCCATGGTTGCCACGGTCACTCCCACCACGGAAATGGCGGAGATGACGTTAATGGCGTTGGTGGATTTCTTCGAGAATACGTAGCGTCGCGCTATGTAGAATGGAAAGTTCATCGTCGGTTGCTCTGTTTATTTCTTGAGCAACTCGTCGATGCGCTCAATATAGTCGAGCGAGTCGTCCACGAAGAAGCGCAGTTCGGGGATGATGCGCAGCTGGTTGCGTACGCGTGTGCCAAGCTCGTAGCGGATGGTCTTCTCGTTGGCTGTGATGTTGCGGAGAATCTCGTCAGCCTTCTCAGACGGGAACACGCTGAGGTAAGCGGTGAGAATGCTGAGGTCGGGCGACACGCGGCAACGTGTTACGCTGACCATGACGCCGTGCATGGCGCGAGTCTGCGACTGGAAGATAAGGCTCAGCTCCTTCTGGAGCAAGCGTGCTATACGGTTCTGTCTTGTTTCCTGCATAATTGTTGTTTGTATGAAAAATATAAATGATTGATATTAATAATATTGAATCAGCTTACAAAGTTACTGCTATTTTAATAATGTGACAAGCTATTGCGCCGCTTTTTGATGGTAACATTACCAAAAAGTTGAAAATCCGCCGCAGAACACCGTTGGCTTCATTTTGTTAGCGATACGTTGAAAATTATAAACAAAAGCATTAATCTTTTTGTATATAACGAAAAAATGCTTTAAATTTGCAGTCATCACACACAAATAGTGCAAAAACAATTATTAACCACATTTACAAAGAAAGGAATCATGAGTATGAAGAAACTTTTATCTCTATTCACAATGTTACTGACCGCCGTAGCTGTAATGGCTACCGATTACACCGACAAGCTCAGCGTCACCAACAACATCAGCGGAAATGTTCCTGAAGACTACGCCATCACCAAGACGTTAGACGCACAGACCATCAGCGTGGAGGAGGGAACGGACGGCGTATATACCTTCACTCTCGACCTTCGCTCTGATCCGGACGTGTCTGAAATTCTGGTATTCTCGGCTCCCGTGACGGAGAACGCCGACGGCACCATCTCGTTCGCTTGCGAGAAGGTGGCTTCGCCGCTCACCCAGGAGGGATGGACCTCATACAGCGCATACATCACAGCTCACGGCAAGATTTATGACGGCAAGCTTTACGCATACATCTTCGCCGACTGGGGCGGCTTCGCTGCCGAGTATCCCGACTCTGGCTATGACTACACCTTTGTCTTCGGCACCGACCCTAACGGCGAGACCGCCATCAGCACAGTAAAGACCAACTCGGAAGTGACTGCCGTATATAATGCCAACGGTATGAAGACACAGGGCTTGCAGCGCGGCCTCAACATCGTGCGCACAGCCGACGGAAAGACAAAGAAAGTTTTGAATTAGGAATTTTGACATGAAGACATGTTATTTTGACAAGAAGACATGAAGACATGTTTGTCCCTATCAATTCAAAACTGAACAATTCACAATGCGCCTTGGCGCACAATTCAAAATTCCTAATTCCAAACTCCTAATTCGGACGGCGAGTGCCGTCCGACACAATATTTGCATTCCTAACGCTCAATACTCCTCGTTCAGCGCACTAAGAAATCTTTGGTGCGAAATTCTTGAGTTTTGAGCGTGCAGCGATAGCACACTGAAGCACAACCAATTATACGGTTAAAAGAAGAAATGTGCAATGAATAAGGGAACCAAACAAGCGCAATAGTGCCACTATTACACTCCAATAGCGCCACTTTTATCATGCAATAGCGCCACTTTTACACTCTAATAGTGCCACTATCGCACCACAAAAGTGGCTCTTTTATAAATTATGGGGCCAACAGCGAAGCAAAAACACCACAAAAACAGCTTTTTGATTCTCTATAATTGATTTTTATTTTGTAACAACTTTTTACCATTTGTACGATATTTGCATAGCGGACGGCAGACGCCGTCCGAATTAGGAATTTTGAATTTTGAATTATGCGCCAAGGCGCATTATAAATTGCTTAGTTTTCATAAAGATAGGTAAATAATCGGCTGCAATGTCTTGTCTTTTCGCAATAATTCGTATATTTGCCAAAGGAAAGCCCACGAAGGGCTATATCTAAAACCAAACAACGAAAAGAAAAGACATTCATTATGGAAAAGAAATCATTCAGCAAGAGCACGATGATATTCATCGGCGTCATTGTCGTTATCGTCCTTTGGGCAATCAGCGGATATAACTCGCTCGTAAACATGGACGAGGGCGTCACCAACAAATGGTCGAACGTGGAGACTCAGTATCAGCGCCGCGCTGACCTCATCCCCAACCTCGTCAACACCGTCAAGGGATATGCCAAGCACGAACAGCAGACTCTTGAGGCTGTGATGCAGGCACGTTCGCAAGCCACTCAGGTGAAGATCGACCCGTCTAACTGCACACCGGAGCAGCTGGCTGCTTACCAGAAGGCGCAGGGCGACGTCACTTCGGCACTCGGAAAGCTTCTCGCCATCACCGAGAACTATCCTGACCTCAAAGCCAACCAGAACTTCCTGGAGCTGCAGTCACAGCTGGAGGGCACCGAAAACCGCATAACCGTTGCACGCAAGGACTTCAACGACGCTGCCAACGTATACAACGCGTCCATCCGCCGCTTCCCGAAGAACATCCTCGCCGGCATCTTCGGCTTCGAGAAGCACGCCTACTTCGAGGCTGAAGCTGGTGCAGAGAAGGCACCTAAGGTGGAATTCTAAGAACACTAAAACATACGTAAATTGATGATAAGACGTCTCCAGACCATACTTATTGCCTGCCTCATCGCCGTCACGGCATGGGCGGCAGGCGACAGCGTCAAGGAGTATAAATCCGTAGACGACGTACCCAACGTGCGCCTTACTGACGTGCGTCGGTACGTCTCCGACCCTACCAGCATCCTCTCCCCTGCCGCCACAGACACGATAAACGCCATCCTCGGACGGCTCGAGAAATCCACAGGCATAGAGACGGCGGTGGTTATGCTACCGTCCATCGGCGAGAACGACATCTTCGACTTCTCCACCTCCCTGTTCCGTAAGTGGGGCATCGGAAAGAAGAAGAGCGACAACGGACTGCTCATCCTCTTCGTCATGGACCAGCACAAGGTGCGCTTCGCCACGGGATACGGCATAGAGGGCACCATGACCGACGCCATGTCGAAGCGAATACAGATGCAGTATATGGTGCCGGCGTTCAAGCGCTCGGACTGGAACAAGGGCATGGTGGAAGGCATACGCGCCACGGCTAAGGTGCTGGACGGATCGATGGAACCGGAAGCGGCTGACAGCGACACCGACACCGACGACATCCTCTTCAGCATAGGCATCATCGTCGGCATCGTCCTGCTTGTCATGTTCGTCAGCAGCATCATGCAGCGCTGCCCCAAATGCCACAAGCGTTCGGCTATGAAGCAGATGGGCGTGGAGGTCCTGCGCGTCTCCACGGGTAACGGCAGACGCAAGCGCATCAGACGAACCACATACGTCTGCCAGTACTGCGGACACATAATGACGAAGGACGAGGACATCGACGACAACAGCGGCAACGCTGCCGCAAGCGGCTTCATCCTCGGATCAATGCTCGGAGGCAGTGGCAGAGGAGGAGGCGGAAGCTTCGGAGGATCATTCGGAGGAGGAAGTACCGGTGGAGGCGGATCTACATCCAGCTGGTAAGACGCCCACCCCAAAGGACATTCTAAAAATCAGAGAGCAAAAGATGACAATACATATTATTAACGGGCCCAACCTCAACCTGCTCGGAACCCGTGAACCGGGGATATACGGCAGCAGCACCTTCGAGGACTATCTCCTGAAGCTGCGCCAACGCTATCCCTCCATCAACATCCAGTATTACCAGAGCAATGTGGAAGGACTGCTCATCGACCGCCTGCAGCAAGTGGGCTTCAGCGCCGATGGCATCATTCTCAATGCAGGAGCATACACACACACCAGCATAGCATTGCAGGACTGCATCCGTTCGCTGACAGCGCCCGTCATTGAGGTGCACATCAGCAACGTACACAAGCGTGAGGAGTTCAGACACCACTCCATGATTTCATGCGCCTGCAAGGGCGTGATATGCGGTTTCGGACTCGACTCGTACCGCCTCGCCATCGAGGCTCTTATCTAAAACACACATCATGACATCAGAACTCGAGAAATACGTACTCTCACACACACAGCCGGAAGGCGACTATCTGTACCGACTCTACCGCGCCACAAACATCCACACCATACACGGGCGCATGGCATCGGGACATCTGCAGGGACAGCTCCTCAAGATGCTCGTCAGTATGGTCCGACCGAAGAACATCCTCGAAGTGGGAACCTTCTCCGGATATAGCGCCATCTGCATGGCTATGGGGCTGGAGGAAGGCGGCAAGCTGTGGACCTTCGAGATAAACGACGAGATGGAAGACTTCACGCGTCCCTGGATAGAGGGTTCGGAAGTGGCGGACAAGATAAACTTCATCATCGGCGACGCCAACGAACTGGCGCCCAAGTTGGGCGTAATGTTCGACATGGCTTTCGTCGACGGCGACAAGCGCACGTACGTGGAGACCTACGAGAACATCCTGCCGCTCATGAACAAGGGAGCCTTCATCCTTGCCGACAACACGCTGTGGGACGGACACGTCACCGACCCCGCCTACGACCACGACCATCAGACCGTAGGCATACGACGCTTCAACGACCACATCGCTGAGGACAAGCGCGTGGAACAGGTCATACTGCCGCTCCGTGACGGCCTTACCATCATAAGAAAGCTCTGATATCTGCGCACACAAGCACACAATAAGACGAAAGGCACAAAAAAACAACGCTTTTCCTTGGCTATTCCAAGGTTTTGTCCTACATTTGTAAAATCTAAAAACCCGAACAACACCCTTAAATCAAATATTAAAATAAAAACAACGAATATGACTTTCTCAGAACTTTGCAACAACATCTTCAATCAAGCCATCCGTGACTATCATATCAAGGACAACATCGAGACACCAATCAACAATCCTTACGAGCGTGAGGAGATAGAGAACCGTCTCTACCTGAAATGCTGGATTGACACCGTACAGTGGCACTTTGAGGATATCATCCGCGATCCGCACATCGATCCTGTGGAGGCTCTCTCGCTGAAGCGCCGCATCGACCGCTCCAACCAGGACCGCACGGACCTCGTAGAGCAGATCGACTCATACTTCCGCCTGAAATACAGCGACGTACAGATTCTGCCCGACGCACGCCTCAATACCGAGAGCCCGGCATGGGCCGTTGACCGCCTCTCCATCCTCGCACTCAAGATTTATCACATGCGCGAGCAGGCTGAGCGCACAGACGCCACACCAGAGCACCGCGAGAAGTGCGGAGCCAAGCTGCAGGTGCTCCTCGAGCAGCAGCGTGACCTCTCTCTCGCCATCGACCAGCTCCTTGACGACATCCAGGCTGGACGCAAGTATATGAAGGTGTATCGCCAGATGAAGATGTATAACGACCCGTCAACGAATCCCGTACTCTACAAGAAATAATAAGAAATGAAAACTGAGCATCTCCTGATAATGCGCTTCTCGGCGCTCGGCGACGTGGCTATGCTCGTGCCCGTCGTCAGCTCCCTGGCAAGACAATATCCAGACCTGCGCATAACGGTTCTGAGCCGACCCTTCGCCAGGACGTTCTTCGAAGAGATGGCTCCCAACGTGGGATTCATGGAGGCAGACCTCAAGGGGGAATATCACGGCGTAAAGGGACTCAACGCTCTCTACCGCCGTCTCATTGCGAAGAACTTCACTGCCATTGCCGACATGCACAACATCCTGCGGTCTTCATATCTGCGCATGCGATTCAATCTCGCCAACTACCGCGTGGAACATCTCAACAAGCACCGCTCGGAACGACGTCAGCTGACAGCACCGCAGAACAAGAAGACGATGCGCCAGCTGCCCACGTCCTTCGAGGGTTATGCTGACGTACTCCGCCGACTCGGCTATCCCGTGAAACTGGAGTTTACGTCCATCTTCCCGCCAGAGGGAGGCAATCTGCGCCCGCTCTCCGACATCATCGGGGAGAAGAAGAACTTCCAGCAGTGGATTGGCATAGCGCCGTTCGCCGCCCATGAGGGCAAGATATTGCCCACGGAGAAGACGGAAGAACTCATCAAGGAGATATCGCGCCGCCATCCATCCTGCCGCATCTTCCTCTTCGGAGGCGGCGAAAAAGAGCATGCCGTCCTCAACGCATGGTGCGAACGCTATAACAACTGCACCAACGCTTCGCAGGCTCTCTCCTCGCTGAAGGAAGAGATGGTGGTGATGTCGCACCTCGACGTCATGGTGTCGATGGACAGCGGCAATATGCACCTCGCTGCCATATCGGGCACACGCGTCATCAGCGTCTGGGGCGAGACGCATCCTTACGCCGGCTTCCTCGGATGGAACCAGCGACCGGAAGACTGCATACAGGCTGACCTTCCCTGCCGCCCCTGCTCCATCTACGGCAACAAGCCTTGCCAACGCGGCGACTACGCCTGCCTAACGTCCATCGACCCTATCACCATCGCTGACAAGGTGGACTGGATATTGAATTAATAATGAGGAAAATCATAACTAATAAAAAGAGAAGAAAAGGCTAAACTTAGGAGGCTATGGAGAGACGCCATAGCCTCCTAAGTTTGTTACATTTGCATGTAATGCCGTAGGCAGGAACTGAAAGTCAGCGGCGCGAAGCGGAAAGCTTATGCCCACAGCTCCTATTATATGCACACGAGTCCTTATAGTATTTATAAAAAAAATAAGCAGAAATTCTTTTTTTATCTTAATGATATTTTATATCTTTGCAACTACATTAGCAAATAAAACTGAATAAGCAAGATAAACCTAATTATACAAATAATCATTAACCAAACAAAAAGAAAGGATTCATTATGAAGAAAATTTTATCTCTTTTATCTTTCTTAATGCTTGCTGTCGTTGCAATGGCAGCAGACCTCACCACTGGTGTCACATTCAAGGGCACATGGGGTGACAAGTTGGGCGACTATCCCACCGCAGAGGGTGAGATGACAGTCACCAAGGTAGACGAAGGTCTTAAGTTCGAGGTGAAGAGCAATGGCTTTAACGGCTATGCTTTCCCTGCTTACACATTGGTTTACAAGAGTGAAGTAGCTGCTGACGGCAGCTTCAACACCGGTGACTACTTCATAGGCGAAATCACAGGTGACCCGACAATGGACGGTCTTCCAGTTGCCAACCTCTACTGGCAGCAGATTAAGGGTACTGTGACCAACGAGTCAATCGACCTCTACATCCGCTATATGGGTGTGAACATGACAGAGTTGGAGCACATCACCTTCAAGGGTGAGGCAGTTGCTTCTCCTGATCCAGAGCCCGATCCAGAGCCTACAGTGGTTAGCACAAAGGACTTCACTGATACATTCACAATGTCTTACATTGAAAACGGAGAGCTCCAGTCTTCATCATTCAAGGACTTCCCCGCATCTTTCGTTGAGTTGTCTGACGGCACATTCAACGTAGAATTCCCCGAGGTTAACCACAAGTTCACCGGTCTCCTCCAGAAGTATGATCCCGCTACAGAGAGAACATACTATGAGGGCACATACACAGAGAACGACGGCATGCAGGATTACAACTTCGACGTTACTGCTTACCTCTATACTAAGGACGACGTAGAACACATCTATTTCATCGCAAAGAGCGACAACGCTGACCAGCTTACCTACGCATACGGTTCTGATCCATTCGCAGAGCCCGTAGTAGAGGACGTAGTGCTCAAGGAGAACTATCAGGCTGACGGAACAGGCTTCTCATTCACCACTCCGATTGACTGGGAGACTCAGAAGTTCCAGGCTGTACTTGACGTTACTGGCTGCAGCACATCAGCAGTAGAGGACATCTTCGGCCTTGGCCCGGACGTTTCTCAGTTCTCACGCAACATCCACGTATATTCTGAGCAGAACTCTACATTCAAGGCTTACTACGACTGCTCTAACGGTAACAACACTACTGTTAGCATCGCTGACAAGCAGAACGTTACTATCGAGGTTTCTAAGGCTGACGGTCTTGTTATCGACGGCAATGTTATCATCCCGGCTGCTAACCTTGAGGGCTTCTTCGACCTTACTGAGGTAATGTTCGGCTCACTCGAGAACAGCCAGTTCACCAACGCTCTCTACAAGAGCATCAAGCTCATTAGCCTCAACAAGAAGGAAGAGCCGGTATTCGTAACCTACACAGCTCCTGCTATGTATACATACGCAAGCATGGACGAGGAGACTCCGGGCGCAAAGCGTTTCGTAGAGGCTCAGGAAATCCAGCTCTCTGATAACGGCGACGGCACATACACTGTCATCATCAAGAACCTCGGCGACTGCGAAGGCGATCCCGCAGGTGACATCCAGTTCACTGCTACAGCTACAGAGGCTGAGGACGGCACAATCTCTCTCACAGCTGACACACAGGTTGAGCTCGGTGGCTACTATGAGGGCAGCGGCGAATATGCTGTTAAGTTCAACGGTACTCTCAACGGTGAGGACCTCACAGCTACATACGACATCGACATCCCGAGCGGTGCAGCTCACGCAGAGTTCGGCAATGGCGTTACAAACGGCATCAACACCGTTAACAACACCAACAACACCATCACAAGCATCTACACTGTAGGTGGTGCAAAGGTTAACTCTCTCCAGAAGGGCGTCAACATCGTTCGCCTCGCTAACGGCAAGACTGTTAAGGTGATCAAGTAAGAAATAAACGATAATTACTAAAAAAATCCCGGCTCCAAAAAGGAGTCGGGATTTTTTTGTGTAACTTAGGAGGCTATGGCGTCTCGCCGTAGCCTCCTATGTTTGTCCCATTTCCTAAAAAACATGTCTTCATGTCTTCTTGTCAAAAACACTGTCTTCATGTCTAAAAATCATGTCTACATGTCTACATGTCTTCTTGTCTAATAATCATGTCTCCATGTCTAAGGGATGTCTTCTTGTCTTAGTATGTAAACGAGCTGCCTCCCAAGAACTCTCTCAGCAGCGACGTCGGGGGCAGTACACTGTGGTCGATGGCTTTGAAGTAGCTGAGGAACTTTCTCAGACGGTAAGCCTCAGCATACTCCTCGCAGTTCTCCGGCACACGTTCCAAGAGCGGCTCCGCTTGCGTCTTGATGGCAGCCAACTCATATATCATAGCCGTATTGAACATAGCGTCAGCATTCTCCTGATACGGGAAAATCCACTTGTTCTCACCGTTTCTTACCGACTGCCAGCGACTGATGGTGTCGCGGGCAGAGCAACCACGCTGCTTGTCGTCGCGGATGATGCGGCGCAGCAGACGGTTGTCGGTGGTTGGGATATAGTTGTGTTCATCCAAGAGGATGGTGGTCAGCGCCGAAGCGTAGACACGATACTTCAGAGCATCAGGTATCTGCGCCGTCAGCTCAGGATTGAGAGCGTGGATGCCCTCCACCACGAGGATGTCGCCCTCACGCATCTTCATCTTCTGACCGCTCGGACGGCTCTTGCCCGTTATGAAGTCGTAACGCGGCAACTCCACCTCCTCGCCACGGAACAGCTGCGCAAGCTGACGGTTGAGAAGCTCAAGGTTGAGAGCGTGCAGCGACTCATAGTCGTACGCACCATTGGCGTCCAGCGGTGTCAGTTCGCGGTCCACGAAGTAGTCGTCCAGCGAGATGGGCACGGGACGAATGCCGTTGCATACCAGCTGTATGCTCAGACGCTTGCACGTCGTGGTCTTTCCCGACGACGAAGGTCCGGCGATGAGCACCATCTTAACCTCAGGACGTGAGGCTATCTCCTCCGCGATGTGCGCAATTTTCTTCTCCTGCAACGCCTCCGACACGTTTATAATCTCCGTGGCGTGTCCGCTTGCCACCGCCTCGTTAAACTCGCCCACCGTCGACATGTCGAGCAGACGCTGCCAGCGGTGATGCTCCTGGAATATCTCGAACATCTTGTCCTGACGTATAAGGTCGCCGAGGCGTGAGGGGTCGGAGAGCGAAGGGATGCGCAGCAGCAAACCGTCATAATACTTCTCCAGTCCGAAGAGCGTCAGCTGCGCCGTATTGGTGAGCATCGTGCCGTAGAAATAGTCCACGAAGCCACCGATATCATAATAATATGTATAGAGCTTGCCCGTAGTGCGGAGCAGCAAAGCCTTCGAGTGATATCCCATACTCTCGAACAGCTTTATCGCCTCCTCCGTAGGCACCTCATGGCGTCGGATGGGCATGGCGCGAGAAATGATGCTCTGCATCTCGGCGCGGATGGCGTCAGCGTCCTCCTTGGTGACGGGACGACCGATGCGAAGGTCGCAGTAATATCCGTTAGACACGGGGATGTCTATTATCACCGAGCTTTGGGGGAAAAGCTTGTGTACAGCCTTGCACAGCACGAAGAAGAGCGAGCGTGTATAAGCGCGCGAACCGGAGGGAGTGGTAAGGTCAAGGAACTCTACGTCCTTCGAGTTATAGACGCGATAATGCATACCCTCCACCTTGTTGTTGACCTTGGCGCTGATGGGCGGATATGTCATATTGAGATTTAAATGATTAAAAATGTCAGAAAGTGTACTTCCTGTTTCCACTTTTAAAGATTTTTTATTATTTTTGCAACGGATTTGTATTAACTGTTTCATTTTCATATAATGTTTATAGGTTAACTTTCCAAAGATACTCCGTTTTCTCGACACAATGCGCCTACAGACACATAAATAAAATTAAAAATATGTCGATTTGGATTTTTTTTAAAATTATTGGTTCACTTGCCCTCCTCATCTACGGTATGAAGGTGATGAGTGAGGCACTCCAGAAGATGGCAGGCTCGCAGCTGCGCCATATCCTGGGAGCCATGACTACCAACCGCTTCACCGGTCTGCTGACCGGTATGTTCGTAACAACATCTGTGCAATCGTCCACAGCCACGACGGTGATGACCGTATCCTTTGTCAACGCAGGACTGCTCACACTGGCACAGGCCATCTCCGTAATCATGGGAGCCAACATCGGCACTACATTCACGGCATGGATTATGACACTGGGCTTCAATTTCAACATGGCGAACATCGTGTTCCCCGTTTTCTTCATAGCCCTGCTGCTCATCTATCGTAAGAAACAACGCTACGTAGGCGACTTCCTCTTCGGCGTCGCATTCATGTTCTTTGCCATTTCCACACTCGGCGCTACGGGAAAGGAAATGGACCTCAGTCATAACCAGACGGTTATCGACTTCTTCTCGTCTTTCGACAAAGACAGTTATCTGACCGTCTTCTCGTTCCTCATCATCGGTACGATTCTGACTTTCTGTATGCAGTCGTCAGCGGCTCTTATGGCCATCACCATGGTGCTCTGCTCTTCAGGCGTGCTCCCCATCTATATGGGTATAGCCCTCGTGCTCGGTGAGAACATCGGAACCACCATCACTTCCAACATCGCTGCCATGGGAGCCAACACGCAGGCTCGACGTGCCGCCCTCGCCCACCTTTCGTTTAACGTTTTCGGCGTTATCTGGGTGTTGTGCTGCTTCTATCCCTTCATTGACATGGTTTGCGGCTTCGTGGGTGTAGACCCGCACGCTGACCACATCGACGTATCGCGCCTCTCCGTGGTTCTCGCTGCCTTCCACACCACCTTCAACGTCTGCAACACCGCCGTGCTTATCTGGCTCATCCCGCAGATGGAGCGCCTGGTATGCTACATCATCAAGCCGAAAGCCACAAAGAACGAGGACGACTTCCGTCTGCGCTACATCGGCAACACGTCTATCATGAAGACTCCGGAGCTTTCCGTACTGGAGGCACAGAAGGAGATCAAGTCGTTCGCAGAGCGCATCCACCGCATGTTCGGCATGGTAAGAGAGTTGCTCGGCGTGAAGGACGAAACGGCTTTCACGAAGCTATTCACACGTATAGAAAAGTATGAGAGCATCTCGGACAACATGGAGATTGAGATTGCCAATTACCTCGACAACGTATCGGACTCCCACCTCTCTGACGAAACTAAGGCGAAGATTCGTGCCATGCTCCGCGAGATATCAGAACTGGAGTCAATCGGCGACTCTTGCTATAACATCGCACGCACCATGAGCCGCAAGTTCAAGGGCAAGGAGGACTTCACAGATAAGCAGTATGAGCACCTCCATCAGATGTTCGAGCTTACTGACGACTCGCTCACCCAGATGGACATCATGCTGACCGGACGTAAGGACTCGCTCGATGTCAACCGTTCGTTCAACGTGGAGAACGAGATAAACAACTATCGCAACCAGCTCCGTTCACAGAACATCAACGACGTCAACGACCATAAGTACACCTACGCCATGGGCACAATGTATATGGACATCGTGTCAGAATGCGAAAAGCTCGGCGATTACGTGGTGAACGTAGTGGAAGCCCGCATGGGAACAAGACAGCGCGAAGCGTAATATTTAATTATTAATTGGTAATTATTAATTATTATTTATAGGCTAATACGGATTAGGCTGATTTATTTTGATTCATTAAACAGGAATCAGAAAAATCAACCTAATCCGTATCTGCTTTTTGTAATTTACAAAAAAAGCGTTATCTTTGCAGACAGTTCTACTAAAAACCATCTTGACAAACTCAGCAACATCATACCCATAAGGCTATTAGTGTATATACATCTTATATCAATAAACCTATTAAGAAGACATACATATATCTATACTCGTATAAATACATCTATTATATAACGATATGAACAAAACCTTACTTACTGTCCTTGCGCTTTCATGCACCATGACAGCCAATGTCGCGGCGCAGGAATACAAGGGCTCGGCACCCGTATCGGGAGCCACGTACAACCTTTACAATGTGGGCACGAAGCAGTTTCTCGGCATTGAGAACGGACGCCTCGTACTCGGAGGAGAAAAGGTGGACGTTACGCTGGAAGCCGTCAACGACACCAACACACCCGGTTTCTTCCGCCTCACATCACCTGACGGCACTTGGCACGCCGACCTCTACGGCACACCTTCTCTCGAAACGGACAAGTTCAGCCAGTGGCGCATCGAGCCCGTCAACGGCAAGAAGGACGTTTACGCCATAGCAAGCCGCAATACGGAGGCAAGCGCATCGCTCTATCTTTATCAGAACGAAGCGCTCGGACGTCTCTCTGCCGTACCGCAGCAGCCCTCCGCACAGTTTGAGGCAGCTCAATGGAAGCTCGTATACACAGGAGAAAACACTCCCCCACTCTACGGCTTCGACGAGAACAGCAAGACATACGAGAACCCAGGCGACGGATATTGGGTTGTCAGCATCACCCGCACCTTCCAGCCCAGTCAGTGGACCACCTTCTGCTCGCCCGTCAATCTTACCGAATCACAGCTCAAGCAGCTCTTCGGCGACGATGTGCAGGTGGCTGAGCTCAAGGCTCAGAACGCCAATGAGCTGCAGTTCGTCACATCGCACAGCCTCAAGGCTGGCGTGCCCTGCATCATAAAGGTGATGAAGCCGGCGGAGAACAACGAGTATATACTGGAGGACAACTTCACCTTCGCTTCTCAGGCAGAGACAGTACCCGTCAACGGCGGCACATTCTACGGCACACTCACCGTCACCAAGCCTAACTTCGGCTACGCCCTCAACCCCAACACTTCAGCCGTGGATCCGATAGATAACGGCTATGTGGTGGACGCCATGAGTGCATACTATGTATCTTACCTTGACGTCGTCATCGACTGCTGGAGCCTTGACGGAACCACCGGCATCGGCACCATCACCACAACAACTCCAGAAGGCGACATCTACACCATCGGCGGACAGAAGGTAGGCAGCGGCAAGAAGGCAGCGAAGCGTCTCCAGCACGGCGTCTACGTGGTTGGAGGAAAGAAGCATGCCAAGTAAACTAATCTAACAAATCCATAATCATACACTTATGATACACATATTCAGACAGCGATTCGCCACCGTCATAGCGCTCATCTGCCTCCTCTCCGGCATGACGCTTTCAATGTCGGCACGCACGTCGCTACTAAAAGACTATACTCCCAACGGCGAGTCGTTCACACGCAGCACCGCCATTAACTTCCAGAAGCAGACGTTCAAGGCGGTGCTCGACCTCAGCACATGCCAGTCGTCCACACAGTACGAGAACGTGCTCTCCATCGGCGAGGACCTGCAAGGCGTCAACGGATGGGGTGGCGTTTACGTCATACATCTCTTCTATACCAAGAGTTCGTCATCGCTCCAGATCAACTGCTTCAACACTTCGCAGACTCACCGTGAGGATATCTCAGGCATCTCCGGCGAGACCACCATCGAGCTGAAGAGCGACGGTCTGTACGTCAACGGCACAAAGCGCTGCGACGCTTCCACCATCAGCGGACTTCTCAACCTCTCCAACATCCTCTACGGCAGCACACAGGGCAACACTCGCTCATGGGCTACATACAAGGAGGTGTCGCTTGAGGACGTTGAAGGCGGATCCGGCGGTGGCGGAACTGAAGGCGGAGGCGGCGGTACTGCCACCGAACGCAAGTTTGACGCGTCATGGATAAGCAATCAGAACAAGTTTGCTGACTATAAGGAGGACGGTCACGCCACTTTCATCCCCTACGCCAGCGTAGCGGACATGCAGGCGGACGCCAACTACGCCAAGCCTTGGCTGACACCGGAGAAGGCGCAGACACAGCTGCTCAACGGCACATGGAAGTTCAAGTACGTCCCCGGCACCACTTCTGCTCCCGGCGCATCCGACTTCTTCGACGCTGACCTCGACGATTCTGCATGGGACGACATCCGCGTGCCGCTGTCATGGGAGATGGCTGGCTACGGCAAGCCCGTCTACACCAACGTGGGCTATCCCTTCAGCAACAATCCTCCTAACGCCAATCAGGGTATTTCTTACTACGGTGTGGAGGACAATAACGCCACGGGCTTCTACCGCCGATCGTTCAACGTCCCCGAGTCGTGGGACGGAAAGCGACTCTTCGTCCACTTCGACGGCATCTACAGCGCTGCCGTGGTATGGGTGAACGGCAAGTATGTGGGCTATTCGCAGGGATCTAACAACGACGCTGAGTTCGATATCACCGAGTTTGCGAAGGTTGGCGACAACCAGCTTTCGGTTCGCGTATATCGCTGGTGCGACGGTTCGTACCTCGAAGGTCAGGACATGTGGCACCTCTCCGGCATCCATCGCGACGTCTATCTCGTAGCCACTCCTAAGGTGTTCGTCGCCGACCATTACATCACTTCTTCGCTCAGCAACGACGCCACAAGCGGACAGCTCAACGTGAAGCTTACCGTGGACAACCGTGACGCTGTGCAAGCTGAGAAGCAGCTCAACGTGGAACTCCTCGACGCTGAGGGCAAGACCGTAGCCACCGGCTCGGCTTCTTACCAGGGCAGCGCCAACGAGTCGGTAGACGTGAAGCTCAACAATCTTTCCGCTCTCCATCCCTGGAGCGCAGAAGATCCTTATCTCTACACCGTCGTGGTGCGTCAGGCTGATGCCGACGGCGCAGACGAGATGGTGTTCTCCACTAAGTACGGTTTCCGCAAGATCACAAAGTCGGGCAACCTTATATATATCAACGGCAAGCGCGTGTTCTTCAAGGGTGTCAACACGCAGGACACACATCCTGAATACGGACGCACCATCGACACCGAGACAATGCTCCGCGACGTAACTCTCATGAAGCAGGCCAACGTCAATACAGTCCGCACATCTCACTATCCGCGCCAGCCTAAGATGTACGCCATGTTTGACGCCTTCGGAATCTACACTATGGACGAGGCTGACGTGGAGTGCCACTACAATCAGAACCTTTCTTCCAACTACTCTTGGAACGGTGCCATCCTCGACCGCGAGGTTCGCATGGTGATGCGCGACCGCAATCATCCGAGCGTAATCTTCTGGTCAATGGGCAACGAGTGCGGTTCGGCAAGCAACTTCTCAACAGCTTACTCTGAGATGAAGAACCTCGACGACCGTCTTATCCATTATGAGGGCAACATGTCGTACTCAGATCTCGGCTCAAGCATGTATCCCACCGTATCTAACGTATCGGGCAGCAGCAACGGTTACAGCGGCAAGCCTTACTTCATCTGCGAGTATGCACACGCAATGGGTCAGGCTGTCGGCAACCTCAAGGAATATTGGGACATCATCGAGAAGAGCTCAGGCATCACCGGCGGATGTATCTGGGACTGGGTTGACCAGTCTTTATACGACCCCGAGCGTCTGCTTAAGGGCGAGAAGAAGGATGTCAACGGAATGAACTACTGGGTTTCGGGCTATGACTATAACTCGCCATCGGGCGTAGGTCAGGGCTTCCAGGGCAACTTCCTCAACAACGGCATCATCACTCCGGACCGTGCTTGGACCGGAAAGCTTACTGAGGTGAAGCATGTCTATCAGAACATAAGCTTCTCAAGCTACGACGGAAAGACCGTAACCATAAAGAACAAGAACTCCTTTGCGTCGCTCGACGCTTATCGCCTCGTCTATCGCGTGCTGCGTGACGGACGCCTCGTGGAGGAAGGAACGGCTCAGATGCCTAACATAGCAGCAGGCTCGTCAGCCGACGTCACTCTCCCCATCAAGGCTGAGACCGACAACGACGCCGAGTGGCTCGTCAACGTGCAGCTGCAGCTCAAGGAGCAGACGCTGTGGGCAGAGGAAGGTTACACCGTGGCAGAGGACCAGTTTGAGCTGGTTAAGCGCCCGTCACTCGCCAGCCACAACGCTGAGGGCGGACAGCTAAACGTGAACGGACAGACCGTAAGCGGAACAACGGCTGACGGCAAGGCATTCGCAGTAAGCTTCTCCAACGGCAAGATGACGTCGTGGAAGTTCGACGGTGAGAACATCATCGCTCAGGGTCCCGACTTCAACAGCTATCGCAAGGTGGACAACGACCGTAACTTCTCGCCCGACTTCACCAATTCCACCAACGTTTCCGTAACCGGAGCCTTGGCTAAAAGCGGCAACAACGCCACGATGTCAGTAAGCGGCTACGCATATTCATGCTCATACACCATCGACTATACGTTCTATGCGGACGCCACAGTGGACATGAAGGTGACCTTCTCGCCCAGCGGCAATCTCGCACGTATGGGTCTGGGAATGCAGTTTGCCCAGGGTATGGAGGACGTGGAGTATTACGGACGCGGCCCGTGGTCGAACTATTCAGACCGCAAGACCGGCTCGTTCCTCGGACGTTATCAGACCACCGTGGACGACATGGTGGACGAGATGATTCATCCGCAGACTTACGGCGACCATCAGGACCTGCGCGACCTCACGCTCCGCAACCTCACCAACGGACTCAGCCTCAACGTGCAGACAGAGGGTCAGGTGAGCTTCTCGCTCGGTCATTATGACGAAACACGCTGGTGTACGTACGGCGACTCGATGTGGAACTCACAGCTCCACTGGTACGACCTCTCTCGTGACCCGCAGATTTACGCCCACTTCGACTACTTCCAGCGCGGTCTCGGCAACAACTCATGCGGCGGCGACAGCTGTCTGAGCGAGTACACCTGCCCGTCATGGGGATCATATTCTTACACCCTGCGCTTCACACCAACAAAGTAAAGAAGTTTTATAACTTCTAATATACCTTTCAAGCCGTGGACAAGAACTGAAAGACAGCGACGCTGACTTTCAGTTCGTGCCCACGGCTTTTGTTTTCGCTTAAGGGAAAAGCATAAAATTGTACTTAAATATTATACTATTTTTATTGCGTATTCAGACAAAATGCACTAAATTTGCATTGCGAAATATAAGATAAGATTAAGATACGCCAATTATTTGATTAATACACATATTTGCTTAATATAAAATCTATAATGAACTTATGAACAAAGGTATCAACAAATCCAGAATTGTTGCCTGTATGCTTGCAGCCGGCTTCTTAGCCGTTGGCTCGGGCTGTACGGACAGCGACTTCGACTTGTCGAACATTGATCAGACCATCGGAATCGGTGGAGACGGCCTTCAGCTTCCCACCAACAGCACGGAGAACATCGTGCTTGACGACCTCCTTGATCTGAACAACAGTGACTTCATCTCCATAGCCGAGAACGGTGACTATATGTTCACCAAGCAGAGCGACGACGTAAAGCCGTCGCATCCGAGCATTGACGAGGTGCTGGTGAAGGAGGCTAAGGTTAACAACAACTTCAAGATTGAGATTCCCGAAAGCTCTCTGATGCAGACCAGGCGCAAGTCGGCTGGACACACCAAGCTCAGCAAGACAGCAAGCGTGGAGGGTGAGGCATCGGAGTTCAAGTATCGCGGCAACGTGCCCTTCGAAATCCGTGAGCTTATCTCTGCAAAGACAGCGGCTGAAATCAATATCGACGTGAACGTGACCGCTGAGCTTAAGAAGGTGATCCCCACCTTCAAGACCATGACCGTCACCATCCCTTCTTACCTCAAACTCAACATCGGCAAGTGCTCGCCTTCACAGCCCGAATACGATGCAGAGAAGGGCATCATCACTTTCCACAACATCTCAAGCTCGGCCAAGATAAACATCAAGGCTAACATCAGCAGCCTCGACTTCAGCACACCACCGCCCACCGTGGTGTTCACACCGGGCGTACTCGGGGCTGACGGCAGCATCGACTTTGACGGCACGGTGCTCCTCGGCATCACTTTCGACGAAGTGAACAAGGAGGGCAACTCGCTACAGAACCTCTATATGTCTGCCAAGATGACCATGGGAGCCATCAGAGTTACGGAGGCAACGGGTAAGTTCAAGCCTAACCTCGACCTTGAAGACCTCGGCAACGTAAACATCAACAACGTGCCCGACTTCCTTACTGACTATGACGTGACCATCAATCTCTATAATCCCGTCATCGAACTGACTGCCACCAGCGACATCGACGTGGCTGGCGTAGCCACCGCCACTCTCATCGCTGAGGACGAGCGCGGCAACGAGATGGCTAAGGTGGAAATCCGCGGACTAAATATCAAGTCCAACGGCACGACACGCTTGTGTATCTGCAAGCACAAGGAAGGCATCGACGAGACGAAGTATGACCAGGTGAAGGTGGTAAGCAATCTCTCTGACATCGTAAGGAAGATTCCGCACCGCATCAACTGCAAGGCTGAAGTGGATGCTGACACTTATCGTAAGGGTACCGTGAAGCTCGGCAAGGAATACACCATCGACGCTGACGTATATATGAAAGCCCCGCTTGCCTTCGACGAAGGAGCACAGATTGTCTACACCGACACCATAGACGGATGGAACGAGGACATCGACAAGTTCAGCTTTGCTGATGGCGCATACATCGAGATGACAACGGAGGTGGAGAACAAGATGCCGGCTTACCTTAACGTAAGCGCATTCGCCATCGACGTCAACGGCAAGGAGATTCCGCAACATCGCATCCGCGTGGACGTATCCAACTCCGTGAAGGCTTCCGAGGACGGCGAGAAAGCCGTGGTGACACCCGTGACCATCAAGCTGAGCGAGAACGAGAAGGGCGCTCTGAAGACCGTGGACGGCATCGTCTTCCGCGTAACGGCTGCAGCTGGCGAGAAGGATGCGCAGACCATCGTCGGCAAGACCATCAACGCTTACAAGCACACGCTCACCGCACGAAACATCAAGGTGAGACTCGTAGGTAAGATTATCGCAGACTTCAACTAATAACGACAATTCCACAGATTAAATGAAAAGAATAGGAAAATATATACTTGCAGCCTCACTTGCTGCCGTGGGCTGCAACGCAATGGCGCAGGGACTCAATTCGGGCTACTTCGTAGAGGACTATAAGTTCCGCCATAACATGAACCCAGCCTTCGGCAATGAGCAGAACTACGTTTCGCTGCCGGCTCTCGGCAACATAAACGTACGTACGCAGGGCAACTTCGGACTGGGCGACGTGCTCTTCGACAATCCCCGTTACGGCGTGGCAGCGACAAGAAGAAGACCACGTTTATGAACCCCTACATCTCCACATCGGACGCTCTGTCGGGCTTCGCTTCAGGCACCAACCGCATCAACGCTGACGTAGACATCACGCTGCTGTCGGCTGGATTCAAGGCGTTCGGCGGTTACAACACCATCTCTATCGACTCGCGTACAAACGTAGGCACCTCTCTGCCCTACTCTCTCTTCGAGTTTGCCAAGAACACCGGCAACAAGACCTACAAGATGGACGACATCAACGTGCATGCTCAGTCGTTCGTGCAGCTGGCTTTCGGACATTCGCGCAAGATTGACGACAAGCTGCGCGTGGGTGGCAAGCTGAAGGTGCTGCTCGGTGTGGCTCGCGGCGACGTGCAGATCACCAACCTCCGTGCTGACCTTGCCGGCGAAAACAAGTGGACAATGTCAGGAAAAGCCGAGGCTAACATCTCTATGAAGGGCTTCTCTTACCAGCAGGAGGAGAAGGAATATAAGCAGGACGGCAAGGGCACATACCGCTACGTCAACGACATCGACATTGACGGACCGGGCGTAAGCGGCTTCGGTCTGGCTCTCGACCTCGGTGCCGTATACAAGATCAACGACGACTGGCAGGTGAGCGCCTCACTTCTCGACCTCGGTTTCATCAGTTGGAACAACAATATGACGGCTGTGAACAAGCAGGAGAGCTTCGAGTTCGGCGGTTTCCACGACATATCTTACAATAAGTATGACGACAACGGCAACCTCAAGGACAACTCGTTCAAGGGTCAGGGCGACAAGTATTCGGACCAGATAGCCGACTTCGCCAACCTTACAGACCAGGGCGACAAGGGCGGACGTACCACAGGCATCGGTGCCACGCTCAACCTCGGCGCAGAATACGTGTTCCCGCTCTATCGTCAGCTGAAGTTCGGTGCGCTCAGCACCACACGCTTCAACGGCAAATACACATGGACCGAGGGTCGTGTGAGTGCCAACGTAGCTCCTCTGAGCTGGCTCGACGGTGGCATGAGCTTCGCCGTTAACAGCTTCACAGCCAGCTGCGGATGGGTGATCAACGCTCACCCCAAGGGCTTTAACGTCTTCATCGGCATGGACCACATCTTGGGCAAGGTGAGCAAGGAATTCATCCCACTCAGCTCCAACGCCAGCGTTAACGTAGGTTTCAACGTAACGTTCTAACAAGACATAGGGAGAAAAGGCTCCAACAGTTAGCCTTTTCTCCCTATTTTTTTAGTTTTTACAAAATAATATAATTGCGTTTGTTATCCAAAACCGCCACTTTAATAACCTCACATCGAACGAAGTGAATGCTTACGACGAACGAAGTGGATGCTCACACCGAACGAAGTGAATGCTTACAACGAACGAAGTGAATGTTCACATCGAACGAAATGAATGCTCGTATCGGACGAAGTGAGACAACATAGCAAGTGAATTACGTCACAGTACCAATTGAATGATGTCACAAAAGTAGCGGTTTTGTAAGAGAATAGGGCTTGTTTGACTTTTTTAGACGTCTCGCCGTAGCCACGCACCCACGAACGACCAGCAGATTGAGTATGAGCTGCGGGTTCCGCGGAGCGGGACCTATATAATGAAACC
>ERZ1027181.73-NODE-73-length-43069-cov-10.662203_pt1 | contig 43069 bp, 40 predicted proteins | sample MGYA00519247_ERZ1027181 | MGnify/ENA primary metagenome ERZ1027181 (study PRJEB26926, sample SAMN06164415) | human gut metagenome | biome: ENVO:00009003; feature: ENVO:2100002; material: ENVO:00002003 | host: Homo sapiens | place: USA | collected 2012 ...
CAGCGTCAGATGTGTATAAGAGACAGCGCCCACCCTGATGCGGCCCATCACCCTGCTGAACTACCGCTATAACCAGTTCGCCGCTCCCGGCAGTCTGCTGGTGGAGGTAGGGGCCGCCGGGAACTCCCTGGAGGAGGCTCTGCAGGCTGCCCGCCTGTTCGGCAGGGGCTTCGCCGAGACGATCCTGGGGCAGTGAGAGAATACAATGCATAAAAAACGTCCCGCACTCCGGCACATCTGTGCCGGAGTGCGGGACGTTTTTACAGCACCTTGGACAGGAAGCTCCGCAGGCGGGGAGACTGGGGGTTTTCAAACAGGGCTCCGGGGCGGTTTTCTTCCATGATGACGCCCTGATCCATAAACAGCACCCGGCTGGCCACCTCCCGGGCAAAGCCCATCTCATGGGTAACCACCACCATGGTCATGCCGCTCTGGGCCAGCTCCTTCATCACATCCAGCACCTCGCCCACCATTTCCGGGTCCAGGGCGGAGGTTGGCTCGTCAAACAGCAGCACCTCCGGCTCCATACACAGGGCACGGACGATGGCGATGCGCTGCTTCTGCCCGCCGGAGAGCCGGGCCGGATATTCTCCCGCCCGGTCGGCAAGACCCACCCGGTCCAGCAGCGCCATGGCCCGCTGCTCCGCCGTCTGCTGGGACTCCTTTTTCAGCAGCATCGGAGCCAGGGTCAGGTTTTTCAGCACCGTCATGTGGGGAAACAGGTTGAACTGCTGGAACACCATGCCCATTTTCATCCGCTGCCGGTCCAGGTCCGTCCGGGGGTCCGTCAGGTCCACGCCGTCCAGGAGGATCTGGCCGCTGTCCGGAGTCTCCAGCCGGTTCAGGCAGCGCAGAAACGTGGATTTGCCGCTGCCGGAGGGGCCGATGATGCACACCACGTCGCCCCGCTCCACCTGGGTGGAGATGCCGTCCAGCACGGTGACGCCGCCGAAGCTCTTATGCAGATCCTTAACGCTGATCACTTCTGCGCAGCCTCCTTTCCAGCAGCCCCAGCAGCTGCGTCATGCCGATGACCAGCAGCAGATACACCACCGCCACCAGCAGCAGGGGATTGAAGGCGTCGTAGGTGTTGTTGCGGATCAGGTTCCCGGCCCGGGTCAGGTCCTGGACCGCCACATAGCCCGCCACGGCGGTCTCCTTCAGCAGGGCGATCATCTCGTTGCCGATGGCCGGAAGAATGTTCTTCATGGCCTGGGGCAGCACAATGTGCCAGGCGGCTTGCAGCCGGGACAGGCCCAGGCTGCGTCCGGCCTCCATCTGTCCCGGATCCACGGCGGCAATGCCGCTGCGCATCAGCTCCGCCACATATGCGCCGGAGTTGATGCCGAAGGTGACAATGCCCACCACCAGCCCGTCGGAGGACTTCAGGATCAGAAAGTAGAAGATCAGCAGCTGCACCACCACCGGAATGCCCCGGATCACCGTGGTATACACGTCGCACAGCCAGCACAGAGGCCGCAGCAGGCGGCTGCCCTGGCCGCAGTATTTGATCATGGCCACCAGGGCACCGATGGTCACGCCGATGACCAGAGCGCACAGCGTGATGACCAGCGTGTTTTTCAGCCCGTCCACCAGCAGGAGATAACGCTGCTTTTCGATGAAGGTGGCCTCCAGCTGGGCCAGCCAGCGGGCAAAAAACTGACCGATTTGTTGAAAAATACTCATCAGCTCAGGGGAGACACGTACACGGTGTCGTACTCCTGGAAAAGCTTCTCCACGGTGCCGTCCTGAAGCAGCTCCTGAAGGGCGGTGTTCACCTGGTCCACCAGGCTGCTGCCCTTGGCGAAGGCAAAGGCATAGGGCTCACTGGTCATGGCCTCATCCAGCACAGTGAGGCTCTGGTCCGCGGCCATCCTGGCGGCTGCCTCGTTGTCCACCACCCAGGCATCGGCCTTGCCGCTGGTCAGGGCAGCCTGGGCGTCGTTGTTGGAGGCGAAGGACAGAACGGAATAGCCGTTGTCCATGCAGTATTCCTCGGCGGTGGTACCGGTCTGAACGGCGATGGTCTTGCCCGCCAGATCCGCCTTGCCCTGAATATCGCTGCCGGGGTTCACCACGATGACCTGGTTGGCCAGGAAGTACGGGTTGCTGAAGTCGCAGTTCTTCTGGCGGTCCGGGGTGATGGTAATGCCCGCCGCACCTACGTCATAGCGTTCGGCCTGGATGCCGGGGATGATGGAATCGAAGTCCACCTGCTCCCACACCAGCTCCATGCCCAGCTTGTCGGCAATGGCCTGCATCAGTGCGGGCTCGATACCCACGATCTGGCTGCCATCCAGGAACTCAAAGGGCGGGAAGTCCGGGCTGGTGGCCACCACCAGCTGCTTCTTTTCGCCGTCTGCACCGGCGTTTGCATCGGTATCGCTTTTGCTGCCGCAGGCAGCCATAGTCAGCATCATCGCCGCGCCCAAAAACAGGCACAGGAATTTGGTAAAATATTTCATATTCATTCTCCGATTCTTTTGTTTTATGTGGTGGATCGATTCAAAGTGCACCCCACGGTCGTCGTCGGAGAACGGTATACATAGCCATATGAACGCCCCTTCAATGAATAAAAATCGAAAATCAAATGCGATTACGGATAAAGATACTACCACATCATTTCAGCCGTGTCAAGCATTATCTGGATAAAAATACAAAAAATCGCCCCATACGCATTTTTATGCGTATGGGGCGCGTGTCACGCCTGGGGATTGGGGATGGTGACGGGGATGCCGTTGACCTCCACGCCGTCGTCGGCGGGGATGAGGATGAAGCGCCGCCCGTCGATGATCCGGGTCTCCACCATATAGCTGTACTCCGGCGGCACGGTGATCTTCACCTCCGGGGTGGCGATCTGGAATTTTCCGGCCTCGATGATGTTCCGGGGGTTCAGGGCGGCGTCCTGGCCGTACTGCCTGCGGCAGGCCTCCTGGAAGGCCTCCACCTTTTCCTCCGGCACGCCGCTGCCGGTAAGCACGTCGCCTACCTCCCGGACAGACAGGGTCAGCGGCTCCGGGTCCCGGCTGTCCTTATGCTCCTGGATGCGGCCCCGCAGCTGCTCATGGACCGCCTGCACCACGTCATAGCTGCAATCCTTCTCCAGCGTCTCCGTCAGAGCGGAGGTGAACACGTTCTGCTGCTCCTGAGGCGACATGGGGGCATTCTGGATACAGAATACCGCGTCGATGACCTCCTGGTGCAGCTGAGCAGTGTCCTTGCTGTAAAACAGGGCGTTGTAGATATTGGCGGACCGGTCGTCAAAGGCCGGGAACAGGAACCCCAGGACCGGGGGCAGGGCAATGTGTCCGGTGGAGCTGCCCCGGAACTCCTTGTCCTGGTCGCTGTACTGCAAAGCCAGGGTGGGGTCCTTCACCGGGCAGATGGCGCACACGAAATACCGGAATACCGTGTCCGACCCGTCGGGCACCTCCTGATCGTCCCGGCTGCGGTGAGGCACGTCGTAGGTGTCGGCGGCCAGGAGGATGAGATAGCTGCTCTCGCCCATGTCGATGGCGTCGATGATCCGGCGGTACAGGCTCTCCCGGGCATTGGGGTCCTGGAGCTCCGTCTGCCGCAGGGCCTGGAGCAGCCGGTGCTCATCGCTGTCCGCCACCTGCCGGGTGGAGAACTCAATGTCGATCAGGTTCCGGCCCAGGGCGCCGGACAGACTCTTTTTCAGCAGATTCAGGTACATCTCCTGCTCCTCCTGGGACAGCAGCCCCAGGGGGGCGTCTACATAGGAGATGATCTGGCGGCTGCTGCTGACATAGCAGCCGTATACCTTGCTGATGGCGGTGCGGTCCGGCTTGAACCGCCGCCGCAGCTCGTTTAGCTCCCTCTGATTCATGACGGTATCCTCCCACGGCGCAAAGTTTCTCCCATCATAGCACGAATCTGCCGGCCGGGCAAGGAAAAATCCGGCCTTGAACAACGCCGCCGCATCTGCCATAATAGAGGAAAACGAAGCAAAGCAGGTTTTCGCGTATGGAGATGAACAACAAGGAGACCCGCCGGGTGGTCATCGGCATCACCGCCCATGTGGACGCGGGAAAGACCACCCTGGCCGAGGCCATGCTCTACCGCACCGGTCAGCTGCGGAAGCTGGGCCGGGTGGACCACGGCAGTGCTGCCATGGACAGCCATCTGCTGGAGCGGGAGCGGGGCATTACCATTTTTCTCAGCCAGGCGGAGCTGCCTCTGGGGGACATGGAGGTGACGCTGCTGGACACCCCGGGCCATGTGGACTTTTCTGCCGAGATGGAGCGGACCCTGTCGGTGCTGGACTATGCCATCCTGGTCATCAGCGGCGTGGACGGGGTCCAGGCCCACACCCGCACCCTGTGGCGGCTGCTGGAGCTGTACCGGGTGCCCACGTTTCTGTTCGTGACGAAAATGGACTTCGGCCGCCGCGACCGGGACTGCCTGATGGAAAGCCTTCGCCATGAACTGGGGGAGGGGTGCGTCGACTTCACTCCCGCCGCCCGGGACCGGCGGATGGAGCAGCTGGCCACCTGCCGGGAGGACGCTCTGGAGGCGTATCTGGATACCGGCATGGTGCCGGAGGAGCTGGTGCGGCAGCTGGTGCGTCAGCGACTGGTGTTTCCCTGCTGGTTCGGCTCGGGACTGAAGCTGGAGGGCATCGACGAATTTCTGGAGGGTCTGGCCCGGTATGTGGAGCCTCCGGCCTATCCCGCCGCCTTCTCCGCCCGGGTGTTCAAAATCAGCCACGACGCCCAGGGCAAGCGCCTGACCCACCTGAAGGTCACCGGCGGGACCCTGCGGGTCCGGGATGCCATTTCCTACGGCGGCCGCCAGGAAAAGGCCGCCCAGCTGCGGATCTACACCGGAGGCCGGTTCCGGCCTGTGGACCAGGTTCCCGCCGGCGGCATATGCGCCGTCCAGGGGCTCACGGCTACCTGGGGCGGCCAGGGGCTGGGGGAGCGTGAGGAGGCGGTGCGCCCGGTGCTGGAGCCGGTGATGCGCTATCGGATGGCCCTGCCGCCGGACTGCGACAGCCGGGTGCTGCTGCCTCAGCTGCGCCAGCTGGAGGAGGAGGACCCCCAACTGCGCTTTACGGCCCGGGACGGCGAGCTTCACGTCTCCCTGATGGGCCGCGTCCAGGCGGAGATCCTCAGGAGCCTGGTGGCCCAGCGCTTCGGCGTGGAGGTGGAGCTGGACCGGGGCCGGGTCCTATACAAGGAGACCATCGACGCCCCGGTGGAGGGCGTGGGCCACTACGAGCCCCTGCGCCACTATGCGGAGGTCCACCTGCTGCTGGAGCCCCTGCCCCAGGGCAGCGGCCTGGTGCTGGCCACCCGCTGTCCCGAGGACGACCTGGACCGGAGCTGGCAGCGGCTGATCATGACCCATTTGCGGGAAAAAACCCACCTGGGAGTCCTGACCGGCTCCCCTGTTACGGATATGAAGATCACGCTGATGTCCGGCCGGGCCCACATCAAGCATACCGAAGGCGGCGACTTCCGCCAGGCCACCTATCGGGCGGTGCGCCAGGGGCTGATGCAGGCCCGGAGCCGCCTGCTGGAGCCGTACTACGCCTTCCGGCTGGAGGTGCCGCCGGAGCAGCTGGGCCGGGCCATCAGTGATGTGCGCCTGCGCAGCGGCAGCTTCGATGCTCCGGAGGAGGCCGGGGACATGACCCTGCTGCGGGGCCGGGTCCCGGTGACGGAGTTCGACGATTACGCCCAGGAGGTGGCCTCCTATACCGGCGGCCGGGGCCGCCTGTCCCTGGAGCCGGCGGGGTACGGACCCTGCCACAACCCCGACGCCGTGATCGCCGCCGCGGACTACGATCCGGAGGCGGACCTGGAAAACACCCCCGACTCCGTGTTCTGCGCCCACGGCGGCGGGTTCCCCGTGAAGTGGAACAGGGTGGCGGAATACATGCACCTGCCCGGCTGCCTGGAAAAGCCCCGGGATGAGGAAGCCCCGGCCCGCCGCCGGTGCATCCGGCTGGACGACGCGGAGCTGGAGGCCATCATGGCCCGGGAGTTCGGCCCCGTCCGCCGCCCCCTGTACCGGGCTCCGGAAAAGCGGGAAACGCTGCCGGACACCGGCCTGCGGGAGATCGGTCAGCGGTACTATGTGGTGGATGGGTACAACGTGATCTTCGACTGGGACGAGCTCCACGCCCTGGCGGACCGGGACCTGTCCGCCGCCCGGGAGCGGCTGATGGACACCCTCTGCGGCTGGGCCGCCTTTACCCACACCCAGGTGGTTCTGGTGTTCGACGGCTACAAGGCCCCCGGCAGCCTGGGGGAGAAGTTCGACTATCGCGGCATCCATGTGGTGTACACCAAGGAGCGGGAGACCGGCGACATGTACATCGAGCGGTTTTTGCAGCAGGTGGGGAAAAACGACCACGTCCGGGTGGTGACCTCCGACGGGCTGATCCAGCTGTCGGCGGTGCGGACGGGGGTCATGCGCATGTCCTCGGCGGAGTTTGGCCGCCAGGTGGCGGAGGCGTCGGACCAGATCCAGGCGTTTATCGCCCGGATGCACCAGTCCGGCGGCAGCACCATCGGCCAGCGGATGAAGCGCACATGAAAAAATAGGGTGTTTTTCAGGAACACCCAATTTTTTTTTGCGCCCGCTTTTCCTGAAAAAATATCCCCCCACCGGGCTTGTGCGGAGAAGCGCCGCTTTTTATAATGAAGTCAGTCCATTCAGCGCGGGAGGAGACGACACATGGCGGAGCTGATGCAATCTATCGGACGATACTGGACGCGCCGGGCGCCTTCGTATACGGACGTTATCAAAAAGAACCTGGCGGACGGATGGGACAAGGTCTGGGCCGATGAGCTGACGGCACATTTCCCCCGGGATACCAGGCGGGTGCTGGATATCGGTACCGGCCCGGGCTTTTTTGCCATGATCCTGGCCCGCCGGGGTTACGCGGTCACCGCCGTGGACTATTCCGACGGGATGCTGCGGGAGGCCCGGCGCAATGCCGGGGACCTGGCGCGGCATATTCGCTTTGCCCGGATGGACGCCCAGCGTCTGGACCTGACCGACGGCAGCTTCGACGCCATCGTTACCCGGAATCTGACCTGGAACCTGCCGGACCCGGCGGGCGCGTACCGGGAGTGGATGCGGGTGCTGCGGCCCGGCGGCGTGCTGGTGAATTTCGACGCCAACTGGTATGCCTATCTGTTTGACGAGGAGCGGCAGCAGGCCTATCGCCGGGACCGGATCAATACCCGGCTGGCCGGGGTGGAGGACCACGAGGCCTACGCCGAGAGCGACGTGATGGAGTCCATTTCCCGGGGCCTGCCCATGGGGCGGCTGCGCCGTCCTCAGTGGGATGTGGACACCCTGAACGCCCTGGGCTTTTCCGCCGTCCGGGCCGATACCACCGTAAGCCGCCGCCTGTGGAACCCGGAGGAGCAGGTCAACTATGCCTCTACCCCTGGCTTTTTGATTTGTGCCGTGAAATAATGGGAGGAGAGTCTATGAAAAAGAGAATCGCACTGCTTCTGCTGGCAGCCCTGCTGCTGGGCCTTACGGCCTGCGGCAGCCGGAACCCGCAGACGCAGGGGAAGGTCCTGCGTCTGGCGGTGGATTTTGCCTATCCCAGCCTGGACGCCCATAAGGAGTATTACGGCTGGTACACATCCATTTACGGTGTCACCGAGGCGCTGTTCCGCATGGGGGACGACAGCTCCGTGCAGCCCGCTCTGGCGGAAAAGGCCGAGACCGGCGGCGACGGCCTGACCTGGACGGTGACGCTGCGGGACGGCGTGTGCTTTTCCAACGGAGCGCCTGTGACGGCGGAGATGGCGGTGCGGAACCTCCGCCGGGCGGCGGAGGTCAACAGCCGCTTCGCCTATCTGGCGGCATACGACATGACCGCGGTGGATGAGAAAACCCTGACCATCACCACGCCGGAGGTTTATCCCACCCTGCTCAACGACCTGGCAAGTCCGGAGCTGGCCATCCTGGATCTGGACGCCTCCGCCGACCTGGATACCGCCCCTGTGGCCACCGGCCCCTTTGTCATCAAGTCCTTCCAGCCGGAGGGCACCGTGGAGGTGTCCCGGAACCAGCATTACTGGGGCGGGGAGGTCAAGCTGGACGGCGCGGTGTTTTATTACATGCAGGAGGATGAGCCCAAGCTCATGGCCATGCAGAATGACGAGATCGACGCATACACCAGCGTTACCGCCGCCGCCCGGGAGATCTATCAGGCGGACCTCGACAGGTATCAGCTGACGGATGTGCCCACCACCCGGCTGCAATTTTATATCCTGAACCAGGAAACGATGGACGATGCCGTCCGGGCCGCCGTGAACCTGACGGTGGACTGCCGGGCCATCGCCGGGTACCTGGGAGGCACCGTTTCTCCCGCTGTGGGGCCCTTCAGTACCACTGCGGCCTACGGACAGGTGACAAAACCCGACCCGGACCCGGAGCAGGCCCGGGCCCTGCTGGAGCAGGACGGATACACCCGCGGCAAGGATGGCCTGTATGAAAAGGACGGCCGTCCGCTGACCCTGACGGTGGCCTATTACCCGGCCCGCTCCCTGGACAGCATCGCGCTTTTGATGCAGGAGCAGCTGAAGGCTGTGGGCATCGGCGTGACCTTCAACTGTCAGGAGGATCCGGACGCCACCTATATCGCCAACCGGGATTTTGACATTGCCCTGTACTGCATGATCGCCGACAAAAACGGCGACCCCTACTACTTTATCGACAGCACCCTCCGCCGGGGCGGCTATTTCGACGTGGGCGGCTTTGACAGCGACCGGTGCCAGCAGCTCATTGACCGGCTGCAATACGAGACAGACGGCAGCCAACGGGCGGAGCTGGCCAACCAGATCGTCCAGCTGGCCATAGATGACAATGCCTTTGGCTATGTGGGCCTGTTCAACAAAACCACCGTAGCCCGGAAGGGCGTTGTCCATATTGCGGAAAGCTGCCCCTTTGACTTTTACTTCATCAGCGCCGGCACCGATATTACCGGGTGACGGCAGGACCCATTCCGGGGCAGGAGGCCAAAGCGGCCTCCTGCCCCGGAAAAGAGAGACGGAGAACTCCATGAAACGAACCATCGGGCGGCGGCTTGTGCACCTGGCCGTGATCCTCCTGGGCGTCAGCTTTCTGACGTTCCTGCTTATGTATATATCTCCCGGCGACCCTGCGCAGAAGAAGCTGACCGCGCAGGGTATTGCCGTTTCTCCGGAGGTGCTGGAGGCGGCGCGCCGGGAAATGGGGCTGGACCGGCCGTTTCTGGTCCAGTACGGCAGCTGGCTGGCCAATGCCCTGCGGGGGGATCTGGGCGCGTCGTACCGGGACGGCCTGCCGGTAGCCGGAAAGCTGGCGGGGGCCATGGGGAACACCCTGATGCTGGCGCTGGTCAGTCTGACGGCGGCGCTGCTGGTGTCGCTGCCTCTGGCGGTGTGGACTGTCGTTCACAGAGACGGCATAGCGGACCGGCTGGCCCGGCTGTTCAGCTTTGTCGGGAATTCCCTGCCCAATTTTCTGCTGTCCGTGCTGCTGATGTACCTGTTCTGCATCCGGCTGCGGCTGCTGCCGGTGATCGCGGACGGCAGCGTCCGGGGACTGCTGCTGCCGTGCCTGACGCTGGCTGTCCCTCTGTGCAGCCGCTTTACCCGGCAGTTCCGTGCGGAGCTTTTGGAGCAGCTGAGCCGGGAATATGTGCTGGGTGCGCGGACCCGGGGCGTAAAATGGCGCTATATCCTCTGGCACGATGTGCTGCGCAATGCCGCCCCCGCCGTCATCACCGTGGCGGCCCTGTCCGTGGGGACGCTGCTGGGCGGCAGCGTGGTCATCGAGAGCATGTTCCGCTGGCCGGGCCTGGGAAAGCTGGCCATGGACGCCATTTCCGCCCGGGATTATCCGGTGCTCCAGGGCTTTGTCCTGGTTACCGCGGCGGTATATGTGCTGGTGAATCTGGCGGCGGACCTGCTCTGCTTCCGGGCGGACCCCCGCATGGGGGAGGAGGTGCGGCCATGAGCGGCGCCCGAAAAAAACGGCGGCTGTACGTTCTGCTGGCGCTGACGCTGCTGCTGGCGGCATTCAGCCTGGCGGCTCCGGCGCTGACGCCCAACGACCCCAACGCCACCGACGCCGCCCGCATCAATCAGGGACCCGGCGCCGCCTATCCGCTGGGTACGGACCGGTATGGCCGGTGCGTCTGCTCCCGGGTCATGGCCGGAGCACGGACCTCTGTCTTTTCCGCCGTGGCCCTGGTGGGCGTGACGTTTGCGGTGGGTACGGCCCTGGGGATGCTGGCGGGATATTGCGGCGGCGCAGTGGATACGCTGATCATGCGCCTGGCGGATATTCTGCTGGCCTTTCCCCAGATGGTGCTGGCCATTGCCGTGGCAGGCATTCTGGGCGGCGGTATGGGAAACGCCATGCTGGCCCTGGGCGTCACCGGCTGGACCGTGTATGCCCGGCTGGCCCGGGCCCGGGTCATGAGCCTGCGCACCGCGCCCTATGTCCTGGCCGCCCGGCTCAGCGGCTGCGGCGGGGGCACCATCCTGCTGAACTATATGCTGCCCCAGCTCATCGGCCCCCTGGCGGTCACCGCCGCCACGCAGTTGGGCACCGCACTGGTGGACATAGCGGGACTGTCCTTTCTGGGCATCGGGGTCCAGGAGCCGCAGGCCGAGTGGGGCAGCATGATCAACCAGGCCCGGGCCTATATCCAGCTGAACCCGTGGCCGGTGCTGGCCCCGGCGGCGGCCACGGTGCTCACGGTGATGCTGCTCAACCGTCTGGGCGACTGCGTCCGGGACTGTGCGGCGGTGGAGGAGCGCGTATGACGGAGCAAACACCGATTCTGTCCGTGCAGGGCCTGTGCGCCGGGTACCGGGGACACACCGTTCTGCGGGACATTTCCTTTGCCCTGGCCCCGGGGGAGATCCTGTGCGTGGCGGGGGAGAGCGGCTGCGGCAAGAGTACGCTGCTGCGGGCGCTGATGGGCGCGGATGACGCGGCAGAGGTCACCGCCGGGACCGTTATCCTGGCGGGACGGGAGCCGATGGCCCTGCCCCGCCGCCAGCGTCAGCGATATCGCTGCCGGCATATGGGGATGATCTTTCAGAATCCAGGAGCCTCCTTTGACCCTGTCCGGCCCTATGGCGCTCAGTTCCGGGACACGCTGAAAAGCCACGGCCGATACGATGCCCGGCGCTTCGCCGCCGACGCGGAGGAGGCTCTGGGGCGGCTGGGCCTTACGGACCCCTGCCGTCTGCTGGCATGCCGCCCGTATGAGCTCAGCGGCGGCATGAACCAGCGCATGGCCATGGCACTGGCCCTTCTGCTGGGGCAGCGGGTGCTGCTGGCCGACGAGCCCACCAGTGCCCTGGACGCCGTTCTGCGGCTCCAGATGGCCCGGGAGCTGAAAAATCTCAGCCGCAGCGGCGGCATGGCTCAGGTGGTGGTGACCCACGATCTGGCGCTGGCGCAGTTTCTGGCGGATACCCTGGCCGTGCTGCATGAGAGGCGGTTTGTGGAATACGGTCCTGCGGACGCGGTGCTTCGTACTCCCGGACCCTATACGCGGCGGCTGCTGGAGGCTGTGCCCCGGCTGAAGGGAGGGAGCCTATGAGCCTGTTGGAGGGAAAGCTGCTGTCCAGAAGCTATGGCCCGGTGCAGGCGCTGGATCGGGTGTCCTTCACACTGGAGCCCGGAGAGATATTGGGCGTCGCCGGAGAGAGCGGCTGCGGCAAAAGCACACTGCTGCGGCTGATCAGCGGCCTGGAGCCGCCGGATACCGGCAAGCTGCTGCTGCGGGGACAGGCGCTGTCTGCCCGGCGCAGCAGGGACCAGCTCAGAGCCGTGCAGCTGATCTTTCAGGACGCCGCCGGGTCCTTTCATCCCCGCCGCCGGATAGCTGATTCCATCCAGGACAGCGTCCGCAGTCTGCTGGGGCGGGACAGCCGCGCCGATATCCCGGCCCTGTGTGCCCTGGTGGGGCTTGACCCGGCGCTGGCCCGGCGGTATCCCCGGGAGCTCAGCGGCGGCCAGTGTCAGCGCTTTGCCATTGCCCGGGCCATGGCCGTGGAGCCGGAGGTGCTGCTGTGCGACGAGATCACCAGCGCCCTGGACACGGTGTCCCAGGCCCAGATTGCGGAGCTGCTCCGCTCCCTGTGCCGCCGGAGGCGCATGGCTGCCGTGTTCGTCAGCCACGATCTGGCCCTGGTCAGCGGCCTGTGCAGCCATCTGCTGGTGATGCGGCAGGGCCGGGTGGTGGAGGAGGGACCTCCGGACCGGCTGGTCTCCGCCCCCTGTCACCCCTATACCCGCCGCCTGATCTCCTCCGTGCTGGAGCTGCAATAAACCGGAAAATCCGCCTTGCGGGAGCCGGGATACCCGTGCTATAATAAAAGCACCTATATCCCGAACGAGGAGGACTCTCCCTATGATCTATACCGACTTTCACGGCGAAAAGCTGTCCCTGCTGGGCTTCGGCACCATGCGTCTGCCGCTGGTTCCCGGCGGCACCCCGGCGGACATCGACGAAAAGACCACGGCGGACATGGTCCGCTATGCCATGGAGCATGGCGTCAACTATTTCGACACCGCCTATCCCTATCACGGCGGCATGTCCGAGCGGGTCATGGGCCGTGTGCTGAAGGACTACGACCGCGGCAGCTTCTATCTGGCCACCAAATACCCCGGTCACCAGCTCAGCAGCCACTACGATCCCGCTGCCATTTTCGAGGAGCAGCTGGAAAAGTGCGGCGTGGACTACTTTGACTTCTACCTGCTGCATAACGTGTACGAAAAGTCCATCGAGACGTATACGGACCCCCGCTGGGACATCATCGACTATTTCCTGGAGCAGAAGAAAAAGGGCCGCATCCGCCATCTGGGCTTCTCCACCCACGGCGGCCTGGAGCTGATGGAGCGCTTCCTGTCTCAGCATGGCAAGGACATGGAGTTCTGCCAGATCCAGCTGAACTATCTGGACTGGACCATGCAGGACGCCAAGGCCAAGTGCGAGCTGCTGCGCCGCTATAACATTCCCATCTGGGTCATGGAGCCCATCCGCGGCGGCCGCCTGGCGTCCCTGACGCCGGAGGATGAGGCGCGGCTTCGCGCCCTGCACCCGGAGGAGTCCGTCGCCGCCTGGGCCTTCCGCTTCCTCCAGGGGGTGGAGGGGGTCCAGATGATCCTCAGCGGCATGACCACCCCGGAGCAGATGCAGGACAATGTCCGCACCTTTGCCGAGCGCCGCCCCCTGACGGAGCAGGAGGAAAAGGTTCTGCTGGACATCGCCAAGGGCATGTACGGCGCGGTGCCCTGCACCGGCTGCCGCTACTGCTGCGACGGCTGTCCCATGGGGCTGAATATTCCCATGCTGCTGCAGATATATAACGAGATGAAGTTTTCTCCCTGCACCAACGTGGGTATGCGGGTGGAGGCTCTGCCCGAGGACAAGCGCCCCACCGCCTGCGTGGGCTGCGGCCAGTGCACCCGGGCCTGTCCCCAGAACATCGACATTCCCACCGTTCTGAGGGATCTGGACGAGGAGCTGAAGAAGATCCCCAGCTGGGCGGAGATCTGCCGCCAGCGCGAAGAGGCTGCCCGCCGGGCCCGGGAAGACAGATAACATGGCCCGGATCATTGACATCACCGATTTCTCCGCGCCGGAGCTGGATATCTACGCCCGCCTGACGGAAAACCAGCTGGTGAACCGGGCGGACCCGGATAACGCCCTGTTTGTGGCGGAAAGTCCTCTGGTTATCGGCCGGGCTCTGGACGCCGGATGCACGCCGGTGTCGTTCCTGATGGAGCGCAAGCATATCACCGGCAAGGGCGCGGAGGTGCTGGCCCGCTGTCCGGCGGATATTCCGGTGTATGCGGCGGAGCTGCCGGTGCTGACCCAACTGACAGGCTTTCACCTGACCCGGGGGATGCTGTGCGCCATGCGGCGGCCCCGGCTGCCCTCTGTGGAGGAGGTCTGTGCCGGAGCCCGGCGCATCGCTGTGCTGGAGAACGTCATGAACCCCACCAACATTGGGGCCATCTTCCGTTCCGCCGCCGCTCTGAATGTGGACGCGGTGCTGCTGACCGCTGCCGGCAGCGACCCGCTGTATCGCCGGGCCGCCCGGGTCAGTATGGGCAACGTGTTCCTGGTGCCCTGGACGTATCTGCCGGAGGGGGAGAGCTGGCCGGACCTGCTCCACGATCTGGGCTTCAGAACCGTGGCCCTGGCCCTGCGGGAGAACTCCCTGGCACTGAACGATCCCCGCCTGCTGGCGGAGCCGAAGCTGGCCATGGTCCTGGGCACCGAAGGCGACGGACTGGCCTCCTCCACCATCGCCTCCTGCGACTACACGGTGAAGATCCCCATGTCCCACGGGGTGGACTCCCTGAATGTGGCCGCTGCCAGCGCCGTGGCCTTCTATCAGCTGGCCCTGCTGAACGGATAAATGCGCCGCAGCAGGCGGCGCGCCGGTGCGCGCCGCCTGCTTTGCCCCCGTTCGACGCAAAAATGCCGGAAAATCCCGCCATTTTCCGGGAAAAAACTCTTGCGCTGGGAGTGTTTTTGTGGTAAACTACTGCATAGTAAGGAAGTGTTGACAGAGAGTGGACAGTTTGTCCGCTCTTTTTCTTGGGCAAATTTGCCCCCTTAAAATTTTCGGAAAGACAGGAGGCCGGGCATGAAAAAGGTAACGGAGCTGGTGGCCGAGCTGGCCGCCCCCGCCGTGGCGGAGCAGGGCTGCACCCTGTGGGACGTGGAATACGTCCGGGAAGCCGGGCAGTGGTATCTGCGGCTGTACCTGGACAAGGACGGCGGCGTGGACATTCTGGACTGCGAGGCCGTCAGCCGCAAGGTCAGCGACCTTTTGGACGAGGCGGACCCCATCGAGGGCAGCTACACCTTCGAGGTGTCCTCCGCCGGGGCCGAGCGCCCCTTGAAGCGCCCGTCGGATTTTCAGCGGTTCCTGGGCCATCCGGTGCTGGTGAAGACCTACAAGCCCAAGGACGGGCGCAAGGAGTTTGCCGGGACCCTGGCAGGGTACGACAATGGGGCCGTGCTGCTGGATATGGGCGGGGCGGAGCCTCTGCGGTTTGAAAAGCCGGAGCTGGCCCTGGTCCGTCTGCGTGTGGAATTCTGACGAAACAGTATAGAATAGGAGAAATACCATGAAATGCGAAGAAATCTTTGCCGCGCTGGAAATGCTGGAAAAGGAACGCGGCATTCCCCAGGACTTCATGATGGGCAAGATCATCCAGGCTCTGACCGCCGCCTATAAGAAGGACCACGAGGGCGTGGAAAACGTCATCGTGGACGTCAACGAGGAGAAGAAGGATCTGCGGATGTACGTCCAGAAGGAGATCGTGGAGGAGGTGGAGAACCCCGGCTCCCAGATCTCGCTGGAGGACGCCCGGGCCATGTCCGCCAAGTATCAGCTGGGCGGCGTGGTGAATATCCCCGTGAAAAATGTGGAGTTCGGCCGCATCGCCGCCGGCAACGGCAAGCAGGTCATTATCCAGGGCCTGCGGGAGGCGGAGCACGGCATGATCTATGACGAGTGGGGCTCCAAGCAGCACGAGATCCTCACCGGCACCGTCCACCGCATCGACCCCCGGGGCACCGTTCATCTGCGTATCGGCTCCGGCAGCGAGGCCACCGAGGGCCTTATGGGCGTCAACGAGCAGGTCCCCGGCGAGGAGCTTACCGAGGGGCAGCTGGTGAAGGTTTACCTGGTGGAGGTCCGCCGCACCACCCGGGGTCCCCAGGTGATGGTGTCCCGGACCCATCCGGGCCTGGTGAAGCGCCTGTTCGAGCTGGAGGTCCCCGAGATCTACGACGGTACCGTGGAGATCCGCTCCATCGCCCGGGAGGCCGGCAGCCGCACCAAGATGGCCGTCTGGTCCTCCGACGAGAATGTGGATCCCATCGGCGCCTGTGTGGGTCCCAAGGGCCAGCGAGTGGCCGCCGTGGTGGAGGAGCTGCGGGGCGAGAAGATCGACATCATCAAGTATTCCGAGGATCCCGCCCAGTTCATCGCCGCCGCCCTGGCTCCCGCCGACGTGGTGGAGGTGCGCCTGTCCGACGAGGGCAAGCTCTGCCGGGTCATCGTCCCCGACGACCAGCTGAGCCTGGCCATCGGCAAGGAGGGGCAGAACGCCCGCCTGGCCGCCCGTCTCACCGGGTACAAGATCGACATCAAGCCCGCTTCCTATACCGGGGAGTAAGCGATACAGGAAAGGAGGACCATCATGCAGAAGCCGCGGAAGATTCCCCAGCGCATGTGCGTGGGCTGCCGGGAAAAGCGGGACAAAAAGGACCTGCTGCGGGTGGTCCGCACGCCGGAGGGCCAGCTGGTGCTGGACGCCACCGGCAAAAGGTCCGGCCGGGGCGCCTATGTGTGCCGCGACCCGCAGTGCCTGAAGAAGGCCCGGAAGTCCCGGGCGCTGGAGCGGATGCTGGAGACCGGCATCCCCGACGAGGTGTATGAGGCGCTGGAGCGCCAGATGGAAACGGAAGCATGACAGAACACATTTTATCCATGATCGGCCTTGCCAAAAAGGCCGGACAGGTGGCCATCGGCGAGGAGCCGGTGGGCGCCGCTGCCCGGGCCAAGGACGCCCGGGTCATCCTGGTGGCCCAGGACGCCGCACCCGGCTCCGTGCGCCGGGCCATGTCCTTCGGCCAGGCCGGGGCCTGCCTGTGCCTGACGGTGCCCTTTGACAAGGACCGGCTGGGCCGTGCCCTGGGCCGCACCAGCTGCGCCATGGCAGCGGTGACGGACATCGGCTTTGCCGAGGCCATCGTCAAAAAGCTGGCGGCCCTGGACCCGGAGCGCTACGCCCCTGCGGCGGAGCGGCTGGAGATCAAGGCCCGCCGGGCCGCCCAGCGCCGGGCGGAGCAGGCCCAGCATGAAAAGAATCTGCGCCGGGGCAAGAAGAAAAAGCACCCGGTCAAGGAGGCTCCCGCGGCAGAGGTTCCGCAGAAGCCGGAAAAGCCCGCCCGCCGTCCCCGGCGGCCCGGGCCGCGTCCCCAGGGGAACAGGCCCCGCTTTGCGGGCTCCCGCCCGGTCCACAAGGGCAAGGGCTCCCCGAAAACCAGTAAGTAAGGAATCGAATCACAAAGATGGAGGTGGCTCTATTTGGGTAGCGTAGGTAACAAATACAGAGTGCATGAGGTGGCGAAGGACTTCGGCGTCCCCACCAAGCAGATCACGGAGATTTTGACCAAGTATGCCGAGACGCCCAAAAACCATATGCAGGTTTTGGGGGATCGGGAGCTGTCTTTGATCTTTGAGAGCCTGACCCAGCACAACCAGGTCTCCGGCATCCAGGCGATCTACGCCGACGCCGCCAAGCCTGCCGAGAAGAAGGCGGAGCCTGCCAGGCAGCAGCCTGCCGCCAGGAAGGCCGAGGCCGAGAAGAAGCCCGGCCAGCAGGCACAGCAGCCCCAGCCGGAGAAGAAGCCCGTCAGCCGCGTGCCCCAGACCAAGGTGGTGGACACCCGGAAGGCCACGGCAGTGAACCTGGACAAGTACGACGAAAAGCTCCAGGATATGGCCGACGCCCGCAGCGGCAACACCCGCCGGGACCAGCGCCAGACCCAGGGCAAGGAAAAGATCCGCAGCAAGTCCGGCCGCCGGGGCGGTCCCCAGAGCAACAAGAGCAAGCAGGAGGAGGCCGACCGGCTGCGCCGCCTGCGGCTGGAGGTCATCAAAAAGACCCCCGTCACCGTCCAGATCCCCGACGAGATCAGCGTAGGCGAGCTGGCCAGCCGCATGAAGAAAACCGGCGCCGAGGTGGTCAAGTGCCTGATGAAAAACGGCATTATGGCCTCTCTGAGCCAGCTTATCGACTTCGACACCGCCGCCATCATCGCCGAGGAGATGGGCTGCAAGGTGGAGAAGGAGGTAGTGGTCACCATCGAGGAGAAGCTCATCGACGACCACAAGGACGACGAGAAGGACCTGGTGCCCCGGGCTCCCGTTGTGGTGGTCATGGGCCATGTGGACCACGGCAAGACCAGCCTGCTGGACTATATCCGCCATGCCCATGTGGCCAGCGGCGAGGCCGGCGGCATCACCCAGCACATCGGCGCTTACCAGGTCCAGATCCACCACGGCAAGCCCATCACCTTCCTGGACACCCCCGGCCATGAGGCGTTCACCTCCATGCGCGCCCGGGGCGCCATGGTGACGGATATCGCCATTCTGGTGGTGGCCGCCGAGGACGGCATCATGCCCCAGACCGTGGAGTCCATCAACCACGCCAAGGCCGCCGGGATCCCCATCATCGTGGCCATCAACAAGATGGATAAGCCCGAGGCCAACCCCGAGCGCATCAAGCAGCAGCTCACGGAATACGGCCTGGTGTGCGAGGAGTGGGGCGGCGACACCATTGTGTGCCCCATCTCCGCCAAGACCGGCATGGGCGTGGATAACCTGCTGGAGATGCTGACCCTCACTGCCGAGGTCAGCGAGCTGAAGGCCAACCCCAACCGCGCCGCCCAGGGAACCGTTATCGAGGCCCGTCTGGACAAGGGCCGGGGCCCCGTGGCCACCCTGCTGGTGCAGAACGGTACCCTGAAGCAGGGTGACATCATCATCGCCGGCACCTCCGTGGGCCGTGTCCGCGCCATGGTGGGCGACAAGGGCCAGAAGATCACCTCTGCCGGTCCCTCCGTGCCTGTGGAGATCACCGGTCTGTCCGAGACGCCCTCCGCCGGCGCCACCTTCAATGCCGTGGCCGACGAAAAGCTGGCCCGTGAGCTGGTGGAGCAGCGCAAGGCCGAGGAAAAGGCCAAGGCCAACGCCCCTGTTACCAAGGTCTCCCTGGAGGATCTGTTCAGCCAGATCCAGGCCGGTGAGATGAAGAATCTGAACATCATCGTCAAGGCCGACGTTCAGGGCTCTGTGGAGGCCGTGAAGGCGTCTCTGGAGAAGCTCAGCAACGACGAGGTCCGGGTCCGGGTCATCCACGGCGGCGTGGGCGCCATCAACGAGTCCGACGTGATGCTGGCCTCCACGTCCCAGGCCATCATCGTGGGCTTCAACGTCCGCCCCGACAACGCTGCCCGGGATTCCGCCGCCCGCGCCCATGTGGATATGCGGATGTACCGCGTGATCTATGACGCCATCAACGAGATTGAGTCCGCCATGAAGGGCATGCTGGCCCCCAAGTTCCGGGAGGCTCTGCTGGGCCATGCGGAGGTCCGCCAGACCTACAAGGTCTCCGGCGTGGGCACCGTGGCCGGCTGCTATGTCCAGGACGGCAAGCTCCAGCGCAAGGACTGCCAGGTCCGCCTGGTCCGGGACGGTATCGTCATCCACGAGGGTGTTCTGGCCTCTCTGCAGCGGTTCAAGGACTCCGTCAAGGAGGTGGCCGCAGGCTACGAGTGCGGCCTGTCCATCGAGAAGTTCAACGACATCAAGGAAGGGGATATTGTTGAAGCCTTCACCATGGAGGAAATCCCCCAGTAAATCCGAATCACATAACCCAGAGGGCGGGCGCTTCGCCTGCCCTCTTTTCATCTTATCGAAAACGAAAGGAGACCGCCTATGGCATCCAACCGTATCGCCCGCATCAACGACGCCATCCAGAAGGAGCTTTCCGCCCTGCTGCGCACCGTCAAGGACCCCCGGGTGGCCGAGGGTATGCTGACCATCACCCATGTAGACACCACCAGCGATCTGCGCTATGCCCGGGTGTATATCAGCGCTCTGAACTGCCCGGATGAGAAGGCGCTTCTCAAGGGCCTGAAATCCGCCGCCGGTTATCTGCGCCATGAGCTGGGCAGCCGTGTGGACCTGCGCTACACGCCGGAGCTCCAGTTTTTTATCGACGATTCCATCGCTTATGGCGCTCACATTCTGGATATGCTGAACCATGTGAAGCCTGCCGATCCCCGGAACGCGGACATCGTCCTGCCCGAGGACCGGGAGGACTGAGGAGGGCTGTGCTATGACCACCGCTGAAGCCGCCCGGCTGCTGCTGGGCTGGGACCGTCTGCTGCTGCTGACCCACGTCCGCCCCGACGGCGATACCGTGGGCTCCGCTGCCGCCCTGTGCCGGGCTCTGCGGGACCTGGGCAAGACGGCATATCTGCTGCCCAATCCCCAGCTCACCGCTACCTACGCCCCCTATGCCGCGCCCTACACCGCCCCGGAGGGGTTCGTCCCCGACCGCGTGGTGTCCGTGGACATTGCGGCGCTGTCCCTGCTGCCGGAAAACGCACGGCCCTATGGGGAACGTATCGACCTGGCCATTGACCACCATCCCTCTCAGGGCTTTTTTGCCCGGGAGACGTGCCTGGAGGCGGATTCTGCCGCCTGCGGCGAAATCGTGTACGACATCATCACCCGCCTGACTCCGGTGACGCCGGACATCGCCCTGCCCCTGTATGTGGCCGTATCCACGGATACCGGCTGCTTCGTCTATTCCAATACCACGCCCCGGACCCACCGCATCGCCGCCGCCCTGATGGACTGCGGTATCGACGCGGCCCCGGTGAATAAGGCCCTGTTCCGCACCAAGAGCCGCACCCGGCTGGCTATGGAGGCCTGGATGGCGGAGTGGGCGGAGTATTATGACCACGACCGGGTGGTCGTCATGCAGATCCCCCTGTCCCTGTGCCTGGATTACAAGGCCACGGAGGCCGACGTGGAGGAGCTGTCCAGTCTGGCTGCCCTGGTGGAGGGCACCGACTGCGGCGTGACCCTGCGGGAGCTGAAGGACGGCCGGGTGAAAATTTCCCTGCGAACCGGCCCCCGGGTCAATGCCACGGAGGTCTGTGCCCTTCTGGGCGGCGGCGGCCATGCGGCTGCTGCCGGCGCCACGCTGCACGGCACCCTCGGCGAGGTGAAGCAGGCCGTGCTCCAGGCCATCGACATGGTGGCGGGGGAGGATTGACAAAAGGAGCGACCCATGGCAAACGGAATCATCATCATCGACAAGCCCGCCAGGTGGACGTCTATGGATGTCTGCCCGTCCCCACAAAATGACGGAGCATTTTGCGGGGGCCCCTCGCACTGATTTTCATTTCCTCCGGCGGAAGTAAATTCCGCCTGCGGCAAGGTTTTGCTGCGCAAAACGCTTGTACGCGCCATTCGGCGCGGTTCGTGCAGACTTATACAAGGAGCGACCCATGGCAAACGGAATCATCATCATCGACAAGCCCACCGGCTGGACATCTATGGATGTCTGCCCGTCCCCACAAAATGACGGAGCATTTTGCGGGGGCCCCTCGCACTGATTTTCATTTCCTCCGGCGGAAGTAAATTCCGCCTGCGGCAAGGTTTTGCTGCGCAAAACGCTTGTACGCGCCATTCGGCGCGGTTCGCGCAGACTTATACAAGGAGCGATCCATGGCAAACGGAATCATCATCATCGACAAGCCCGCCGGGTGGACGTCCATGGACGTCTGCGCCAAGCTGCGGGGGATTTTGAAAACCAAAAAGGTGGGCCACGCCGGGACTCTGGACCCCATGGCCACCGGCGTTCTGCCGGTATTCGTGGGCCAGGCCACCCGGGCCGTGTCCTTCGCCGAGGACGGCCAGAAGGAGTACGTCGCCGGGCTGCGGCTGGGCCGCACCACCGACACCCAGGACACCTCCGGCGAGACCCTGGACACCCATCCGGTGCTCACCGGCCGGGAGGACCTGGAGCACCTGCTGCCCCGGTTCACCGGCTCCATTGAACAGGTGCCCCCCATGTACTCCGCCATCAAGATCGGCGGACAGAAGCTCTATCAGATCGCCCGCCGGGGCGGGGAGGTGGAGCGCCCGGCCCGGCTCGTTACCATCCATGAGCTGGAGCTGCTGGACCAGAGCGGCCCGGCGGACTACACTCTGCGCATCCGGTGCTCCAAGGGCACCTATGTCCGCACCCTGTGCCACGACATCGGGCAGGCCCTGGGCTGCGGCGGCTGCATGAGCAGTCTGCGCCGCACCATGGCCGCCGGATTCACCCTGGACGACGCCGTGACCCTGGACCGGGTGCAGCAGGAGGGCGAGGCTCTGCTGGCCCCGCTGGACTCCCTGTTCCGCCAGCACCCGGCCTACCGCATCCGGCACCCCCGGGTGGACGCCCTGTGCCGCAACGGCAACCCCTTCACCGTCCGCCAGCCCCTGCCGGAGGGCCTCTACCGGGTCTATGGCCTGGAGGGCGAGTTTCTCTGTCTCAGCCGCCTGGAGGGCGGCGTGATGACCTCCCTTAAAAACTTTTTCGGAGCGTGAGTACCTTGAATCGAACTGTTATCGCCCTGGGCTTTTTCGACGGCGTTCACCGGGGCCACGGAGCCCTGCTGGAAAAAACCGCCGCCCGGGCCCGGGAGCTGGAGGCCGTCCCCGCCGCTTTTACCTTCGACCGCCCGCCCAAGGAGGTGGTCACCGGCCGCCCGGTGGGCCTGATCAACACCCCCGACGACCGCCGGGACCTGATGCAGCGGCTTTACGGCATCCGCCAGGTAATCATCGCCCCCTTTGACCGGGCCATGATGACCATGCCCTGGCAGGAGTTTATCGATCGCCTGCTGGTGGGGACCTACGGGGCCGTCCACCTGGTGGCGGGCCACGACTATCACTTCGGCCACCGGAACCAGGGCGACCCCCAGAAGCTCCAGGCCCGTTGCCGGGAGCTGGGCATCGGCTGCGACATCATCCCTCAGGTGACCCTGGACGGCATCACCGTCAGCTCCACCTATATCCGCACCCTTATCGAAAGCGGACAGATGGAGCGGGCCGCCGATTTCCTGGGCCACCGCCACTGCCTGACCCGCACGGTTGCCCACGGCTGCCGCTTCGGCCGCACCATCGGCATCCCCACAGTGAACCTGACCCCGCCGGACCATGTGCTGCTGCCGGAGCGGGGCGTGTATGTGACCCGGGTGTTTCTGCCGGACGGCTCCAGCGTTCCCGGCGTCACCAATGTGGGCACCCGGCCCACCGTCAGCAACGGCGACGCCGTGTCGGTGGAGACCTTCCTGCTGGATTTCGACGGGGACCTGTATGACAAGACCATCCGGGTGGAGTTCTGCCGCCGCCTGCGCCCGGAGCGGAAATTCGCCTCGCCCCAGGAGCTGAAGGCTGAAATCCAGCGCAATATCCAACAAACTCGCGATTATTTTGTGGAAAACCCCGAATAAGCCCCGCGCCGCCTGCCAAAAGCAGGCGGCGATTTTTCATGCATTCGTTCACAATTTATTTACAAAAAAGGTCAAAGAAAGTCAGAAATCTCTCTTGACATTTGCCGGAGCTGTGCTATACTATAGACAAAGGTCAAGGAAAGGCAAAGTCAAAGACAGACGAAAGAGACGAAGATCTGAACAGAAAGGAAGTGAGCGGCTTGGGTACATCGGATATGATCGCCCGGTTCATCCAGGCGGAGCTGGAGGAGGCCAACGGGGTTCTGGAGCTGCAGCGCAGCGACCTGGCCCAGCGGTTTGGCTGCGTCCCCAGTCAGATCAATTATGTGATGTCCACCCGTTTTTCTCCGGAGCACGGCTACATTGTGGAGTCGCGCCGGGGCGGCGGGGGCTACATCCGCATCACCCGGGTGCAGGTGGACCGCCACACGCTGCTGATGCACGTCATCAACTCCGTGGGCGATACGCTGGACCTGGCCAGCGCCCGGGCCATCCTGTCCAACCTGGTTCAGTCCCAGGCCGTGGACAAAGCCGTGGGACAGACCCTTCTGTGGGCCCTGTCCGACAATTCCCTCCGCGCCGTGCCAAAGGCGCAGCGGGATACCCTGCGGGCCAACATTTTCAAACAGGTGCTCATTCACCTGGTTTGAGTTTTCGATAAGGAGGCAATCATTATGAAATGTCAGAATTGCGGAAAGAACGAAGCAACGTTTTACTATAGGAGCAGCATCAACGGCCGGGTCATGGAGAGCCATCTGTGCCCCCAGTGCGCCCAGAAGCTGGGCCTGATGCAGAATATGCGCCAGCCCCTGATGGACAGCCTGTGGGACGATGATTTCTTCGCCCGTCCCTTCCGGATGCTGGAGCCCCTGCTGGGCGGCTTCGGCAGCCGGTTGCTGACGGAGTTCCCGGAGCCGGTGGATGTGACCCAGGAGGCCCGCCGCACTGCTGCGGAGCCTCAGGACGACAGTCTGGTTCAGGGCGACGAACGGGAACAGCTCAGCCGCCGCCGTCAGCGCAACGCCTTGGAGAGCCAGCTGCGTCACGCCGTGGAAACGGAGAACTTCGAGGAAGCCGCCAGGCTGCGGGATCAGCTGCGGTCCCTGCCCCAGGCGTAATGGGGCGCACTTGACGAATTGAGATAAAGGAAGTGTACTATTATGATGGAAAATAAATTCACTCCCCGTGCGGAAGAATCCCTGCGGCTGGCCCAGGAGGCTGCCGAGGAAATGGGACATGGCTATGTGGGCTCCGAGCATCTGCTGCTGGGCCTGATGCGTGAGGAGGAGGGCATTGCCCACCGGGTCCTGGAGGAGGCCGGCCTCACCGACGATATGATCTGCGACGTGCTCCATCGCAGCGTGGGCACCGGGCTGTCCGGCGCGGCTCCCTCCCAGGGGCTGACCCCCCGGGCCAAGAGCGCCGTGGAGCTGGCTGTGTCCGAGGCGTCCCGCGCCGGCGCGGGCTACATTGGTACCGAGCATCTGCTGATGGGCCTGCTGCGTGAGGGCAACAATATGGCCATCCGGGTGCTGCGCACCGTGGGCATCGACCCCAAGAAGCTGTACAGCGCCGTGGTGAAAAAGATCAACGAAGCGCCCCGCGCCGCAGCCGCCGCCGGCAGCGGCTCCGCCGCTCCCGCCCGGGAGGACGGCAAGAAGGGCGGCGCCCTGGCGGAGTTCACCCGGGATCTGACGGAGGCCGCCCGCAGCGGCAAGCTGGACCCGGTCATCGGCCGGGAGAAGGAGATTGCCCGGGTCATCCAGATTCTGTCCCGCCGCACCAAGAACAACCCCGTTCTGATCGGTGAGCCCGGCGTGGGCAAGACTGCCATTGCCGAGGGCCTGGCCCAGCGCATCGCCGCCGCCGACGTGCCCGAGGAGCTGCTGGACAAGCGGGTCCTGTCCCTGGACCTGTCCGGTATGGTGGCCGGCACCAAATACCGGGGCGAATTTGAGGAGCGCATCAAGAACACCATCAACGAGGTGAAGAAGGCCGGCAACGTCATCCTGTTCATCGACGAGCTGCACACCATCGTGGGCGCAGGCTCCGCCGAGGGTGCGGTGGACGCCGCCAACATCCTCAAGCCCGCCCTGTCCCGGGGCGAGATCCGCGTCATCGGCGCCACCACCCTCAACGAGTACCGCAAGTACATTGAGAAGGACGCCGCTCTGGAGCGCCGCTTCCAGCCCGTCACCGTGGGAGAGCCCTCTCCCGAGGCTACGCTGGAGATTCTGAAGGGTCTGCGGGATAAGTACGAGGCCCACCATCACCTGACCATTACCGACGGAGCCCTGGAGGCCGCTGTGCGGCTGTCCCGCCGGTATATCAACGACCGGTTCCTGCCGGACAAGGCCATCGACCTGATGGACGAGGCCGCCAGCCAGGTGCGTATGGCTGCCGAGTCCGCCTCCCCCGATCTGAAGGACCTGGAGGAGAAGATCGCCGCCCTGCACCGGGAGAAGGAGGAGGCCGTCACCGCTCAGGACTTCGAGAAGGCCGCCCAGCTGCGGGATATCGAGAAGGACTATCAGGAGCAGGTGGAGATTGAGCGCGACAAGTGGCGCAAGCAGATGTCCGCCAATCGCGGCAGCGTCACCGAGGACGACATTGCCAAGGTAGTGGCCGGCTGGACCGGCATCCCTGTCACCCGGCTTACCCAGGACGAGAGCCAGCGGCTGCTGCAGCTGGAAAAGGTCCTGCATGAACGCGTGGTGGGTCAGGACGAGGCTGTTACCGCCGTGGCCAAGGCCATTCGCCGCAGCCGTGTGGGCCTGAAGGACCCCAAGCGGCCCATTGGCTCCTTCCTGTTCCTGGGCCCCACCGGCGTGGGCAAGACCGAGCTGTGCAAGACCCTGGCCGAGGCCATGTTCGGCGACGAGAACGCCATGATCCGCATCGACATGTCCGAGTACATGGAGAAGCACACGGTGTCCCGTCTGGTGGGCTCGCCTCCCGGATATGTGGGCCACGAGGAGGGCGGCCAGCTCACGGAGAAGGTGCGCCGTAAGCCCTATTCCGTGGTGCTGTTCGACGAGATCGAAAAGGCTCACCCCGATGTGTGGAACATCCTGCTGCAGATCCTGGAGGACGGCATTGTCACCGACTCCCAGGGCCGCCGGGTGGACTTCAAGAACACCATCATCGTCATGACCTCCAATGTGGGGGCCAAGAACATCACCGCCGCCGACACGCCTCTGGGCTTTGACGGCAGCGGCGAGGCGGCCAAGCGCACCGAGGAGGAGCGGTTTGCACGCATCAAGGACGCCGTTATGGCGGAGCTGCGCCAGACCTTCCGTCCGGAGTTCCTGAACCGTATCGATGAGATCATCGTGTTCCACCAGCTGACGGAGGAGAACATCCGCAGCATTGCCCGCCGGATGCTGGATACCATCGGCAGCCGCATGGCCGCCCAGGGCATCACCCTCCAGGCGGATGACGATGCCGTGGCCGCTCTGGCCAAGGATGGCTTCGATCCCCGCTACGGCGCCCGTCCCCTGCGCCGTACCCTCCAGACCGAGGTGGAGGACGTGGTGGCCGAGCAGATGCTGGACGGTAAGCTCCAGTCCGGCGACACCGCCCACGTCCGTCTGAAGGACGACAAGGTGGTCATCGAAAAGTAAAATAATCCCCCAACCGGCGGCACCTCAAGCCGCCGGTTGGGGGATTTTACGTTCTGTCTTACGCCTTTACCAGCTCCACCAGCACCTGCACCATCTTTTCCATAGACGGCACGGGGACAAACTCATGCACGCCGTGGTAATTGGCGCCGCCGGTGCACAGGTTGGGGCAGGGGATATCCCGCTCCCAGGACAGGCGCGCCCCGTCGGTGCCGCCCCGGATGGGAACGATCACCGGCTCCACGCCCACGGCCTCCATGGCGGCCTTGGCGTTTTCGATCAGCTCCATATGGGGCCGGATCTTCTCCTTCATGTTGTAGTAGCTGTCCCGCATCTCCAGCCGGAAGGTGCCCTGGCCCCACCGTGCGTTCAGATAGTCCACCAGCTGCTGCACGAAGGCCTTCCGGGCGTTGAACTTCTCCAGGTCGTGGTCCCGGATGATGGCGTGCAGCACCACCTGGCTCTCGTTTCCGGCCAGGTCCGTCACATGGTAGAAGCCCTCGTAGCCCTCCGTGTGGGAGGGAGCCTCCGCCGCAGGCAGCAGGGAGATGAACTGGTTGGCCAGCAGGATGGCATTTTTCATCTTGTTCTTGGCGGAGCCGGGATGGATGTTCACGCCCTCCACCGTCAGGGTCACAGCGGCGGCATTGAAGTTCTCGTACTCGATCTCGCCCAGCTCGCCGCCGTCCACGGTGTAGGCCACCCTGGCGGGGAACTTTTCCGGATCAAAGTGATCGGCGCCCTTGCCCACCTCCTCGTCGGGGGTGAAGCACACGGCCACGGCCCGGTGCCGGATCTCCGGATGGGCCAGCAGGTATTCGCAGGCGGTGACGATCTCCGCCACGCCCGCCTTATCGTCGGCCCCCAGCAGGGTGGTGCCGTCGGTGACGATCAGCTCCTGGCCGATGTACCGCTCCAGGAAGGGGAAGTCCTTCACCTTCAGGCTCCCGGCTTTCTTCAGGGGCAGGTCCCCGCCCTGATAGGTGACGATCTCCGGATGGATATCGGCTCCGCTGACGGCAGGGGAGGTGTCCATGTGGGCGATCAGGCCCAGAGCCGGCGCATCGCATCCGGGGGTGGCGGGCAGCACGGCGTACACATAGCCCTTGTCGTCCAGGTGGGCCCCCTCCAGGCCCAGGGCCGCCAGCTCATCGGCCAGATACTGGCCCAGCACCCGCTGGTGGGCGGTGGTGGGCACGGTGTCCGACGTTTCGCTGGAGGTGGTGTCGAAGGACACATATTTCAGAAAACGCTGGGTAACTTCCATGATGGTTTCCCTCCGTAAATTGGATTTGCCCCCAGTATAGCACATCTCCCGCCTCTCCGTCAATCCACTGAGAAATATGACGTTTTGCATAAACTTATTAAGAATTATGAACTATTGATATACATGTTGACATGAGAAAATAGAGATGATATGATTTTGTTAACGGGGTATTCGAATAATAAACCAGAAGAAGATATCAAATAACAAACAGCCATGTAAAAAAAGGAGATGACAACGTGAGAAAAAGAATTACCACCGGCTTGCTGGCAGTTGTTTTCTGCATAATTGCCATCCTGCCTGCGGGGTGCTCCGCTCAAAAAGGGCCCTCTATGGTGAGCCGGGGCTTTGAGCGGGCGGTGATCGACGGCCGCCAGGCCACCCGGTTTGTGGACTCCGCCCTTGCGGCGGAGAGTGAGACATCGGGCTATTTGTTTTCGTATTATTGTGTGGATTCCAGCCGGATCGTCCAATACGACTCCAGGAATGTCAGCGATGCCAGACTTCTGCTCTCCCTTAGCAGAGGGCAGACCAAGAGCGCGCCCCATGGGGTCACCACAACGGGGACCATCGTCTTTTCCGGAGAGCCGGACGAGAAAATGAAGGATGCGGTCAGCGCATGGGCCGGAGCCGACGGGAGCTATGCGGTCCGGTCGCTTATGGGGAGGGGGACGTTTTCGTTCCCACAAGATGAACGAAGCGACCGGGTTTCCTATTTTATAGGTGTCGGGTTTGATGAGTACGCCTTCCAGCTTCAGCGGTATGACGTGTATCAGCCGCGGCAGGGGGCGGACGGTCTTGCGGCGGAGCCGGAGTACCGCCAGGCTGGCACGGTCACCGTGCATGCGCACATCCCCAAGCAGGTGGTTTATTGCGCCGCCGGGAAAACGGCCAATGCATAAACGGCTCGGTTTTCTGTCCCGGGACAGGGCGGGACGTCCCGCTTTTGGGGCCGTTTTCGTCAGCCCTTCAACAAAAATTGCTTCGCCCATTTCTGAACCCTCCTGACAGCCCGCAGCTCGATATAGCCGCGCCCGCCACGGGGTTCGAGCTGGATGCGCGGGTTCTCATCATCCCAGCGGTAACCGAGATATGCCGGGTCGCAGCTGTCCATGAATACCTGCACGGTATGGATTGCCTCGCAATAGTCCTCCTCGCAGAAGGGTTGACCTTGGAACTGGAGATATTCCGCCTCTGGCAGATGAATGGTGTCAAAGCCCTCCGGGATCATCCCCATATAATCCAGCCCGACCTCTATGCCCTGCGCATAGGTAGAGGTGTTCGGCTTTTTGTACTTTTCGGGCAGCCACATGGAAATAGGCTCTCCGCAGAGTGACTTCATGCTCATAAGGATTATATTTTGTACAGAGCCGCTATTTCAGCAGTTTTTCGTAAGTGAAGTTTCCAGCAGCCCCTTTTACAAGCAATATAGCAAGTGCTGCCAGAACAATACCCACTCCCCAGAGGAGTCCCGCGCTGATTAGGATAATGCCCGTGAATTGTCCGATGAGCAAAGCGAGAATCGGGAAGATCAGGAATACCGCCCGCTGCTGTGCTTCTTCGATAGTCTGTGCCTTGGCAGAACTCCGCACGGTTACAGCAATTGCAACCAGAGAGATCGCCGGTGCGATCAAAAGCATGATCGCCAGCCAACTCGCTGCGGGAAGGAGCAGATTGCCGGTCAGGAAGAACACTTCCATCTCCACTACCAACAGCATGGCAGCAAACGAGATATAGGAAATCATCATTCCAACCGAAAGCCCGGCCAATATTTTGGATTGGAACAACTGCCGCAGGGACAGCGGAGAATACAGCAATGTTTCTAAGGTGTGCTTTTCTTTTTCGCCCACGAAGGAGCTTGCCGCCATGACAGAGGATGCCATGATGGGGACGATCAGAAAAAAGGGCGGCATAATGTTATTCAATATAAGTCCCAATATCCTCTGCTGCTGGCTGTACTCCCCATTGGGAGCAGGCAGCATATCCAATAGTTTCTGAAAATTTGAGGCAGCATCGGGAGCAAATGATATTACAAACACAAAAATCGACGGCAGGACAATAGTTAGCACAAGCGGCACGATAAGAAGAACTGCGAAAATCTGTTTATTTGATGTAATGCCACGAATATCTTTCTTTATTAAGGCGAACTGTCCGCTATTCATATTTTTCACGCTCCGTTTCCGCATGTTCCCGGTCGATCAGCGAAAAGTAGATTTCTTCCAATGACATCTGCTGTTCCGATACATGGTACAAATCACCACCGGCCTCTACAATTCTTTTTACGATAAGCGGGATGTCATGCTCCGAGGCCACATCCACATCATAGATGTGATCTCCGATTTCCTGATATACCATGTCCTTTGGCAAGCAGCTTGCTTTCACACGCACCCTACGATTTCTGCTTACCATAGCGCGTAGTTCGGTAATATTTCCCGTAGCGAACAAATGCCCTTTATCCATAAGTCCATATGTCGTACAGATTTCCTGCGCATATCGAAGCTGATGCGTACAAAGAAATACGGTGATTCCTTCGGCAGCCTGCTCCTGAATCAGAGAATTTACATTCTGAGCGCTTTCGGGGTCAAGGCCGGAGGTCGGCTCATCCAGAAACAAAATCTGCGGACGGTGAAGTAATGCTCTGGCCAAAGAAAGCCGCTGGCGCATACCGGTAGAATAAGTGGCCAGCTTGCGATCCATCACATCTGCCAGTTCCAGTCGTTGTAGGAGCAGTTTTGCTCTATCTGCACATTCCGAACGGCTCATACCAAAAAGAGTGCCGTAGAATTGCAGATTCTCCCAAGCCGTCATGTGATCGTACATTTGGGCATGTTCTGTTACTACGCCGACCTTTTCATGCAGCTGCTCCGGGTTTTGGGTGGGGTCAATTCCCAGCACCTGACATTTACCGCCCGATGGCGTCAGCATACCGCAAAGCAGTTTCACGGTCGTGGTTTTTCCCGCTCCGTTTGGCCCTAAGAACCCGAAAATCTCTCCCTGATTCAATGAGAACCTGATTCCATCAACCGCAACGGTTCCTCCGGAAAAGGTTTTTGATAATGCTTCGACGGTAATTGCTTTCATCTCATATTTCCCTCTATACGGTCGTCTGCTGTGTTCAGTTCGAGATTCATCAGGTCAAAATCAATATATTCTCCATTGATCTTGAAAAAGCGGGGAAACGTACACAGCTTCCGAAAGCCGTACTTTTCATAAAGCCTGATGGCGCGGGCATTGCTGCTGCGCACTTCAAGATTCAACTGCTCGAAGCCGTTCTCCTTGGCAAAGGCAAGAACGGCTTCCGTCAGCGCAGATGCCGCGCCGCAGCCCCACCACGCCTTTTTCAAGCTGATGCCGAACACCCCGCGATGGCTCATGCGCCGGGGCTTGCGGTTCAGGCTTGCCGTGCCGATGATCTCGCCGTCTACCTTGGCGAGATACTGCACATTGTCCGTTGATTCACACTGCGAACGCAGATAGTCCCGCTCCGTTTCAAGGTCGAGGGGCACTCCCTCCGCACCGAAGCTAAGATTTTCGGTTTCGCCGCCCACGATTTTCAGATAATCCAAGAGTGCCGCGGCATCCTCTGCCCGTGCGCGCTCTATGACAAACAAGCTGTTATTCAATTTCAAAACTTCCTTTCTTCGTATTTTCCCCTTTTGGCGATGCGCCCCAGCGTTGGACATCCATCCATCTGTCCGCAGTCGGCGCAGGTATTCAGTCCCTTTTCCCGGACGCAGTTATGTACGGGGCAGAGCCTGTCGCAGAACGGCGTTTTTACGCCCTCTATGCGGCAGCCGGTGCAGTTTATCATTTCAGGTAGGATCGTTACCCCGTTGAGCTTTGTCCACAGGGCAGCAGTTTTTTCGCGCAGGGCGTTGTCGTTTGTGAGCGTTGCGATTCTGGCATCGCATTTTTCGCAGTCCAGTCCGCAGCAGCCGATCAGTTGATTCGTGCTTTTCATAATCCTACCTCCATACAATCTAAGCTTTCCTGACGGCAAGGCAGTTGTCTGCCAATGTGCCGGCAGCGTCTGCACATTCTTTCATGCCATTTCCTCCTGTGCTGCCAATATTGCACCTCTGTATGCCCGCTCCAAATGGGAATTGATCGTGTCCTCATCGTATTTCAGCTCATTGTTGGCAATCATGCTTGCATACCCGTGGGCAAACAGAAACACCGTGATAAAAACCGTTTTCGTCTGCTCCATGCCAATTCCTAAGGATCTCTGCATCGCTGAAAGAACGGGGATAAGCTCCTCCGCATCGATCAGTTCAAGCAGGGTTTTTCCGTTAAAATAATCCGACTGGAAAAGGAAGCGAAACAGGTGGGGTTCTTCGATGGCAAAGCGGATATAATTCATTCCGATTCCAAGGGCAGCACCCTTTGGCGGTTTCTTCATGGTCATAAGGTATTCCGAATGATAGAGGTCTGCCTTCGCATAGACCGTCCTTTTCAGTTCTTCCATCGTCGCAAAATGATACATGACGGGCTGTGTGGAGCAATGCAGCCTTTCCGATACAGTTCTTGCGTTGATGTTTTCCGCTCCCGCTTCGCGGGCAATCGCAAAGGCTGCGTCAACAATCATTTCTTTTGTGACTTTTGCTTTTGCGGGCATACGCATACCTCCGTTTTATAACTCATGTTATGTATAATCGAGATTATACAACGCACAATGCACATTGTCAATCCGTCTGGAGTAAAATTTACAAATGGTCTTCCAATGGCAGCTTCATAGGTATAATCCGCCTTTCTGCGAAAGGCACCGACGGGGTTATGAAACCGAGGGGTGCTTAAGAATCGAGTTCAAGCCTCATAAGAACAAGCGTTTGCCAGCCGCTTCTTGCACGGAAACCTCTTGGATTGCGACCATATTCCTGAAATCCGACCGATTCATACAGCCGGACAGCAGATGCGTTCTCTGCTACGACCTCCAGCTCTATTTGCAGGTATCCCGCTTGCTTCGCGCATTCGATGCACGCAAGCGTAAGAGCCTTCCCGATGCCGCGCCCCCAGTAGGCTTTTTCAATGGCGATACCGAAGTCCGCACGATGGCGAATCTTTTCCTTGTCATCAATCGGATCAATGCCCGCTGTTCCGGCAATCCTGCCGTCAACGAACGCCGCAATTTCGATGGCATTTTTGCTTTCGCTGTGCGCCTTCAAAAATTTTGCTTCCTCTTGGACGGTGAACGAATTTTCCTCCGGATAGGTCAGAAGATAGTCCGTTTCTGCATGCGTGAGATCAAAAGTGTGGAGCGCTTCGGCGGCACCAGCTTCACCCGCTCCGCGAAGAAAGCATTTCGCGCCGTCCTTTAAGATGATTTCTTTTTCGTATTGCAATGGTTATTGCCTCCTGCTATCTTTTAGCAGCGTCGCATGCTTGCATTTCGCTGAAATCAGTTTTACAAGCCCGCCAGTGCCAGGAATTTTTTATCCGACTGAATACTCTGTGTCAGAAACTGACCGTCCCGGAACAGGGCATAGGTGGTGACCGGTGCGGGTACATTCTGCGCAGATTCTTTATCTGTGATGTGGACAGTCTTGAACTGGATACCATGTTCCTTCGCCACCTCCTGCACCCTTGGTACCCAATAATAGGTGTAGGGACACTGATCGGTGTAATACAGAACAAAACCGTTATCTTCAATCGCCGGATGCTTCGCGCCTTCCCGGAACTTTGGCATCTGTGCGGACGGTTCAAAGGGAAGGTACATGAGATTGATCCCGCAGTCGGATATGTCTGCCACACGGAACCCCTTGTGAGTAAGGAATTTCGGGTCAGCGAGAAATTCCCGCTTCCGGCCCTCCGCGCACAGAATGCAAATGCCTTTCTTCCCCTGTGTCTTAGCATCCCGGATACATTCCTCCAGCAGATCGTTTGAGTATCCGTGTCCCTTCATGGAACCGGATACCCACAAGCAGTCAATGTAGAGATAGCCATCTGCCTCAATAGGCACCCATGCGTTTTCAGCCGGAATGTATTCGATAAAGCATTTACCGCGTTCCTCACTGCGATAGAAAACAAGTCCATCATCAAAGCGCTGCCGCAGCCATTCCTTTTTTGCAACACTCTGCTTGCCAGACATGGCGCAGCAGATATGTTTCTTGTCAATATTTTCTTTTGTGATTCGAATATAGTTCATCGGTTATTCCTCCAATGCTGCAATGTCACCCGACTGAATAGCTGGAATACTGCATTTGGCTTTTTCTTTGTCCCAATCCCACCGGCGCAGGGAAACCGTCTGCTGATCGTGCGGATGGGAACAACACTTATTTCTCATTGCCGCGATAGTCATTTTCCTTTTTTCCGCATTCGGCAGTGCGATCCGCTTGCCCTTTGCGCCGCCCGCTAACAGGAAAGCGCCGAAGCTCGCGGCCAGACCGATGCAGATGGTGGACACGTCGCACTTGAGATACTGCATGGTGTCGTAAATCGCAAACCCGGCCGTGACCGAGCCTCCGGGGCTGTTGATGTAAAACTGAATATCCTTGTCTGGGTCTTGCGCTTCCAGAAACAGCATCTGCGCGACGATGGAACTGGCGGATGCGTCCGTCGTTACTTCCTCACCGAGAAAGATGATTCGGTCGGAGAGCAGCCAGGAAAAAATATCATAGCTCCGTTCGCCGCGGCTGGTTTGTTCAATCACATAAGGAATGATGCTCATATAGGTTTATCGCTCCCTGTGCTTATCAAGTTTGGCTTTCCAAAAAGCACCGATAGGGCTGAAAGCCTGCTGCCGCATAGAATTTCTGCGCCGACTCATTGAATGTCCAGACATCCAGTGTCACCCGATCAAAACCCCGCTGTTTTGCTTGCGCTTTGCAAAAGCACAACAACGCTGTCCCAATCCCGCACCTGCGATAGCTCTCGTCCACACCGAACTCTTCAATGTGGTAAAAGTGCTGTGCGCGCATATAAGCCGATTCCGGCTTGTCGATATACTGCACCACGGCAAAACCGCGAGGTTCATTTTCCACGCATGCCACAATCACATCGGCACCAGAAGACTCGAACGCTTGATATACGCGGTGCTGCAATTCCTCGCAAAAACCGACGCGAAAAATATCCGGCCGTCCCTCTGCATGCAGCCCACTCACCATCATCCGAAGCTCATTTACGCGCGGCAGCTCAGACAGTTCCGCATATCTTACCGACATAGCCTGCGTTTTCTCTTTTTTCAGCCAATGATCCAGAAACTGCATCTGTTCCTCGGTATGGAACCAATGCTCGCCACCGGGCATGACGGTGAGTTTTGCGTGGTGACGCTTGGCAAACGCAGATACGGTTTCCATGGAGGTCAGGTTGTCGTGTTCGCCGTACAAAATTTGCGTCGGAACATTCCATGAAATCGGATGCGCACGCACATAACAAAGATAACGCCATGACAGCGTTTCTCCGAAATCTGTGGCAATTTCCTTTTTCTCCGCAAGCTCCTGCTCCGTCACATTCGCCCACCGCATCATGTTGCCGATGAGATTTTCCATATCCACCACCGGAGAGATAAAGTAAGCTCTGTCTACCAGCGTTTCATCCAGTACGGACATGGAAAAGAACGCGCCGATGCTGCCCGCAATCAGTATAAGACGATCACAGCGCTGCCGTTGCTGCGCAAAAAAGGCCAAGAATTCCTCTTTGGCCTCCCACGGCGTCTGGGAGCGGTAGTCGAAGCCGATGACTTCGCAATTCGGAAAAAGGGGCTTGTAATGGTCGGCTTCTTCCGCTGAGCCGCCCTTTCCGTGAACATAGATAATGGATTCTTTCATTTTTCTTGTCTCTCTTTCTCTGAACAACGGAATCTCACCGTCAAAATGCTTTACCCTTTCCCAAAGCGGGCCTTTTGCGCCCATGGTAAAGGCAATATCGCTGCTGCGGATGGAGAGAGGCTGCATTTGCGGCTTCAGATGAAGAAATTTCATCATTTCCTCTGTCAGCCTGATTTCACCCGACTCTGAAATTACAGTCCAACAATAGAAGCGCTCCTTGTATTGTAAGGAAGAAACGTCCCCATCGGCGCTTCATAATTCGACTTTAGTAATAAACTGCTCAATGTGCGCGTCCAGCAGGGGAGCAACCGAGTCCTTATCTTTCGCCCCATCGTAGACGCTGTAGAGTAGGTACATTGGCCCATAGAATTCCAGCGCCAGCTGCATGGCGGCTTCGTCAGTATCTGTCAGCTTACGAAAAATTGCGGCCATGTACTCCAGAGGCCCGCCGGCCAGATAGTCGTGATGGAGCTGCGCCAGCTTGGGGTCACGGTATTGCTCCAGGGTCAGCATCTTACGGAAATTAGAGGAAAACGGCTCCTTCGTCCAATGGTCAAACTGCGCCATGCTGTATGCGCGGATCTTCTGCACCGGCGTGTTCAGGTAGGCCTCCGCAAAGCCGTCCGGCTCCGTTTCCGGCATTTCATAGCTTTCCGCGCGTTCATAGTCCATCTCATTCATGCGCTCCACGATCCTGTCCAAAATTTCCTGTTTGCTGGTATAGTGCTTATACAGGGCGGCTTTCGTGAACCCCAACCGCCCCGCAATATCATTCATAGATGTCCCAAGGTAGCCGTTCTGCGCAAACAATTCCAGCGCTGTTTCCAAAATTCGTTCTTTCGTATCTCCAGCCATAATATTCCTCCTTGCAGGTAACCACTTGGTAACTCCTATTGTAGTTACCGAGTGGTTACTTGTCAAGACCTGGTGAAAATTTTTTAGAGCGTAGCGCACAACAAACGTCAGCGAAAGGGTTGAATCGACGCGGTGAGATGTGCCGCATGGGCAGCGCAAAGATCACAAGCCCAATCCACAAAAAGGACACTTTCAGATTCATAAAGCAACACCGGCTTTCACAGTAAATTCAGGCAGCTTTGCGGGCTTTCCATAAATGGAAATCAGCGCGCGGAACTCCCGGCGGAACGCCTCACGCAACTCTGTTTCCGTCAGGTGCAGATGATCCGTATTGGCGAGGATTGCCAGTCCGTAGGTAAAGTAGATCATATCCTGATGAAAGCGGCGGGCCGTATCCTCCGCATATCCGAATTCATCGACGATCACGCCGATGACCTCCTGCATCAGAACATCGCTTTGATAGGCCCCTGGCTGTTCGCCCTCCAGATAGAGCCAAATGGAGAAAACCCGGAAGTTCCACCCGGCATAGCTTGACACCGCTGCGGTAAAGTGCTATAATAACGGCAGTCATCCCATGAACATAGAACATTCATTGTCCTATAAAGAATGAAGCACATGGGAGTTCAACACAAGGGAGGAATGTATAACATGAAACGAGTGATCGCACTGCTGCTGACGCTGGTCATGCTGCTGGGCCTGGTGCCCACAGCTCTGGCCGCCGAAGCCGCCGCCCCCGACGGGACCGTGGTGAAGGCGGAGGAGGTCAGCGGCACCCCCCGGCTGGACGCCATGGCGGAGAACGACTCTGCGGCGGAAACCACCCAGCCCACCGGGCATCAGCCCGATGATATGGTGACCATCCTCGTGGAGCTGGAGCGCGCTCCCGTGCTGGAGGGCTTTGCCGCGAAGGAAACGGCTTCCACCAGCTCTGCCGGTGCGGAGATCGCCGCCTATCTTGCCGGCGGCCGCGCGGAGAAACAGGATGCCGCCATTCGCCGGGATCAGAAGAAGGTCTTTGCCGAGATCCAGGCGGCCCAGCCCGCCGCTCTCCAGGCGGAGGGCACCCGCACTGCCGGCGCCCCTGAGCTGATGGAGCAGTGGACGGTGCTCTTTAACGGCATGGCCGTCCGCGCCCCCTATGGCATGCTGGATACCATCCGCAGTCTGAAGGGTGTGAAGTCCGCCCATGTGCAGCATGTTTACAGTCAGCCCGCCCCTCCGGCCACCAATGCCGGTGTGGCATGCTACAGCTATGACATGGTCCACCTGCAGGAGGTCTGGAACAAGGGCTACACCGGCAAGGGAATGCTGGTGGCCGTGGTGGATTCCGGCCTGGACATGGAGTATTCCAGCTGGTGGAGCGATGAGGAGGGCGCCAACGTCACCGGTCTGCGCCGGGTCCACGAGGCCTTCCGGGACGACTCCTTCTACTCCCAGCTCAGCGACAGCGACCTGCGCTATACCAAGGAGTCCCTGCTGGCCTTCCTGAACGGCCGCCAGCTCAATGCCAATAGGCTGAGCCCCGCCTCCAACGAGGCCATGTACAAGACCCGCAAGGTCCCCTTCGCCTTTGACTACGCCGGAGACGCCGACCCCTATACCGGCGAGATCATCAGCGGCGACGTCAACGTCCGCAACAGCGGCAGCAACCACGGCACCCACGTCTCCGGCACCGTGGCGGGCTTTGTCCAGAGCCAGGAGGGCGAGATCCTCTTCTCCGGCGTGGCCCCCGATGCCCAGCTGATGATGATGAAGGTCTTTGCCGACGGCGGCAACTCCGGCGCCACGGAAAGCGCCATTCTCAACGCCCTGGAGGACGCCATGACCCTGGGCGCCGACGCCGTGAACCTGTCTCTGGGCTCCGACAACGGCTTTGCCTATGACGACACCGCCATCCACGGCGTTTATGCCCGGCTGGAGCAGGCCGGCGTCATCCTGATGACCGCCGCCGGCAACAGCGAAAACTCCCCCGCCCAGGGCAATGAGCGGGGCGGCCTGAACCTGGCAGAGGACCCGGATATCTCCATGATGTCCTCTCCCGCCGTCTACCCCTCCAACCTGGCGGTGGCCTCCATCAACAGCACCATCAACATGCAGAGTGTGCTGAGCTGGACCGACGCCCAGGGCCAGAGCTATACCGTGCCCTTCTCCGACCCCAACGAAGTGGCCATGAAGCGGAAGTTCCCCGAGAGCCAGAGCTTCGTTGTGTATGACGCGGGCTACGGCACCTACATGGACTACTACAACGCCGGATTCAGCAACGGCTACAACGGCGGCAAGACGGGCATTGCCCTGGTCAAGCGCGGCAGCGCAGACGGCAGCACCCTCTCCTTCGCCGATAAGATCAACAATGCCAGCAGCTTCTCCGGCACCAACTACATGGGCGAGAGCTACGGCGTGCTGGCTGTGCTGGTTTATGACAGCGACCCCGCCGCTACCACGCTTATCAACATGAACACGGACAACACCTCGCTGACCTCCGCCTTTATTTCCGGCGTGGACGGCGCGGCCATGATCGATGCGCTGAACGCCGGGCAGGAGGTCCGCATCACCGTTCACCAGCAGGACCAGCTATCCGTCTGGGAGGAGGGCGGCCAGATGTCCTCCTTCACCTCCTGGGGCAGCGGCTCCGGACTGGAGCTGAAGCCCGAGATCACCGCCCCCGGCGGCAACATCTGGTCCACCGTGATGGACAGCAGCTATGTGGAGGGCGCCGGGAAGTACGATGACTATACCGGGTCCTACAGCCTGATGAGCGGCACCTCCATGGCGACGCCCCATATGGCGGGCCTGGCCGCGCTGGTGGAGCAGTATGTCAGGTCCCGGCATCCCCAGCAGGATGCCGCCGCCAGCGCCGACCTGACCAATCATCTGCTGGTGAGCACCGCCGTGCCCCAGCAGGAGAACGGCGTATACGTCTCTCCCCGCCGCCAGGGCGCCGGTCTTGTGAACGCAGCCGCGGCCATTTCCACCCCTGCCTACATCGATGTGGACGGCAAGCTGGTGGGCAAGCTGGAGCTGGGCGACGATCCCGGCTGGAGCGGCAGCTATGATCTGGACTTCCGGGTGGAGAACCTGGGCAGCGACACCCTGAGCTACAGCATGAAGGCCGTGCTTCTGCGGCCGGATACCGCAGAGCAGGACGGCAAGACCATGGTCCTTGCCAGCGATGTGCTGATCCGTGAGGTGGATCTGGGCAGCGTCAGCGTGCCCGCCGGCGGCACACAGGTCAGCCGGACCGTTTCCCTCACCGCTTCCGACATCGCCGCCATCCGCGACCTGTTCCCCAACGGCAGCTATGTGGAGGGCTTTGTGATCCTCACCGCCGCCGACGGCTCCGCGCCTCAGATCGGCCTGCCCCTGCTGGCCTTCCTGGGCGACTGGACCTCTGCCCCCATCCTGGACCGCGCCAACTGGTTCGACGAGCCCCAGGACGGCGAAAACGTGATGAACAACGACTGTACCCTGGGCGTCAACGTGGTGGGCAGTACCATCCGCAGCGCCGGGGAAGTGGTGAACTTCCTGAACCTGGGCCAGAACATCTTTGATACCGACATTGCCGCCGAGAGCAAGCAGACAGTTTTCCACCAGGAGAACTTTGCCATCTCCCCGGACGGCAGCGGCTATTTCGACGCCATTGACGACCTTGAGCTCTATCAGCTGCGGGATGCCAAGCTCTTTGTCACCGAGGTCCGGAACAAGAACACCAACGAGCTCTATTTCCGCACCTTCAACACCTATGTGCCCCGCAGCGTCTATCAGGCCAGCTACGGCGTGGTCCTGCCCATGTCCCTTTATTACTTCACGGACGCCTGGGACGGAACGGACCTGAACGGCGACGTCCTGCCCAACGGCACCCAGTGCGTTTACACCATCACCGCCTATGGCGAGGGTGACTACGGCGACACCGTGGACAATGAGGAGCTGGGCCGCCCGGTGACGGACTTCGAGTCCTTCGTGGACGGCAAGGAGCCCACCTTCAACGGCCACAAAATGGACAAGACCGGCGACGTGCTCTCCTTCGACGTGCTGGTGGACACCCAGGCCCCCAAGCTGGAGAACAACGCCGTGAGCTTCTATCAGAAGGATGGCCGCACCTACATGCAGGGCACCGTCTATGACGAGGACGGCTCCCTGGCCTCCGTGGCGGTCCACGCCCAGGTGAGCCGGACCTATACCGACTCCACCGGCCGGGAAATCACCGAGTACAACATTGATCTGCTGAATCCCCTGTATTCCCAGAGCATTTATGACGCCGATACCCACACCTTCACCTTCACCGCAGATGTGACGGAGTATCGCGGCAGCTACAACTGGACCGGCAACGTGTATCTCTCCTGCGGCGACTATGCGGCCAATGACCGCACCTATGCCATCAAGGTGGACGCCTCCCAGGGCCTGACCCTGTCCCAGACCTCCGCCCGCCTGCACCCCGGCCAGAGCTTTGACCTCAGCGTGAACAACAACACCGGCTCCACGGCGCCCATCACCCGCACCTCCAGCAACCCCGAGGTGGCCACGGTGGATGAGTTCGGTCATGTGGTGGCTGTGGCTCCCGGCCAGGCCATCATCACCGTGTCCAACGGCACCTACTCCGCCCTGTGCGTCATAGCGGTGGAGGCCTCCTCCACGGAGGTGAAGGACTTCAAGCTGTCCATGGACCACTTCTCCGGCCTGAAGCCCAACGGCGCCATCACCGTCCGGGTGGTGGACCTGCAGCCCGCCGATGTGGAGATCTATCAGAATCAATGGCTGGTATATGAGGACGACGAGGACTGGGCGGGCCTGGTCAGCGTCTCCCAGAACAGCAGCGACGCGCTGGAGGGCCTTATCGACCTGAACTATCAGGCCTCCGCGGACAAGATCCCCTCCGGAACCGGCCATCTGGACGTCACCATCAACGGTGTTACCCGGACCATGACCTTTGACTGGGAGGACGTCTATCAGACCTCCGACCAGGAGGACCTGCAGTCCGACGCCTACTACAACGAGCAGACCTATTACGTCACCGCCGGTGAGACCGCCAGCCTCATCGCCCGGTACCGCCAGACCCACTCCTTCTCCGATGTGAAGCTGTACACGGCCCAGGGGTATGTTTCCGGCGGCAGCGACAATCCCACCACCGCCGCCACCGGCCTGGTGCTGGACGGCCCGGACTTTGTCCTCTCCGGCAGCGAGCCCTGGCGCGGCAGACTGGTGAACACCGAGGGCTATGCCCTGCCGGAATCCATCCATGTGGTTTACCGCTATGATTACGGCTATGAGTATGAGCTGACGGAAAACGCCATGTACAATGGCTATACCTATGACCGTACCACCGGCGATATCGTCGTGTCCGCCCCCTACGGCTCCTCCACCACGGTGGTGATCCGGGCAGACGGCACGGAGAAGGCCGGTAATCCGGCGGGTGCCCTCTCCGGCGTCACCTATGACCGTCCCGACAGCACCTACGGTCCCTTCAACTGGACGGTGACGGAGGGCGGCGGCAAGCTGGAGACCGCCGAGGACGTCAACGTTAACGGCACCCGCAAGAACGTTGCCTATTACACCCCCTCGGAGCCCGGCGTCAACTATCTGACCGCCACCACCAAGGACGGGCAGTATCATGTGAACTTCGCCGTGGTCTGCCTGCCGGTGCAGGCCAATGCCCTGCGCCTGGATGATACCCGGGCCACCCTGCATCCCCTGGAGACTCTGGCGCTGAACGCGACGCTGACTCCTGCCCCCACCCGGGCGGAGGACGCCGCGCTGACCTGGACCTCCTTCAACCCCGAAGTAGCCACCGTGGATGAAAACGGCGTTGTCACCGCCCACAAGCCCGGCTACGCTTACATCAAGGTGTCCACCGATATCAACACCAGCGTCACCGCCTACTGCGTGGTGGAGGTATTGCCTGGTCAGGGCTATACCGTGACTCTGGACGCCAACGGCGGCACGGTGAAGCCCGACTCCATCAGCGTCCAGTACGGCATGGCTGTGGGCCAGCTGCCTGTGCCTGTCCGTGAGGGCTATACCTTCGACGGCTGGTACGACGAAAACGGTGCGCAGTACACCGAGGACACCGTATATGCCATCGCCGGAGACGCCACCCTCACTGCCCGCTGGACCGCCAATATCTACGAGATCACCCTGGACGCCAACGGCGGCGTCACCGACGTGGCCCTGGTCCAGGTGACCTTCGGCCAGGCTGTGGGCGCCCTGCCCGTACCCACCCGGGAGGGCTATGTGTTCCTGGGCTGGTTCGACGAGGCGGGCAGCCGCTATGATGCTTCCACCGTCTACAGCACAGCCGATGGTGTGACCCTCACCGCCCGCTGGGGTCAGGAGGACAGCACCTTCACCATTACCCTGAACGCCAATGGCGGCAAGGTGGAGCCCTCTGCTCTGGCGGTGGTATACGGTCAGGCTGTGGGCGCCCTGCCCTGTCTCTTATACACATCTGACGCTGCCG
>ERZ1027181.78-NODE-78-length-41867-cov-20.868052_pt1 | contig 41867 bp, 29 predicted proteins | sample MGYA00519247_ERZ1027181 | MGnify/ENA primary metagenome ERZ1027181 (study PRJEB26926, sample SAMN06164415) | human gut metagenome | biome: ENVO:00009003; feature: ENVO:2100002; material: ENVO:00002003 | host: Homo sapiens | place: USA | collected 2012 ...
ATTAACAACAAGCCCATTGGCAGAATTAAGTATGCACTAAATTAATTCCGCCAACGGGTTGGATGAGTAAAATATTGTCTTATGGGAGTAATGGTACCATATATATGGGTAGGCAGAGCACATTACCGTCTTTTTTCAAGTCCTTGGTGTAAACTAAGTATTTGTGCCCTGTCCTAGAACTGTATTTATCGGAAAACTGGTCGAGAGAAGCATGAGACTTATAGCCAGAAGACTTTACTTCTATAGGACTAATTTTGCTCCCATCAGCTTGCAAGAAATCGATTTCGTAATATCCTTTTCCGTCACGCTTGATTATGGTATGGTAATACAAGTCCTTGCCAGAAGCCCTGAGCATTTGGGCTACTACATTCTCATAGATGTACCCTAAATTGGTGTCTAATTTGTCGCTCAGCAATTTGTTGTAGATGATGTTGTCTGTAAATTTTTTAGAATTATAAGCCAATGTGACAAAGAGCCCCGTATCAGAAGTGTACATCTTGTATCGTTGCAAATCTTTTGTAAGTGCTAAATCAACATTGGGGTCGTTGGAATGGTAGGCTATGTTTGTCACTCTGGATTCTTCCATCAGTTGGATAATGTCGCTAACCCTGTCTTGTTTTTCTCCTGGGATGACAGTTGAGATAGTGTATCGTGAGGCATTCTTGCTCAGTTGTGAAGGTATAGCATCGAACATAGCGGTGGCTTTGCCCGATGTGTCTATCTTTCTGAGGTCTTCTTCGTAAAGGGCGATGATGTCTCGCTTTACTGTGTCTACTGCGCTAAGGTCATTTGTCTTGATGTATTTGTCTACGGCTTGTGGCATTCCACCGACCAGCATATATAGTCTGAAGTCTCTCATCAGTTTACGGTGGGTTGCTTCGCCGAGAGGTTGCTTTTGCTCAAGTACAGTTTTTAGCAGAGTAAATGTTACGTTGTCGCCCATAGCCCATCTGAACTCTTCGAAGTCCATAGGGTGCATAGTGATTCGTGTCTCCTCGCTAGGAATGATAATGTTTTGTACATTCTTGCGGATGGAGATGAGTGAGCCAGTCTCTATATAGTCGTATCGATGGTCTTTTACTAGATGCTTGATGGCTTGTCGTGCCTTAGGATTATTTTGCACTTCATCAAAAATGATGAGAGATTTTCGCTCCTTCAAACTGACGTTGTAGTTAAGCTGTAAACGCAGAAATATGTAGTTAAGGTCAGAAAGGTCATTGAACAGGTTGTTGATTTCTGTAGCTGTTTTCGAGAAATCCACCAATATATATGAAGAGTATTCGTTTTTTGCGAATTCTTCTACAATGGTGGACTTGCCGATTCGTCTCGCTCCTTCTATTAAGAGGGCGGTTTCTCCCTGTCGCTCTTCTTTCCATTTGAGCATCTCTTGGTATATTTTCCTTTTGAATACATTTGTTTGTTCCATATTTTACTTGTAATTAATGATTTACGTGTGCAAAGATAAGGCTTTTGCCGAAATCCGCAAAATGTTTTAATTCCGTTTTGCCGAAATCCGCAAAATGTTTTAATTCCGTTTTGCCGAAATCCGTAAAATGTTTTAATTCCGTTTTGCCGAAATCCGTAAAATGTTTTATGGTAAAAATGCCGAAATCCGTAAAATGTTTGCCTATATTAGAAGAGAAAAGGAAGTTGAAGAGTAGAAATATCCTCATGAATTTATGTCATAATGAATCTCCTAAGTCATGCTGTACTTGGGAGATTCTTGCGCTTTTTTGAGGCTTATCCTCGAAAAAGTGTTGTTTTCGTTGGTTTATATCCTCGAAAAAGTGTATTCTCCTTCAGAAATCCGCAAAATGTCTGGTGTAATCTAACAAGATAAATGTATCGTTAAGGGATGACGATGCGGAACGTGGTGATGCCATGCGCCTTGTCCTGACGTAGCGAAAGGCTGCCTCCGCTTACTCGCATGATTTGGCGGGATAGGGAGAGACCGATGCCGCTTCCTTCGGACTTTGTGGTGAAGAAAGGAATGAAGATGTGGGAGGCTATGTCGTCGGGGATAAGACCGGCGTTGTTGCTTACGTCGATGATGACGGATTCCTGCTCGTTGGTGTAGGCGTGGAGGCGGATAAATGGTTTGGTGGTCGGGATGGATTGCAAGTCATTGAAAGCCTCTACGGCATTCTTCAGAAGATTTGTCACTACGTGCGAGATAAGGCTCTCGTCGGCATAAGCCAACAAGTCCTTTGGCGTTACTTCTATTTCCACTTTATGATTGCAAAGCATTGCCATACGTTCGAGGAACGGCTCTACATAGAAGAGAGCGGGTTGAGGCTGGGGCACATGAGTGAAGCGGCGGTAGTTGTTGACGAAAGCCAAGAGTTCGGTTCCGGTCTTGTGTATGGTTTCCAAGCCTTGCTTCAGCTTGGCTTGCTCTGTTGGTTGCGGTTCTGCTGCGTTCTGCTCTTCGTTATCGAGTTCTTTCAGCAAAGTCTCGCTGAGCGAAGTTACCGGCGTGATGGTATTCATGATTTCATGTGTCAGCACACGAATCAGCTTAATCCATGAGTCCACCTCTTGGTTGCTAAGCTCATGGCTTACGTCGCTCAGGGCGATGATGCGCACATGCTTGCCCTTCAGCATGGCTTGTGTCTCGTGCTTAGCCAGATGCTCGTCCTTTAGTTTCTCCATTACCTGATTGATGTGGGTAAGCACGTCGGCGTTGAGCAATCGGAGAGCAGCCTGGTTGTGTTGCAGGATGTTGTCCTGACTGTCCACCACCATTATGCCTGTATCCACCGCATTCAGTATCTGCTCGTAATATTTCTCCCGCTCCATCTGCTCCTCCCTTGTATGCTGCAGGAAAAGCTTGATGCGGTTAAGAGATTGGTGCAGAATCTTGTCCTCCTTATTCCTTTTTTCTGTGGGGAAGTTGAAGGAGAAGTCGCCATTGTCAATGGCATCAAATAGGAACCTTACCTTCTTGATGTTGCGACGATAGTGGCGGTAGAGGCGAACATAGCCCACTACAGCCACAAGCAAAACCACTATGATGACAATCAGTTTATAGTCCATATCGCTTGATCTTATTATAAAGCGTCTGACGGGAAATGCCCAGCCTTGCTGCCACCACCGACAGATTGCCCTCGCATTCCTTGATGGTTTTCTCTATCATGCGACTCTCCATCTCGTCGAGCGTTTGCACCTCCTCCAATGGTTTCTCCCTTCTCGTTTGGTTGCCGCCGTCGATATCCTCAGCCGAAATCATTCCGCCGTCGGACAATATCACGGCTTTCTCGATGGCGTGCTGAAGCTCTCGGATATTGCCATACCAAGGCAGGCTGGTGAGCTTCTTCTCTGCCTCATCTGAGAAGCGAAGGTTGGTCTTGTTGTATATGTCGCCATACTGACGAAGAAATCGGTTGGCAAGCGGCACGATGTCAGCCCTTCTCTGTCTGAGGGCTGGCAGTTTCAGGTGGATAGTGTTGATACGATAGAGCAAATCCTCTCTGAATTCGCCGTCATTAACCATCTGCTGCAGATTGCGGTTGGTGGCGCAGACCAGACGGACATTTATAGGAATCTGCGTCGACCCACCCACTCTTACTATGCTTCTACGTTGCAGGGCTGTGAGGAGCTTTGCCTGAAGGCTATACGAGAGGTTGCCTATCTCATCAAGAAATATGGTGCTGCCGTCTGCCAACTCAAACTTGCCCGGTTTGTCCACCTTGGCATCCGTAAATGCGCCCTTCACATGACCGAAGAGTTCGCTCTCGAAAAGGGTTTCCGAAATGGCTCCCATGTCCACCGGCAGCATCTTCTTACCGCTGCGAGCCGACAGCCGATGAATCTCGTTAGCCAATACCTCCTTGCCCGTACCGTTCTCGCCCGTAATAAGGATGTTGGCATCGGTGGCTGCCACCTTCTCCACCACGTGTCTCAAATCGGTCATCACCTCGCTCTCTCCCCAGTACATCATGCCTTGCGCATTCTTTCCTCCAAGCTTGTCCGCGGCTTTGTCTGCCGCCTTGTTCTTGTCCCTTGCCTCCGTCAATGTGCTGATCATCTTCCCGTTGTCGAAAGGCTTGACGATGAAGTCGGCTGCACCTTCCTTGATGCCCGTTACGGCAAGCTGTATGTCGGCATAAGCGGTGAAGAGCACCACCTCGGTTTTCGGACTAAGGCTCTTGATTTCTCTAAGCCAGAAGAGTCCCTCGTTCCCCGAATTGATGCCACTCGAAAAGTTCATGTCGAGCAAAACCACGTCAGGGTGTTCCTCTCTGAGTTTGGCAGGAATTGAGTTAGGGTTGGCTATAGTGATGATATTGGCGAATACAGGTTCGAGCAACATCCTCACCGTAGTGAGAATATTGCGGTTGTCATCAACAATAAGTATCGTTCCTTGTTTCTTTATCATGATTTGATTTTTATATGATGATGTCTTCCTCTTTAATTCTTATTTTCCAGAAGAAAAGCCATATAGAGCGGAATGATTAGTGTTTGTGGCGCTGTGCCAACATTCACATCACCCAGTTTGATTGCATTAGCCACATGATACTTATTGGGATTTGCAAGAATGGTCTTGGCGCTTTTGATATTACCGTTAGTTGCCTTAACTTCCACCAAAGTGGACTCTCTATTGTATCTTGTGACAAAATCAATCTCCAATCCCGAATCCTTACGGAAATAATAGAGTTTGCGATTCATCTTACCAAAGATATCTGCCACCAGATTTTCGAAAATAGCTCCCTTGTATCCATATAGATTGCCTTGCAGGATGTCTGCAGCAGTTCCTTGTTCAAGCATACTGACGAAAAGTCCTGTGTCTGCCATATAAACTTTGAATTGGTCTGGAATGGCATTACCGTCAAGTGGGAGTTCCGGAGATGAAAGATTGTAGCAACGGCGGACAATGCCGGCATCTTCTATCCATTGCAAGCTGCCTTGATAGTCACGACCTCTTCCGTTGGGTCGTACTATGGAGTATGCGAATTTCTTGTTTTCCTTGCTTAATTGACGTGGTATAGACTCGAAGCATTCTCTTATACGTGATTTGTCAGATTGTGGAGCATACTTCAGCATATCTACTTTGTATTCCTCAATGATGGCTTTTTGCATTCGTAGAACGCTTTGCATGTTATGAGTTTCCATAAACACACTGACAGCCCGTGGCATTCCGCCAACTATGCAATATTGTAGCAACAGCTGGCGCATTCGTTGGTGAATGGCATCTTGCACAGGAGTACGTTCTTCCATACAGCGACTTAGATAATCGGTGGTCATTTTCTGAATGCCATTCGCCCATAGCCATTCTTCGAAATCCATTGGATACATATCTATGATGGTCTCATAACCTACCGGAATCGGAGCTTCTGCCGAAACATTGGTATGATAACCACTTACTCCCAATAGCGATTCCGTACCTATTACGTCGTATCTGCCGTCTGTCTTGAAGAATTTCAAGGCTGTGCGTGCACGAGGACATTCCTGTATTTCGTCAAAGATTATACAGGTCTTGCCCGATACGAAAGTGGCATCTGGTATCAAGGTGGAAAGTGTCATGCAGATATTGTCAATGTCCAAACCGCCATCAAAAACAAACTTGTATTCTGGATGTTGGAAAAAGTCGAGATAAACTATATGCTCATAATTATTATGAGCAAAATCGAGTACAGAGAATGTCTTTCCGCATTGGCGACATCCTTTGATGATAAGAGGCATTTTATGCTTATCACTCTTCCATTCTTTGAGGTATTCCTCGATTTTTCGTTTAAACATTTGGCTGCTAATGGTTTATGATTGATTTTGCTTTTGTTTATGCACGTTTTTTAAGGGACTTTTCCTGAAGTCATGCACGTTTTTCAAGGGACTTTTCCTGAAGCCACGCACGTTTTTCAAGGGACTTTTCTTGAAGTCATGCACGTTTCCCAAGGGACTTTTATTTTGCAAAGATAAAATAAAATGCTGAGAAAGCAATGATTAAAGTACGAAAAAGCTGCTTTCTCTATTTTGAACAATATCCGACATTTATTCGCTGTCACCGAATAAAAATGCCGAATTTTATTTTAACAATCCTCTTATCTCTTTATCGAAGTCAGAGTCAATGCGTTGTGTCTTATTGAAGATGTCATATTCTTCTTCCGCTTTCTTCTTGGCTTGCGCTGCAGAAATTTTGCCTTTATCGGGCAATATCTGATAGCGTCGGAAAGTTAGGAATTCATTGACACTTGCCGAGAACTGCGCCATGTTGAATGTGTTTTCACGCTCAATGAGGTCTTCTATGTAATCAAAGAAGCCTGTAACAGCACGTTCCAGTTGTCGGATTTCCTTTTCTTGAAGATAGTTCTTGGCGATGCTTACGTCTGACTTTAAGACACGCCCGTCAGGAGCGTTCTTCCAGGTAGTCAATCCCATGTGATCCTTTGTATGGTCAGCCTTAGAGTAGATAATCTCCGCAGCAGTCTGTCCTGTAATGGCATAGTGGAAGCGGTTTTGTATCATAGCATAGAAATCTCTTGTAGTCGGAGAGTTCTTGTCATAGTCGGTGCTGCACTCTGCATAGATATCCGTAATCTGTTGCCAAATGCGGCGCTCACTCGTACGGATAGAACGCACACGCTCAAGCAATTCGCGGAAGTAGTCCTTGCCGAACACTGCCGTTCCTTGCTTCAATCGTTCATCGTCCATTGCAAAGCCCTTTTTGATATACTCGTTGAGAATCTTCGTTGCCCATTGACGGAAACGAGTGGCTTTTAGTGAAGATACACGATAGCCTACGGCAATAATGGCATCAAGCGAGAAGAAATCCACTTTATGTATTTGTGTCTTTTCTTCAATCGCACCATGTTGAGTGGTAATTTCCATTTTGGAAACAACCACATCTTTATCAAGTTCACCTTCTGCAAAAATATTCTTCAAGTGCTTGCTAATAGCAGGAATACCAACGCCAAAGAGTTGAGCCATAGCCTTTTGCGTACACCAGAGTGTTTCGTCCTTTATTACAACTTGCACTTTGCCGTCAGCATCGGGCATATTGTAAAGCAGAAATTGTATTTCGTTACTCATTATCTAAATCCAAGTCATCAAGTTTATTTTCTATTATCACATCACGACTCCACCAATTCTGTGCTGTTTCTTCAAAGTCATTATTTGTTCAGGAAATACACGGGCGAGTTTCTTGCGCCTTCTTTCTTCAAGATTCCAATCTCTGTGAAATGCTTCAAGCATTTCAGTGCTGCACTTTGGCGTAGTCCGAAATTCAGTTCCAAGTCACGCCTTGTAATGCAGTTGTTCGTCGTAAGGTATTCTTTAATCTTTGCCAGCAACTCCTCTTCGGTGTATTGGCTTGACTTGGACGAGAACTTGGCACGTTCAAACCGCACGTTCCTTTTCACCTCGTTGAGCAGTGCTGCGTCAGGGCGAAACTTGATGTTGCGGACTCTGATGTAATCGCCACGTACTTTTTCCATAGGCTTGTCATCCGGCATATCAAGATTGACAGCCAACGAGAAGTAGCCTATTTCTGGAATATGAAAACGGTTGCCATGCGAAAGTTCATTTATCATGCTGTCACGCAAAGTCATTAGCGTGGCTTGCACATCGCCTTTCGTAAGTGAACAGTTGTCTTGAATGTGGCTCTCAAGTTGTCGGTCTGTTTGAGGAGGATTCTCAAAAATCCGCACAAACTCCTGTTCCTTACCCGTACCTTTAGAATTTTTTATTGATTGTATTTCGTATTTGATGCTCATAGGACTGTTTATGATTAGGCTTCAAAGTTAATAAATAATCGCCAAATATCGAAATCATATTAAGTAAAAGCCTCATAAACATCTGTCCTGATAAGCTATATTAACCTTACACGTCAATAAATGTTGTGTAAACAATGCCGCAATGTGATGTCAAACAGCCTCGTTTGTTATCTTGTATCGTTCGATACACACATTCATATCGAACGGTATGAGCATGTGTATCGAACGAAATGAATGTGTGTATCGAACGAAATGAATGAACAGAAAAGCCCCTTTTGCTTTCCAATAGGATGACTATTGGATTGCAAAAGAGGCTTTGCTGTATCATACCAAAATCACTTTACTTAACGAGTATCTTCTTGCCCTTCACAACGTATACGCCTGACGGCAGACCGTTGAGAGAGTGGGCTTGCTTGCGAACCAGCTGTCCGGTGGGAGAGTAGATGTCGCAGGGCTTGCCGTTCAGCATTGCGTCTGCTTCTACGGCTGTGATGCCGGTGGCGCCAGTGACGGTCAGCTTGCCGTTGGTGTAAGAGAAGTCGTAGTTGTCGGCATCGCCGCCTTCCACGACAATCTCGTATTCGCCCTCAGGTGAGTTCTCGTCTGCCACACACGTTATCTGTGGCTTCTCATTGAATACGCTCTCCGTATCGCCGTTGCGGAATCCTTCGTAGCGGAGGGTGAACTCAGGATTGCTTTCGCCCTTGCCACGTGTGGCGTCTTCCACAATCACTTCCAGCGGAGCACGCTTGATGATCAGATAGCCGTCCTCAAACTCCACGTCCTCGTCCTGGATGGTTCCGCGTCCGATCTTGATCTTGTAACGTCCGGCATCAGAAGTCTTGTCTGCCTCGCATGTCAGCTCAGGCTTTCCTTCCAGCTCTGCACCGATGACGGTGTAGGTGAGTTCAGGATTGTCGTCGCCATAGATGCGTGAGAGATTGCGTGCCTTGACGGTAACGCCGAACTCCACGATGTTCGTGAATTCCTTCCACTGTGCCAAAGAAGCGTAGCGTGCCTTGCTGCCTGCACGTACTGTCAGCTTGCAGGTCTGGGTGTTGGCTGCTGCGAAGACGTCGGTGCTGAGCTGCGGGATGTCCTTAGGTCTGACCTTCAGCTCCTCCATTGACCAGCAGTAGCCGAAGGCTTCCCTGCCTATGTTCTTGACGTCGTTGCCGATGGCTATCTTGCGTACCATGCTGCAACCTGCAAGTGCATAGTCGTCAATGGTCTTCACTCCGTCAGGGATGCTGATATCTTCTCTGACGAGAGGCGTGACAGCCAGCAGAGTGGTCTTGTCCGTATTGTAAATCATGTTGCCGTCTATCTTGAAGTTGGCGTCAGCGGCAGGAGTGAGACTTACGTGGCTCAGCTTGTTGCAGTAAGCCCATACGCCCTTTCCGAAGTTGTGGATTCCTGCCGACGGGAAGCTGATCTCTTCCATGCTGCATCCATAGAACAGCTTGTCCGGCAATGTGTTGTCCGCCTTGATGGTGAGCTTGTTGCCCTTGTCGATGAGATAATAGTCAGATCCTGCAAGGATGTTGGTGTTGCTAAGGTCGAGCTTCTGCAGTCTGCCGCGAGTGCGACCGCCGTTTTCGTCCACGCCAGCCATCTCACGGATGGTGCGGATGTCGGTGGCATTGATGTCACCGTTGACCTTCAGACCTTCGTAATGGAAGAACGATTCCTCTTCCAGCAGCGATCGGAGCGTACCTGGCTTCGTCACGCTTACTTCGCCGGAGATGCGGCTGATGGCAGGTGTCGGCTCGATGTTGATGACAGCCTCCTGCATCTGTGTGAACTTATAGCCGATGGGGTCGAGGATGGCTATGTCGTAATAGCCGTTCTGATCACCGTTCCATCCCCAGTTGACATGCACCAGACCCTCTGCGTCGTATCCGTCGAGAACGAAGGAATGGCCCTCGCGCTGCTTTGTGAATCCACCGTAGACGATAGGCAGATTGCGGCTGAGCTGGTCGTAGACGACGTTCATCCATTCCTGCTCGGTATAGTCCTCACGCTCCAGATACTTCACGTCGGTCAGTCCGTAATAGCGCTGCAGACCTCTGGCAAGAGTTTCGTGGAGCGTGCCGCTACCGCCTTGTGCGGTTGAACCGTAGTCCATGTCGGCTGCCACGCCAAGGTCTCTCATCAGCACAGCCACGGCATCAGCCTCTTGAGTGGAGTAGCCTTTGTCGTAAACGTCTATCATATTGGTCCAGTCGTAGATGCTCTTCTCGAAGTCTACGCTGATGGCAACGCCTGATGTCATGCCGTAGGGATAATAGATGGTATGGCTGCCCATACCGTTCTTGGGCCCCTTGTGGTAATAGAACACCTGTGCCGTGGACGTGGCGGCACATCCCGTGAGACATCTGCCAGAACCGTCAGTGGCGATGGGGCAGAGGTTGTTGAACGGTGCCTCCTGGCCCCACTTGGTGGTGAGGAGCATGGGGACTGCTTCAGGGAAGTTGCCGTCGGTAGGCTTTGTGGTGCGAGCAATGGTCTTGCCTTCTTCCACATTCTTCTTCACCACCTCGCTGACAGCGCTGAGCCACCACTTGAAGCTCTCGTTCCCTGCCTTGTCGTCGAAGCTGCTCTCCGAATAGCCGAGCACGGCAGGAACAAGGTCGTCATTGGCGATGATGGCAAATCCGCCGTTGTCGTATCCGAAGACTGTGTAATCGTCTGCAGCCTTGAGCTGCTTCATCGGCGCTTTCTTGGCCTTCATCATCTTTGACAACTGTCCCTTACTGAAAGCTGCCGTGGCTGCCTGCATCTTCTGCTGTAGGGTTCGGGGCTTGGCGTTCAGTGCGCTTGGCATAAGTAATGCCAAGCACATTGTAGCCAAAACCATATTATAACTTTTGTTCATGGTTTTCGTTTGTTGGTTTCACATTCCAGTTTTTTTACTTCACTGCAATCTTCTTGCCGTTAACTACGTAGACTCCCTTCTTGAGCAGGTTGAGGTTCTTCACGCCCTTTGCCACGCAGATGCCGTCTGTTGTGTAGACGTCGAATGTCTGGTTGCTGTCGGCAGAGATGCCGTCCACTGCGGTCAGAATCTGAGCGAGTGTTGCCTCTGACTCTTCAGCAGCGTAGACTGCCGTTACGCCGTACAAGTGACTGTTGGCGTCGTCCTGCTTAATTTCCTTGTCGACGAAGTTGCGAACGTCAGCTCCTACGTTGCCGATAAGCTTGTTGTCACGGTAGATGTTGTAGCTTACCACCTCACCGTCACCATAGCTGTACGTGATGTCGTCAATCATGAAGAAGAACGGATTGTTCCATGTCTGTGTGTTGTGGTTGATGGCGAAGTATCTTGCTCCTGCCGGCAACTGCACCTTTATCTGCTGCCAAGCACCGCTCGTGATGCTATAGGTATCGCCAAGCTTCGTGAACGACTCGCGTTTGTTGTCGGTGGTGGAGTAGTATACGTTGAAGTTCTCCTCATGGGTGTTTTCGCTGTCCTTATAGTTCTTCACCCAGAAGCTTACCTCCTGATTGTCGCCTGAGAGTTCCGGACTGTAGAGCCAGTTGTTCTGTGCCAAGTCATATCCTTCTGCGTCTACGCGATAGATGGCAGCCAGATACTTGTTGCCCTCATGTGCCTTGAAGTCGGGCACCTGATTGAGCTGTGCTTCCGTGAGCCATCCGTTGGTAGGCTCGAAGAGCATGAAGCCGTAGTTGGAACCCTGGTTCGGGAACTTATATTTATCGAATATACCACCCGTTGTACCTGAGTTGACAGCCTCTGACTTAAAGGCTCCGAAATTGTCCTGGCTCCAAGATGTGCCCTCCTCGAAGCTCTCGGTAACGGTCTCCGTAGATGTGACAGCAGGAGTCCAAGATACGTTGATGCCTTCAGCGGTCTTGTTGGTGCTTACACTTTCGGGTTTCGGCTTCTCGCTGGTGGTGAACTTGATCTTTGAAGAAACCACGTTATCGTCCTCGAAGAGGTCGTAAGCGTAGTCGATTTCAGCCTTCAGTTCCACGTCGTCGTTCTGGTCGAGCTTGTTGCTCTGGTATGCGAAGTCGACGTCTGTGAAGCCGTAAGCTGCCAGTGTCTCAGTAATCTTCTTGGTTTCGACGAGCTTGTCGTTGGCATAGAGCTTCACCTTGAAGTTCTTGGCGGGGTTCTCGCCGAAGTTGTTCACTCTTACCTTCACGTTAGCCACGCCACCCTTCAATACTGTCTTCGGTGTTTCGATTTCGGCGTTGAGGTCGTCAGTCTGTGTGTCGCGAACGAAGAGTCGGTCGATGTAGATTTCCTCATAGCTCTTGCCCTGTACGGCGAAGTCGAAGGTGATGAACGGCTCGTTAGCCCACGGACTGAGGTCGATGCCGGATGCGCTCCAGTCGCCTCCCTGCAGGTTGGCGTAGTCAATGACGCCTGCATCATGCTTGATGCCGTCAGGAGTCTCCACCTCTACCGTAATCTTTGCCTTGCTGCCTTCTGCTGCCTTGTGATGGAACATCAGCTTGGGAGCTGTGGCGCCACCGAGACTGATCTTGCCTGAACCGAGGTACGAGATGTCGTCGTCGTTCACCGGCATAAGATAGAAGCAACCGCCGTCGTTGTCAACCGAGTTTTTAGAGAGCTCGAAGTCAGACTTGCCGGTTCCCCATGATGCCCAGAGGATGCCGTAGAACATATAGTTCTTTACACTGGCAGAGAACGGGATGTCGTAAGGTCTGCCCTGGATGTATGAAGGCAATGGTATGTACGCACTGCTGCCATACTCGTTGGTAGCATTGATGAAGAGTGTCTTTACGGTCTGCTCCGCTCCGTCATTAGGATTGACGTCGAGGTCGAAGTATGTCTTGCCTACTGTGTTTCCCACAGGAGTGTATGTAGGTTTATAGTCAGAACCGTCAGATTCGGCGAGTGTATAGGTGAGCTTCTCGGGGTTGAGATAGCCACCGTGTATGCCCTTCTCTGGAGCGTTCCAGTTAAAACGTACTGAGTTGGCATTTGTTTCGGTGTTAGCCTTTACCGGAGTAGTGGGGCTATCTTCGCCTACGTATACTGCAACAGGTGAGCAATAGAAGCTTGCGCCCTTCTCGTTTACGGCTGCCACGCTGTATACGTTGACACCATTGACCGGTGTGTTGTCTGTGTATTCCACCTTAGCACCAGGAGCTGCAGCAGGAATCTCTGCCACCACCTTACCCGTGCGACGGAGCTGGAAACCGGTGATATTGTCAAGAGTATTGCCGTTGAGGGTCTTTGTCGGAGCTGTGAAGCTGATTTTTGTGGAGAGAGTTCCCTGCGGGTCGGCTTCCACATTGAGTTCCGTCACCTGGTCAGGAGCGAGATTGTCCACACCTGCCGTGACATTGATGTCGTCAATCTTTACGCCCATGGCTTCTCCCAGTACTGAGAGTGCATGGAATCCGAGATAGATAACCTCATCCTTGTCTGCCTCGAGAGTGAGCGTAACCGTCTCAAAGTCGGAACGCTTGATGGTGGTCTGCGGCATCAGAGTCTTGTTCATACCTTCCACAGTGGGTGCTGTGCCGTATTTCACCTCGAACTGCTCCTCATAGTACTTGTATAGTCCTGAGAGTCGGAAAGAGATGTTATACTTGTGGTTGGCCTTTACCTTGAGTGCGGGTGTGATCAACCAGTCGTTGAAGCTGTGCTTCTCCTCTCCACGAAGTATTTGGGCGTAACCGTCGTAATCATTGAACATGTCTGCGTCTTTGAGCGACCATGTGATGTTGTCATTGTCTGCATCCATGACGTTGAAATAAGCCAAGTCGTACTTAGCGTCGAAGCCGTTGTAGAAAGGAGGAGTGATGGGGTCGCCGTAGGCTATGTAGTTGGTGACGATTTCGTCGCCCTTTGTGCCGTTGTTGCTCGGCGTGATGCCATATCCGTAGACAGTGGTCTCGCCCTCAGGAAGTGTTTCTTCAAAGGTGGTTCCCACATAGCCTGTCTTAACCACTTTGCCTTCCGGATAACGCTTGATGTCGTAGGTGAGTTCGCCGAGGTAGCCGTCGTTCTGACCACCGGCTGGTGCTTCCCATGTGACAGTAGCCTTGCCGGTGTTGGCATTTACGGATGCCTGAGCGTTGCCCACAGGCTTCGGAGTGTCAAAGCCAGCGTAGTAACGGCTTGCGTACTTCGGGCTCGGGCCGTTGGCGTTGCTGACAATAACGGTGATGGTGTTATATCCCTTATTAAGTGTCACCTGCTGCGATACCTTTGCTCCAGGAGTGGTCTCGCCAGTTGCTATTTCTTCTTTACCGTTAAGGATGGTGTAGGTGAGCTTGCTGTCTGTAAGGTTGTTGCCGTCAAACTGCTTTGTAGGTGCGGTGAAGCAGACGTTGCCCGTCAGCGAACCACCAGTGAAGTCGAAGTCAATCTGCTCAACAGCAGCAGGAGCGTTGTCGGCAGCCTTTGCCTTAGGAATGGTAAGGAGCGAGACGATATTGTTGTTAGCGAATTGTCCAACCTCCGTCAGCTGACCGGTAGTGAGGTTGACTGTATAGAGGGTTGACTGTTGGTTGTTGTCCACGCAGTCCCAATAGAAAGTATTGGTGGTCTGGTCTATTTCGCCGCTCTGATAGAAGTAGCTACCGTCAGCCTTGGTGAGTTGCTTGCCAGTGGAACCGACCACTACTTCTTCAGCTGTTTGGGTGTCAATCTTATAGAGGTTGCCATCTTCCGCAATGCCATACAGAACATTGTCGCTTGTGATACCCATTGCCACGTAACTGTGTCTGAGTCGTCCGATAGTGGTTCTTGACTCGGTGGTATAGTCCACTACGCCAAGCTCATTATACGTACCGTCAGCGTCAAGGAAACATCCGTAGACAGTTCCGTCGTTAGCCACGGCTGTCTCGATGGCAACGAGCGAATAATTCTCAAGGCGCTTTTCCAACTTCTTCTCCCAAGTCTTGGTGTCGTAATGATAGAGGTAGATCACATCCACGCCCCAGAAGTTCTGGTGCATCACGAAATAGAGGTCGTCCTCAATCCATGCACCTGCACCAGTGGCACGGAAGAAGTCGTCCAGGAATTGCTTCTTTACCTTAATGGGAGTTTCGGTGCTGAATGAGTACATACCGTATTCTGGAGTCTCAGCACCCCAGCTATTATCAAAAAGCACATTACCCCATAGAGTCTTGGCTTTCTCGTCGTTGGCTCTTAATATAGGAAGGGATGGTGCTTGCTTGGTCTTGATGCCTGCCTCAATGTTGCGGTTAAGACGCACGAGGCTGTCACGCTTTGCTGTTTGCGGCACGAGTCTCTTGTGCAAAAGCGGATGCTTGGCGATAGACTCAGCCAACTTAGCCTTGCGCTCTGCTGGTGTAAGCTTCATAGGAGCGAGCATCTCGTATGAAGACTTGTTACCTTTAAGCCCTAATTCTGTGGTTTGGGCGTTGGCGCCGAGTGACAACAACAACATTGATGCTGTTACTCCAATGGTCATAATTGGTTTTTGTTTTTGCATAAGATTATTATTTTTAACCCATCGGCAGAACTACTTGTATATTACATATTCCACAAACAGGCGGTGTTATGTTATGATATTTATCGCTTGCAAAAATATGTATATTATAAACACTGTGCAAATCAGTCTTTTCCATTTTCACGAAAATGATGATAAAATACCTTATAATAGGTATGAAATCCCGATGAAATGTGGCTTTTTGACAAGGAATGTGGCAAATAAAGGGGGCAACGTCCTTGATGTCGTGATGATACGACTTCAAGAGCGTTGCCCCCAGTTATGAAATGATGTCTCCTTACGGAGTTATGCTATTACTTGATGACCACCTTGCGGTCGTTGATGACGTAGATGCCACGCTTCAGACCGTTGAGCGACTTCATTCTCTTGCCAATCAGTTGACCGTCGAGAGTGTAGACTGTGTATGCTGTTGCATGATTGACAGTCTCAATGCCTTGTATTGTGTTGATAACTGTAGGAACTGCGATGGTCGGCTCAGACTCGCCGTTGGCGTAAAGTGCCGTGATGGCGTATGTGTATTTCTTGCCAGCCTCTCCCGTTTCGTCGGTAAACTCCGTCTGGTCGGCTTCCATTGTCTTTATCAGCTGGTCGTCGCGGTAGATGTTGTAGCCCGTAATGACTTCTGTTCCCTTTTCGTATGTAACGTCGTCAACGAGGAATATCATAGCGTCGTCTTCTCTTGTCTTGCGGTGGATGGCGAAATACTTGGCGCCTTCTGGCAGTTCTACGTTGATTTCTTGCCACTCGCCAGACTCTATGTCGTAGGTTTCGCCCAACTTGATGAAGTCCTTAAAGTCTGTGCCCATTGTAGAGTAGAGCACGTCGAAGGTCTCAAGGTTATATACGCCCGGCGAAACCAGATTGTTCACCCAGAAGGAGACGGTCTGCTTGTAACCTGACAGAGCGGGGCTTATGAGCCAGTCGTTTGCATCAATGTAGTCGCCATTGGCGAAACTGTAGAATGCTGCAAGGTATTTGTTGCCGCTGTGGGGCTTGAGGCATGGGAAGTTGCCCATAGTCTCAGAGTCAATCCAGTAGTCAAGCGGTTCCATCAGTATGAATGCGAACGGGTCGCCCTCGCCTGGATAAGGATAGGTGAAGATATTTCCGGTCTTAGTCTTCTCCTCACTGAATTTCGCTGTCCAGTCGCCGAACTTGTCCTGCGACCATGAGTCGTACTCTTCAAAGCTGTCCGTAACCACCTTGCGTGCATCGGCGGGTGACGTCCAGCTTATGGTGTATGTGCCGTTGTTGTTGTCAGTGACAGATGCGCTCTCCGGCTTCTGCTTGTCAGATACCTTAAAGGTCAGCGTGGTGGTCTTCATGTTGTTCTCCGGCTTCATGTCGCCTTCGTATTCCACTTCCGCTTTCAGTTCCACAGAGCTGTTCTCCATGGTGATGGCTGCTGGATAACTGAATGTATAGACGGCCTCATCCATATATGCAAGGGCGGTTTCGGCCACTTTCGTGTCTTGGAGTTTTCCGTCGGCATACAGTTTCACCTTGTATCCGTTGGCCTCCTGCAAGCCACGGTTCTCTACAGTCACCTTCACTTCTACGTTGTCCCCCTTCTTTGCTGATGGAGGAAGGATGATGGTCTTCACTGCCATATCGTTCTCACACTGGTCGGTAATGCTGATTTCGTCAAGCATTACAAACTCGTACTGACTGGCTGAAACCGTGAATTGTAGGAAGAGATAAGGTAATGAGCCATACTTCGGGTCGATGTCTATCGTGTTTCTGATCCACTTGCCGTCCTCAGATACGGTCTGGATGGTCTGCAGTTCTTCCTCTGTGCCGTCTGGCTTCTGTATGGCTACGACAATCTTGGCGTCGCTATTCTCGTATGCCAAGTGGGTGAACTCCAGTTTCGGATGAATGGCTCCTGCAAGAGTCAGCTTACCAGTACCCATCACGCCATAGTCGTCAGAGCTGTTTGATTCGTACAAGATACATCCGTTGCCGTCGGATGAATCCTCTGTCATCATAGTGAACTCGGATGCGCCGTTGCTTCTTGCCCACCACATTGGGTTGTCAAGCTTACCGTTCTTGAAGCTTTCCGCAAACGGCAGTTCGTATGGTGCGCCCACGATAATGCTCGGTGCCATGGCAACATTGCTTTCGCCAGTGGCATTAACGGCAGACACGCCGAAATCCTTCAGTTCCTGCTTGCCTTCGTTGGTGCGCATGTTGAGTGTGTAGCTTTCTTGTCCTACGCCGGTTTCGGCAATGAGAGTTTTGGTGATGTTGCCGTAAATGTTCTCAAATGTATATATATTATGTGAGAGTGAGGTCTTGTCCACGTAGCCGCCATTAACACCTTTATCGGCGTCTTTCCATGTGAATACCACGGAGGTGACATTATCTTGGGCAAAGACGTCAGAAGGAGTGCCGGGACGGTCTATATCTATATCTGTATCTGCTGTGATTCTTTCTGCTGTGACTCTTGATATCTTAACACCGGCGAAGGGCTTGAGGTTGCCCCGTTGAGATTTTTTTCCTAACGCTGTGTCTTGACCTATTGCGGTGACGGGCAACAATAACATAGTTGCCGCGAAACCTATGGCCATAAAAAACGGTCTTTTTATTTTCATAAGATTAATAATTAAAAACCCATCAGCAGAACTTCTTGCTTGGCAAATCATTTCGACGGACAGGCGTAGTTAGGTTAATAAATTATCGTCTGCAAATATATAGTTTATGCTTATATCGAGCAAATCCGCTTACTCCATTTTCCCGAAAATGAAGAGAAAAGAGTCTGTATTACAATGATTTCGGGTTTTTTATTCCACAGTATGCTCCTTGAGCCGGTCTTCTGCCACGAACTTCTGATATACGGATGGGGTGAGTCCGGTGCACTTGCGGAACTGCTTGATGAATGTGGTCTGCGACTTGTAGCCGACGCTTTGTCCTATGGCGGTGATGGTGAGGTTGGCGTATTCGGTGTCGTCGGTGAGACGTTCGCATGCTTTCTTTATGCGGCAGTCGTTGAGCAGTTCGGTGAACGACTTGCCGTAGTGGTCGTTGATGACCATCGAGACGTATCGCTCGTTTGATCCGATGAGCTTGGCAAGCGAACCGACGGTGAATTCCTGCTGACAGTATTCGTCCGTTCCTTCCATTACTCTTTGTATGTCTTCAAGCAACTGCTGCTTCTGGTCGTCTTTCATATTGCTGGTGCGAGTAGCCTTGCGTTCTTCTGTTTCCGCCATATTGCTGCGGTTCATGTCGTAAAGCTTGCGGTAGCTCACCTCCAGATTGCGCTTCTGTCTCAGTACATAGAATAGCAATACGCTGATGAGGATGATGGCGAGGATGCTGACAAGGAAGAGCAACTGATAGAGTCGGGCGTTATGACGATGTATTTCCTCTTCCTGGTGTAGGCGGGTTATCTCCTTGTTAGCCTTGTCCACTTCGTAGATGAACTGCTGGTTTTTCACGACGTTGAATCGTTGTGAGTTGTAGATTGAGTCCATCAGGTTGAGGTATTGGGCGTCGTATTGCTGTGCAATGGAGGTGTTGCCGCTTCGCTTCTGTATCTCTGCCATGTCGCGCAGCGTCTCCGGCACGTAATGCATCATGCGGTTCTTCTCAGCTGTCTGCATGCAGAGGTGGATGTAATGGAGGGCATTGCTCATGTCTCCCATTTCCATATAGTTGGTATAGATGCGCGAATATATGGAGCAAATGAATATGGCTGGCAGCTTGGCACGGATGGATGTCTGGGCAAGGTCAGCAAGAATCTTGTTGGACTCGGCATAGCGTGCCTCCTCAGAATTGAGAAGTGCTTTGGAGAAAGTGATGTAGAAGTGGGTTTCGGAAGTTTCGGGGTGTGGCGATGTCTGCATAAGCTGGCGATACTTGCGTGCTTCCTTCAGGTCCTTGCGGTTGAGGCATACGCCGAAGAGATTTGCAAGCAGCTTGAATGTCAGCTCTTTGTCGCCCTTAGGTATGATGGCATAACCTTTCTTATAATATTCGAAACCCTTGTCATAGTCCTTGAACATGCAGTAAGCGTTGCCGATGTTCTTGTATATAGAGGCAAGATGCTCTTTCGACTTCGAGCTTTCGCTGAGTTTCAGTCCGGTCTGATAGTTCTCAAGTGCGTTGATATAGTTGCCGCGGTCATAGAAGATGTCGCCAGCCTTCATGTTGGCAAGCGAGCAGTCGGTCAGTTCCTTGTCGGTCATATTGTCGTTTGTGCGTGAGCAAACGAGCATATACATCACGAGGGCCTTGTCGTCTTCATGTCGTTGGAGCAAGGTGTCGCCCATGGCAAGGACCTTCTCTGAGGACCAACCACGAACTTCGCGTATGAGCGTTGAATACTTGCTGACGCCCGAAGCCGGTGACATCAGCGAATAAAAGGTCAATATGATAAGTAGCAGTGTCCTGCCAATATGGTTATTCATCGGTATAGTCGGAAAAATGATAATGCCGTGACGGTTTCTCCATCAAGGCTTCATACGATGCAAAGTTAGCACTTTTCCGTAAAAAGAAAAACTTTCAAGGTATTAAAATCAAATTTTGGACGATAAAGGTAATATAAAAAAAGAAGCCGTCTCGTAAGCAATTACTTACGAAACGGCTTCCTATGGTATCCTTATCGGAAGTTGTTTGGCTTCATGCGGTTGCCAGCAGCATCGTTGGTGTCAGCCACATCCCACCAGAGGCGTGTGCCCTGAGTGTTGTTGGTCTGCAGGTTAGGATGCTGGATGAAGTACTTGTTCTGCGACTCACTGTTCGGATAAAGCAAGCGCTTGATCTGCTTGCCGTTAGGAACGTCACCTCCAGAGAAGTTGGTCTGCTGGTTGAGAAGGGCGGGATAGTCGGTGCGACGGAAGTCAGCCCAACCCTCGTTGCCGTTCGGGAATACTGCCATCCACTTCTGTGTGATGATGGCTTCGAGGATGGCTTCGCGGTCACCGCTGCTGAATACGCCCTCGTCCCATACCTTCAGACCGTCGATGTAAGCCTGAGCGTCAGCGTCGGCAATGTGATAATAGTCCATGGATGCCTTGACACCTGCACGGAAGTAGCCCTCTGCGTCAAGTGTGAGGTCGGCTCCGGTCCATCCTCTCAGAGCTGCCTCTGCCTTAAGGAACAACGACTCTGCGTAACCGAACCATACTGTAGGACGAGAATAATTGAACCAGTGGTCATCGGGAAGATCCTTTGAGGCACCGTCCTTAACCGTACGTGTAAGACTGTACTTCAGCGGGTCCATAGAGATGTCGGGCGACTGGGCTCCACGCAGACATCCTACAAAGTCGTTGCGCAGACCGTCCTGACCGGTGGCAAGCGTAGCAGCTGTCATATTGCTGCGATACCAGCTCACAAGGCAGCGTGGGTCAATCTTCTTTGTTTCTGAATTGTTACGTCCCTTCTTGATGGTGTATTCCTTGCCGCCGTCAGAGAGGTTGCGATAAAGATTTTCCATGTCCTTTGAGAGTACGCTCTCGCCGCCATAAGCCACGGAGCACATGGCAAGACCGTTCTCGTCTCCGCCACCGTCTTCGCCACCCATCTCAACGGGAGCGTGCTTAGGCACGGTCTGCATGTTGTCGTCATTGCTCTTCATCAGACCATACTTGTTGTTAAGCGCAGCCTCTGCCTCCTTCTTTGCACGTTCAGGATTGACATTGCTGATGCGCAATGCCATGCGCAGACGCATTGAATTGGCGAAGCGGCACCACTTCTCGGCATCGCCGAAATAGCAGATGTCGTCCTTATCAATCTTATACTGTGATGCGTCTTCCGGCTTAATGCTGTCTACAGCCTGCTCAAGCATGCGGAACATGGCGTCATAAACCTGTTCCTGCGTGTCGTATTCCGCGTTGTTGGTCTCTGGAACCTTAGCCTGCACGTACTGACGGAACGGCATGTCGCCGTATGTGTCGGTGTTGGCGAGAGCGAGGAACGTGTAGTAGATGCGTGTGATGTAGTACATGTTGCGATACTTCTCAGGCGTATCGTTAAACTTGTATGCTCTCAGAAGGTCGCGATACTCGGTGGAGCGCTCCGTATAGAAGTGCGACCAGCGGCGTCCTGACCATCCGTCAGAATAGCCATAGTCAGGCGACTTCTTGGCGTGCTTGGGCTGATTGTTTGCCACGTATCCCGCATAGATGTCGTGCGAGAGGTTGGTGGTTATCTGATAGTCGTTGTAATATCCTTGATAAAGGAATGTGCGGAAGGTGGCAGGAGCGTCTGCTAAAGCCTTCTTGTAAGCCACCGAGTCGTCGTGCGACACGGCATAATTGATGTTTATGTCAGCGTATTTGCCTTCGTCCGGTTTGTCCGGAGTTATCTCGCCGCCCGCATTTTCAGAGCCTTCCACGCCGTAGGGGTCGCGACTCATTTCGTCGAGGTCGTAGCATGACGCAAAGGTGAGCAGCGTTGTGGCTGCTATCAGACCGGTATAGAATATATTGCGTTTCATTGTATAGTTCTGTTTGTTTACTGTTTTTTTATTATTCCGTATCAGATACTTCTATTAGAAACCGATGTTAACGGAGAATCCGAATGTTCTTGTGTAAGGCACTGCCATGAAGTCAATTGCCTGTGAGAACATTGTCGTGTCATAACCGCCGTCAGGATTGCCCGGTGTGTGCTTCATGAGGAAGCAGAGGTTGCGTGCCACGAAGCTGAGCTTCAGCTGTGTGAGCGGTGTGCGGCGCAACACGGACTGCGGGAAGCTGTAGCCAAGAGCAAGCTCCTTCAGCTTGATGTAAGAAGCGTCATGCACGAACTCCTCTGCAAATCCCTTCTGCGAGTTGTAGAGACCGATGGTGGAATAGTAGGCCTGTGCGCTTACCGGTTTTGTATTTGGCTTGCCGTCAGCGGTTACGCCGGGAACAACCATATACCAGTCCTTCACGCCGTTAATCTCCTTGTATTCGCCACGGTTAATGGTGCGGTCTGACGTACCGACAGCCGTAGCCATACCCTCAGACACCGAAACGATGTCGCCACCGAACTTCATGTCGAACATAGCTGTGAGCGAGATGCCCTTGTATGTGAATGTCGGTGTGACGGACATCAGAAGGTCGGGTTGGATGTTACCGATAGGATGGTCCAGCAAGTACTGCTCAAGGTTGCCGTCGCCGGTTGTTGCCATAGGCAGACCGTCATCGCCGATGATGACGCGTCCCTGAGCGTCACGCTGCATAAGATTGTTGGCGAAGATGTCGCCGAGCTTTCCTCCGCTGACTGCACCTACCTTCACCGGCATGTTGCCGTCGCCGGCGAAATAGATGCGGTTGACGCCGTCTGCCAGTTCCTTTACTGTGGAACGGTTATGCGCGAAGTTGGCTGTGAGGTCAAACTGGAAGTCGCGTGTACGAACCGGCGAACCATATACCATAAGCTCCACACCAGTATTGTTTATCTTACCCGCGTTCACCCACTGCTGTGTCCAAGGAGCTGATGCGTCCACGAGCATGGCCTGGTTCTTCGTAGTGCTATAATAATATGTGAAGTCGAATCCGAGACGGTTCTGGAGGAACTTCATGTCGAGACCAACCTCATACGATGTCTTAATCTCTGGCTTGAGGTTAGGATTGAGGCGTACGGTGTTGATGATAGGCTTGCGGTTGCCCATCTCGAACTGGAACTTACGCACGTTGTAGAGATTGTACGGCGACGGATCCTTACCAACCTGGGCTGCAGAGAGGCGCAGCTTTGTAAACGTGATCCATTCCGGCAGACGATGGTCGATGGAGCGCATGAAGTCGGACACCACCCAGCTGAGTGATGCAGACGGATAGAAGAATGAGTTGTTCTTTTTCGGCAGAGTGGACGACCAGTCGTTACGTGCTGTAAGGTCGAGCGAGAGCCATTCGTCGTAGGCAAACTGAGCTGACGCAAAAGCCGAATACATGGCGCGGTCGTGTCCGTCGTCTACGGCTGAAACAAGCTTGTTGCCGGTGTTGAGAATCCAGTTGTCCTTCTCCAGCATGTTCTGCACGGAAGCTGAGAGCGTCTCATACTTCATGTACATGATGTTGGCACCAGCCGTATAGCCGAGGCGCAATTTCTTCGTAAGCTGGTTGTCGCCCATGAAGAGGAACTGCATGTTCTGCTCGAAGTGGTTCTCTTCGCCGCGTGACATGCCGTCGGTCACGAGTTTCTGCTCCCATCCGGTGCCGTCCGTAGAGATGGCTCCGTCACCCAATGAAAGGTCGGATGTCTGGAGACGTGTGCGATAATAGTCGAAAGAATACTTGGCGCTGAACTTCAACCAATCCGTGAGGTTGAGGTTGGCGGCATAATATCCGAAGGCACGCCAGCGCTCGTCGCTGTTCTGGAATCTGTGGCGCACGTAGTAAGGATTGCTGTAGTGCTGGTCAGGACCGAACCAGTTGCGGTGGAGCTGGTTAGGAGAAGTATAGTTTGCCTCAAGGTCCTTAAGGCTTACGTTGCCCGGCATGAGGAGCAGCTGTGCCACCTCGCCGTTCAGACCCGTGTAAGGACGGTTCTCTGCCTTAGTGTGCGATACGGAAATCTTGCCGTCCAATGACAGCCATTTATTGACTGTAGTGCCGGCGTTGAGGTCTACGTTAAGCTTGTCGAGCGACTCGTCCTTGAAGAGACCGTCGTTGGCATTGAAGCCTACAGAAAGACGGAAGTGAGACTTGTCCGTGGCTGAACCCACGGCTACGGTATGGAACTGTGAGAATCCTGTACGGAAGTAGTCCTTCAGACGGTCGCCTGTGTATGAGTAAGGAGCCTTCTCGCCGAGCCAGTTGGTCTGCATGCTGCCGTCGAAGCGCGGACCGAATGCCAGTTCGCCCGTCATTGTTGTGGGGTTGCCCTCTTCGTCCTTGTTGAAGAGCAACTGTCCCTGCGAACCCTGTCCGTAGAGCTTCTGCATCTTCAGAGTCTCTGCAGCCTGGCTCCATGTGAAGTTGCCGCTGTAAGATACGCCGAAGCCCTGCTTGTGTGAGCCTCGCTTTGTGGTAACGAGGATTACGCCGTTACCTGCACGTGATCCGTAGAGAGCAGCAGCGTTCGGACCCTTAAGTACTGAGATCGACTCGATGTCCTCCGGGTTGATGTCGAATGATGTGCCACCACGGTCGTAGCCGCCGTATGCAGAAGCCTCAGAAGTCTGGTCGTCGGTGAAAGGAACGCCGTCAACAATCCATAACGGCTGGTTGTTGTCCGTAAGCGAAGAGTTGCCGCGGATGGTAATCTTAGTGGAACCGCCAAGACCGGTGCTTGCCGTGTTCATCTGCAGACCAGCCACCTTGCCGTCCAGTGCTCCGGTTACGGAAGGGTCGCCAGTGGTGTTAAGGGCGTCCGCCTTGATGTCCTGTACGGAATAGCCGAGCATTTTCTTCTCGCGCTTGATGCCGAGAGCAGTCACCACCACCTCGTCAATAGACTGCTGGTCGGGCTGCATGATGATGTCGAGACTGGATGATCCGGAGGCTTTCAGTTCCTTATTGCGATAGCCAAGATAGCTGACAATGACTGTTGGATGTGAAGCAGAAGTACGGAGCGTATAGTTGCCGTCGATGTCGGTAACGGTGCGCTCCTCGGTGCCCTTCACGTTTACGGTGGCGCCAATAAGCGGTTCTCCGTTCTCGTCTGTCACGTGTCCTTTGAGCGTAGTCTTGCCGTCCTGCTGGACGAAAGCGTTGAATTCGGATGCTGGAGCGTTGCTGACGTTTCCGGCAAGAGTCCACTGGAATGGTGCGGCAGCGATGACAAGTGTCATTGCCTTACGCGACCACTTCAGAGTTAGTAACGGTCGTGTTCTCATAATTTTTTCCTTATTGTTGTTTTTTTTGATGTTCAGTAGATAGTTGATGTCGTATGATTTAGGTTAACGGATACAACATCACGTATCAATATAACAATCTATAAGGAAAAAACACTTAAGAAATCTTTATGGTTTTATGCAATTTCTTGCACAGTAAGGAAAAAAGTAAGGTTGAGAATTGAATTTTGAGAGTTGAGGGTTATTATAGCCATTTGGCTTGAATGATTATTCATGGGGATTGGCATATCTCAACTCTCAAATTCTCAATTCTCAACCTTTACTTGATGTCGTGCGTGGCAAATCTTTCTTCTGCCAGACGCTCGTACTTGGTGCCTTTTCTGCCGTAGTTGGCGTAGGGCCAGATAGAGATGCCGCCTCTTGGGGTGAATATTCCTGTCACCTCAATATACTTAGGGTCCATGAGGCGGATAAGATCTTTCATGATGATGTTGACGCAATCCTCATGGAAGTCGCCGTGATTGCGGAAGCTGAAGAGATAAAGCTTAAGACTCTTGCTCTCCACCATCTTCACGTCGGGGATGTAGGATATGCGAATCTCGGCGAAGTCGGGCTGACCGGTGATGGGGCAGAGGGATGTAAATTCCGGGCAGTTGAATCGTACCCAATAGTCGTTGCCGGGATGTTTGTTTACGAAAGTCTCGAGCACCTCAGGTGCGTAGTCGTCACGGTAGCGTGTGTTAGAACCAAGGGCCTTGAGTCCCTCGTCTTTACGGTTATCTGAATTTGTAGCCATTGTTTTTTTTATGAATTGAATAAATAAGGATGTTGTTAAATGTTGAATATCTTCCAGATGCTGTAGTTGACGTTGTTGTCGTAGACATCCTCGCCTTCGTAGCGCTTTGTGGCTCTCACCACGCGGATGGTAACGGGAAGCACAAGGATTTCGTAAAGCGTCTTGAGCACCACTTGCGAGATGATCAGTATGGGCAACTCACGCAGTGGCACTACGCCTCCCAATGCCAATGGGAAGAAAATCAGCGAGTCGGCTGTCTCGCCATAAACCGTACTGAGGATTGCTCGTGCCGAGAAGTTGCGTCCGCCTGACGATATCTTCATGCGGCTCATTACGTAAGCATTTACAAACGAACCGATGATGAACGCCACGAATGAGGCTGCGGCAATGCGTGGAGCAAGCCCGAAGATGGCATGAAATCCGGCTTCGTTGTCCCAATAGGGAGCGGCTGGAAGCAGGTCGCACAAGGCGCCGAACGTCACGAAGAGGAAGTTCATGGCGAAGCCGGTCCATATCAGCATTCTTGCCTTGCCGTATCCCCACACCTCGCACACACAGTCATTGATGATGTATGAGATAGGAAATACTATCAATCCTCCCGTTATGTTGAACGGTCCTACGGATATTTGCTTTGTCTCGAGTACGTTTGCCGTAATGAGGCAAACACAGAAGAGTATGCTGAAAAGCATAAAGAGCACACTCACTGTCTTCTTTTCTTTCTGCATTGTTCTTGTTTTTTAAGAGGTTTACCAAGCACTCTGTTAATAATGTTTATTAAGCCCATTTCTTCAAATGGACTGCAAAGTTACTTATTTTCGGACAGTTATGCAAGTTTTTCAGCCTCGCCGTCCCGTTTTTAATGATGGTCTCGTATTTTTTCCTTAACTTTGCAAAGATTTTAGAGTCACCTTTTTCTGACTTGCTTTAAATTTATTGTTACATCTTAAAGACTTACATATTATATAATGAGTAATAACAACAATCATCAGTTGGGTGAGGCACCCTGGTTTCATGTAGCGTTATCAACGGGTTTTGGCGTCGGTTTCTGGCCCTGGGGACCTGGAACATTAGGTGGCTTTGTGGCTCTCCTTACGTGGATTGGCCTTTATCTGCTGCTTTCTCCAATGTGGCTTTTTGTGGCAACGCTCGCTCTTGTGGTGGGTTCGCTGCTGCTTGGAGTGTGGACAGACAATGTCATGGAGCGCTATTGGGGCGAGGATCCGCGTACTGTCATCATCGATGAGTATTTCGGAACGTGGGTGGCATGTCTGCCTGCCTTGTTTGTTGATGGTCCTTCGTATGTGGCTATATCGCTCGCTTCGCTTGGCTTCGTGCTGTTCCGTGCCATTGACATCACCAAGCCGCTCGGCTGTCGCTGGGTGGACAAGCACATACATGGCGGTTGGGGCTGCATGCTGGACGATGCTTTGGCTGCGTTTTATGCCTGTATTGTGGTGCTTGCCGTGAGATTCGGAAAAGTGGTTGAGTTTGTTGCCGACCTTTTTTAAGAGCACATTTCATTACGCCGTGTCTCCAAAATAAGTGAGATACGGTGTGTCTATGGTCTTGTTTAAGAAAAAAATATAGGAACTGACGTTGTATAATAGTCTTAATATTGGAATTATATAAAGTTGGTCGGTTTTGGTTTAAACGCATGAAGCCGGACAAGAGAAACGAGCATTGCCCTTCCCTTGTCCGGCTTCATCGTTATCGTCAGTTCCTTATTTTAAATGAATTTTCGATGCTTGATATCTCGCTTGAGAACTTGCGATCTACCTTCAGACGCTGTTCCACCTGGTTGCAGCTGTATATAACCGTAGAGTGGTCGCGTCCACCCACAAGTCGTCCGATGCGGCTTGCCGGCATCTTGGTGTATTTCTGTGCAAGGTATATTGATACCTGACGTGCCATAACATAATCCTTCTTACGGCTGCGGCTGTTGATGTTAGCAGGTGTAACATTGTAATGCTGACACACGCTCTCGATGATATCCTCCACGGTGAGCGGGTTGCTCTCCACCTTTACAGAGTGCTTGATGACGCGTTCCGCCAGCTTCATGTCGATGCTGCAGTTGTAAACCACGCTGTATGCCATAAGTGAGTTTACGACACCCTGCAGGTCTCGCACGCTGCCGTTAGCTGTCGAGGCAATGAATTCCACTACGTCCTCAGGTATGCTGAGGCCCTCATGGCGTATCTTGTTCTCCAGAATGTCCACACAAAGCTTCACGTTCGGCTTCTGCAGCTCTGCTATAAGGCCGCAAGAGAAACGTGTGATGAGACGCTCGTTCATTCCCTTGAGCTGTACGGGCGGACGGTCACTGGCGAGTATGATGCGCTTGCCGTTGCGGAACAAATGGTTGAAGATGTGGAAGAAGGTGTTCTGTGTGCCCTTCTTGTCTTCCCATTCCTGTATGTCGTCCACGATAAGAACGTCTATGGTCTGGTAGAAATTGATAAAGTCGTTGATGGTGTTGCGCAGTACGGCGTTGGTATACTGCACCTCGAAGAGGCGTGCGCTGATATAGAGCACTCTCTTTTCTGGGTATATTCGCTTTGTCTCGACGCCGATGGCGTTGATGAGGTGTGTCTTTCCGCATCCTGAAGGACCGAAGACGAAGAACGGATTGAACTGCATGCTCTGCGGATTGTCGGCTATGGTCTTACCGATGGTACGCGAGAAAAGGTTGCTGCTGCCTTCGATGTAGTTGTCGAAGGTGAGCTGCGGGTTGAGCTGCGAGTCAATCTGCTGCGGAGCAAGGCTGTCGAGAGTGTTTGGCGACTCGTTGGCATGCTCGCGCTGCTGTGGCTTGAGTGTGTCTTCAACGGGCTGTTCGCCTTCCATTGTCTGCGTCTGCTTGTTCTCCTTGTCTGTTACAATACGGTACGACAATTGTATGCCTGAGCCAAATTCGCGGCTAAGCGCCACGTGGAGCAACTTGACGTAGTGTTCTTCAAGATACTCACACACGAAATGACTGGGCACGCGTATCACCACCATCTTCTTTTCCTCGTTGAAGGCTTCGAAGACGATGCTCTTGAACCATGTGTTATATGTCTGCTCTGAAATGTTCTTGCTGATGAAGGCAAGACATTTGTCCCAAAGCTTTTCAGGACTAATGTTCATTGGCTGTGGTACGTGTTGTGTCTTTCGACCGTTTGTAAACTATAATTCCGACTGCAAAATTAGTAATTATTTTTGAGCTGAGCAAATAAGCTGCTTTTTTATTATTATTGAATGTATACGTTTTGTAATATAAATGACTCTTTTCCCGTTAGTTATGCTATTCTTATATATATGTTTTGTTCTTTGTATAAATAAGCGTAATCTGCTGATAATCTGCATGTTGATGTTTTTATGTGCGTTTTGGCGTTTTTAGTGAAACATTGGCTAAATGCGCTTATCTCATTGAAAAAAAACGGCTTCAGAGTTGTTCTGAAGCCGTGAAACAATATCCTTTCGGTATTTATACTAAGTATATCTATGCGCTTACTTGTCTTTCTTTCCGAATACGGAGAAGTGGACGTAGCGCTTCGGATGCTGACGAAGGTCAATGAGGAGCGAGTCGGCGCTTCTCATAGTAGAGTTCATGTTGTTATACATGGTCGGATCGTTCATCAGCTTGCCGAGTGTTCCCTCGTTGCTGTTAAGGCGGTCTGTTAGAAGCTTCACGTTAGCGATGGTTTGGTCCACCTGCTGCTTTGTTGTCGCGAGGTCGAGGTCGGCGAGGTTGGATGTGAGGCGGTTGGTGTTGTCCAGCACGCCGTCAGCCTTAGCCATCATCGTAGGCACGCCCTTGTTGAGTGTCTTCATAAGTGTGTTGAGCTGTGCTGAAGACACGGTGAGGTTCTCCGTTACGGTCTGCACGTTGTGTAGGCTTTGTGCGAGAGCCGGGTCAGCAAGCAGGGTGTTGAGGCTTGAGAGGATGCTGTCCAGCTTCGGCAGCATGTTCTCTATGGCGGGGAGCATCTGGGCAGCCTTTCCTAAAGCGCCTGCGTCAACGTCGCCAAGGATGGTTTCGCCCGGCATGACTCTCTCTCTCGGGTTATTGGCGAGTAGGAGGTTCACCTTCACGTTACCCATCATGTCACTCTCGATGACAGCTGTGCTTCCCACCGGTATGCGCATGTCTCTGTCTATTCCTACCACCACGCGTGGATCTTCTTTTCCAGAATAGTCGTAGATGACGCTCTTGACGGTTCCTACCTTATATCCGTCAGCATATATCGGGCTCGAAGCTGAGAGTCCGCTGATATCGTGAAATTGTATGTAATAGTCGTCAGTTGACGAGAATATGTTCAGTCCTTTCAGGAAGTTCATTCCGAAAAACAGTATTATCACGCCTACGATGGCTACGAGCGCGATTTTCACTTCTTTATTAAATGCTTTCATATTCTTATTTGTTTCTGTTCGTTGTTTTGAATCCTCTTATTTGTTTCTGTTCTGTTTGAATTCTCTAATAGCCTGATTGACGTCCATCTTTACGCCGTTCTTGAATGCTATGATGAATGCTTGTGGGAACTGCTCCAGAATCTCCTTGCGCTTTCTGTACGTCGTGTTATAGTTATTGGAGGCTCCGGTGGTGTATTTCCACATGCCGTTTTCCTGATAGCATTCCACGTCTGTCAATCCCTTGAAGTTAGGGTCGCTCTTTTTTAGTTGTCGGCTTGCGGCAATAATCTGCACCTTGAACACCGGCTTGCTGTCGTCCGTCTTTTCCTTTACGGTTGTCTGCTTTGGCTTTTCAGTCTGTCTGGGCTTGTCAGCTTGCTTGGTCTTTTTGTTCTGCTGCCTTGTCTGCTGCTTTTGGGCAGGACGGTCGTTGCTTTCAGACTGACGGTCTTTGTTTCTGATGTTCTCTTCGTTAGCCTTGGTGTCTTGTTCCGTCTGTCTTGCGTCTGCCACGTCAGAGTCGTTCTTTTGTGTGTCGCTTTGCTGTACGGTCTCAGGCAATGGGTCTGACAATGGCTTGTACGGGATGGTCATTCCCGTGTCATACTTGTTCTTGTATTCCACGAAGGCGTTGTATATGCCGCGTGCAATCTTGTCTATCTGATTCTTGTCGTTCAGCATTCGCTCTTCGTCGGGTGTTGAGATATATCCGAGCTCGATGAGGCAAGCCGGCATTGACGTTAGTCTGAGCACGGCAAGGTTCTGCTGATGCACTCCCTTATTGGGACGATTAGCCACCTTGCATACATGTCTTTGCAGCATCTTTGCCAGCTCGATGCTCTTTGTAAGGTTTCGGTCCTGTATAAACTCAAACATGATATTGCTTTCCGGCGAGTTGGGATCGAAGCCCACGTAATGCTGTTCATAGTCTTTCTCGAGCAGAATGACGGAGTTCTCACGTTTTGCCACTTCCAGGTTGGTCTTCTTGGCATGCGAGCGTCCGTCGCCGAGCGTGTATGTCTCGAATCCTCTCATCGTGTGGTTGCCTTGGAGAGCGTTGGTATGTACGGATATGAAGAGGTTTGCCTTTTTGCGGTTGGCTATTTCGGCGCGTTCGTACAAGGGGATAAACACGTCAGTCTTGCGTGTATACACCACAGTAACGTCGGGGCAGTTGCGCTCCACGTAGCGTCCGAATGCGAGTGCCACATTCAGGTTTATGTTTTTTTCCTTCGAAAAGCTGCCCGGTGCTCCGGTGTCTTTTCCACCGTGTCCAGGGTCGATGCAGAGTGTAAACTTACGGTTAGCGCCAGCTGCTGCCGACACGAACGTTATGATGAGTATTATTGAGAGCAATATTTTTTTTGCCATAAATGAGATGCTGTAGGTTGGTCCAAATGTCTGAACTGCAACTTATTTTGGTGCAAAGATAGCGAATAAATCGTAAAAACGACGGCAAACTTGGAAAAACATGTTAGTATATTTTGCTTTGTCTTGTATTTTGCGTAAATTCGCAATATATTAAAGAAAAATATACAAATCTATAATTATGGCTCTTAAGTTATTCTATAAGAGCATCATATTGCTATGAAGACGCTTGGATGTATACGCTTTGCCGCTGCTGCATTATGTGCGGTCTTGTTGGCTATATTGACGGTGGCGTGCCACGATAAGAGGCAGCCGCGGTCGTCAAGGGTGCGGTCTGTCTATTACTGGAGCACCACGCTGAACATTGACTCCACGAAGACGGCTTTCCTTCGTGCCCACGGCATATCGCGTATGTATGTTCGCTACTTTGACGTGGTGGCGGACGCGAGTGGGAGAGCGGTGCCTAACGCCACGCTTAATTTCGTTACCGCAATGCCACAAGATGCCGACATCGTGCCTACGGTATTCGTTATGCCTGAATGTCTTCGCGGCGACCGCAAGCAGTTGGCTTCGCTCATCGTCAAGCGCGTCCTTCAGATGAACGAGACCAATGATGTCAATGAAGTCAAGGAGATACAGATTGACTGTGACTGGACTCTTTCCACACGCCGACTCTATAATGACTTCATGCAGGCTATGCTCGACGAATGTCATAGCCGACAGCTCCAGCTCTCCTCTACTATCCGCCTTCACCAGCTCGCACAGACTCCGCCACCTGCTGACCGCGGTGTGCTGATGATGTATAACACTGGTGATGCCACCGACATACGTTGCCACAAACCTATTCTCGACCTGCATGACGCAGCCCCTTACTTGCCTTATCTGAAAGACTATAAGCTCAGCTTGAGCGCTGCTTATCCCGTCTTTACGTGGCGCATCCTGTTCCGTGGCGGTCAGTTCGTAGGCTTTGTCCATTACGACGGTGAATACCCGATACTCTCCAGCGACTCCATTCTCATCCGCCAACCCTCCTTCTCCGATATTATCTCAGCCGTAAACGCTATAGGCAACCGACGTCCTGAAGCTAACGACGAGATAATACTATTCGATCTCAATAACAACAATATTAACCGATTAAACTATGATGAGTATGAAAGGATTTTTAATAATTAGTTTGATTGCAGCCCTGCCGCTCATTGACGCCACGGCATGCATATCCGAGGGAAATACGCATAATCGTTATATGTTCTCCGTCTTTCGCCATGAAGCCATGACAGACGGTCCAGCTTACTTGTATGATATCGACCGTTTCTGGCAGGATTATATGGGGAAGAACGGTCCCATCGGTGTCGATTACTTTAAATGGAACCGTGACGCAATCCTGAAGACTGCCAAGGAAAGAAACGATGAGGAGATGACAGCGTACATCAATTTGCTTAATCGTTACTTCAAGGCTTGTGAGGATTACGCCCGTGACGCATGGAGTTATCCCACGAAGGAGGATTTAGCACATCGGCATCAGACATTCACCGATGTTCTCACCGCTGCAAAGGCATACGGCGGCAATACATTACGTCCGCAATACGTGCTGCTGCAGATGCGTGCAAACATGATGCTCGGCAATGACAATCTTAACGTAGAATTGTGGAAGACATCAGCATCCAGCTTTCCTCAGAGTCCGTGGCGCGAAGCCATGCGCAACATCTATGCCCGTGCCTTGCTCAAGACAGGACAGCGTGGTGCTGCCTGCGACATTTATGCCGAGCAGGGCGACGTACAGTCCATCAAGTCTGTTATGCGCAACTATCGCAACCTTGCCGGCATAAGAACCATCTATGCAGAGAACCCTAACGTCCCGTCGCTCAATTACCTTGTTCAGGACTTTGTAAATAACGTGCAGGAGACGATAGACCAGAAGGCTGGTGGCTATGAAGATGCTGAATGGTTCCGGCAGATAGATGCCAAGCAGGTGTATCGTAAGGAGGCGATGGCGTTTGTACAGTTCGCCCTTAATGCCGCCAACGACAGTAAGGTGAAGTCGCCGAGTCTGTGGCTTGCGGCTGCAAGCATGATTGACTATCTGTTCGGAAACACGGAGCGTGCTATGGCGGAAGCCGAAAAGGCTGTTGCCTCTGACGGCAGTCAGCGAATGCGCGACAATGCCCGTGCCATACGCTTGCTTGTCTCGACGCGTGCCAACAAGCCTACAAAAGAATATACTGACTATCTGCTTGGCGAGTTCCGTTGGCTTGACAGTAAGATAGAAGAGGAACGTGGCAGCAGCTACTCTTATAATCACTATACTGACGTGAAGGAACGCGTGGTTCATCGCGGTCTTGAACAGCTCTTCCGTCGTGCAGGTATGGACAATACAGCCCTTGCCTTGTGTGCCATGACGAATGCTGATGACGAGTATTTCTATATGGAGCAGAGTCAGGCCGACCCTACTATATATAGCGAAAACACGAACGTGACGTACAGTCCGTGGAACGAGTATTTCTGCAAGATGGACAGTCTTACTGCCGACCGCCTTGCCGACTATTACCGTTATCTCTCGTCCAGCCATGACAATGCCTTTGACCAATACTGCGTGCAGAACTCTTACCACGATGCCGACTACTTCAATGACCTTATCGGTACGAAGCTGATAGCCGAGGGACGTTTTGCCGAAGCCATACCGTATCTTGACGGTGTGTCGATGTCGCTGCTTTCTTCGCAGCTCATAAGCTCTTACTCGTCACAACGACGTTATGACGTGCCGCGATGGTTCGGCAAGCAGAGGGTCAGCGAGTGCTATGAGCCGGTAACAGTAAACCGTAACATAAAGCTCGACTATTGTCGCGATATGGCTGACCGCCTAAATCGCTACAATCTTGCACGCGAAGGCGCTGCGAAGCAGCAGATGGCTTACGACCTTGCCGTGCGTTATTATCAGGCTTCATGTTACGGCGACTGTTGGTTCCTCACTCATTATTACAGAAGCGTCATGGATTCGGCTCGCTCTTGGGAGAAAGACTTTGCCGCTGAGACAGTGAAGTATCTTAATGTGGCTAAGCGAAGCGATGACCTGCAGTTGCGTTACCACTCCGTTTACGCCCTTGCGTTCATGCCCGTAGACAAGTGGGCTGAATTTGAGTATGACGGTAAAGTGATTCTCTATCCGCACTCTGCTCAATACGAGGCGTTGTACGAACTTAGCTTGTTTGCAATGGCTTATCCCAATGTTGTGGACCAGTATACGCGTCGTTGCGACGTGCTTAAGAAGTACGAATATTATCTGCCTTAGCTTTAGGCATCTCCGCGCGTTACCGTTACCTCAACTCCGGCTCCGTTACAGTCGGCGCCCATCGGTGGGTTGAGTTTGGTGATGCGTAGCGTTATAGAGGTGATGTCCGCATAACTTGCCATAAGATGGTCTGTTATGCGGCCCGCCACATGCTCTATTAGTTTTGACGGGACATTCATCTCCTCCTTTATAATATTGTATACCTCGGCGTAGTTGAGCGTGTCAGCTACGTCGTCGGTATACATTGCCCTTGATATGTCATATCCCACGCGTACATTTATTATATAGTCATTGCCGGTGAGCTGCTCTTGAGGCAGCACACCATGACACGCGTGCAGACGAATGTCGTCTATATGTATGAAAGATTTCATTTTCTAAATTGTGATTTATCCGCAGCGTGAAGCTCCGCAGTTCTTACATATCAGGCATCCTTCCTGATAGACGAGGGTCTCCTGTCCGCATGACGGACACACCAGTCCTTTGGCTTCCGTTCCGTCCACCATGTATTTCTTGAGTGCACGTTCCACGCCGTTCTTCCATGTGTTGATGCTCTGGTCCTTAAGCTGCAGCGAGCTGACGAGCTTTATTACGTGGTCGATAGGCATACGATAACGCAGTACTCCGGAGATAAGCTTGGCGTAGTTCCAGTATTCCGGGTTGAATTTCTCCGACAGTCCCTCCACCGTGGTCTTATATCCGCGCTTGTTCTCGAACTGGAAGTCATAGCGCTTCGTACCGTCGGGGTTGGTCTGCTTGATGATGCGGCCCTTCGTTACGGTCTTGGGAAGAGCGATGCCTTCCTCGTCGTCCTGCAGTCCGGTGAATATCTCGTAAGGATAGCCGTCCAGCAATCCTACGAAAGCCACCCACTTCTCCTTGTTGTTCTGGAAGCGGACCACGTCACAGTCAAGTTCCTTCGGACGTGTCTCCGTCACTGCCATTACCGGTATGCGGTCTGAGCTGGTCTTCTCCTTTTGGGCAGTGCTTTTCTTCTTGTCCTTCTTCGATGCAGAAATCATCACACCCGAGCGGCTGCCGTCGCGATATATGGTACATCCCTTACATCCCGAGCGCCAAGCCTCTACGTAAAGTTTGCCTACAAGTTCTTCGCTGACGTCGTTCGGAAGGTTTACGGTCACGCTGATAGAGTGGTCCACCCACTTCTGGATGGCTCCCTGCATTCTCACCTTCATCAGCCAGTCCACGTCGTTGGCGGTGGCTTTATGGTACGGCGATCGTGCCACGAGCTCGTCTATCTCGTCCTGGGTGTATCGCTTGCTGGTGTCGATGCCGTTCACCTCCATCCATGTGAGGAACTTCTTGTGATAAACGATATACTCCTCGTATGAGTCGCCCACCTCGTCCGTGAAGTCCACGTGTACGTCAGCGTCGTTGGGGTTCACCTTTCTGCGGCGCTTGTATACGGGCATGAATACAGGCTCGATGCCGCTTGTGGTCTGTGTCATGAGCGATGTGGTGCCGGTCGGAGCGATGGTCAGACAGGCGATGTTGCGGCGTCCGTATGTCATGATGTCGTCGTAGAGCGACGGGTCAGCCTCCTTTATTCTGAGGAGGAACGGGTTGGCAGCCTCACGCTTCGCGTCGAACACCTTGAAAGCTCCGCGCTCACGAGCCATGTCTGCCGAAGAACGGTAGGCGGCGAGAGCCAGTGTGCGGTGTACGCTGACGCTGAAGTCGGTGGCTTCCTGCGTGCCGTAGGTCAGTCCCATTGCTGCTATCATGTCGCCCTCAGCCGTGATGCCCAAACCGGTGCGTCGTCCCTGCGAGCTCTTGTCCTTTATCTTCTCCCAAAGATGATATTCGGCGTGCTTGATGTCGTCAGTCTGCGGGTCGTGCTTTATCTTGTCCATGATAAGGTCAATCTTCTCCAGCTCCAGGTCGATAATGTCGTCCATGATGCGCTGTGCCTTGGCCACGTGCTCCTTGAAGAGATCAAAGTCGAAGCTTGCCTCCGGTGTGAACGGATTGCGTACGTAAGAGTAGAGGTTCACTGAAAGCAGACGGCACGAGTCGTACGGGCAGAGAGGTATTTCGCCGCAAGGATTGGTGCTGACGGTGCGGAAGCCGAGATCGGCGTAACAGTCAGGAATGCTCTCGCGTATGATGGTGTCCCAGAAGAGGATGCCCGGCTCTGCGCTCTTCCATGCGTTGTGCACAATCTTCTGCCACAATGCCTTGGCGGAAATCTCCTTCTTTACCTGCGGGTCTGCAGCGTCAATGGGGAACTGCTGTGTGTATGGCTTGCCGTCAATGGCAGCCTGCATGAATGCGTCGTCAATCTTGACGCTCACATTGGCTCCCGTCACCTTTCCTTCCGTCATCTTGGCGTCGATGAACGCCTCGCTGTCCGGATGCTTGATGCTTACGGAGAGCATAAGGGCTCCGCGGCGTCCGTCCTGCGCCACCTCGCGAGTGGAGTTGCTATAGCGCTCCATAAACGGCACAAGGCCGGTGGATGTCAGCGCCGAATTGTTTACAGGTGACCCTTTCGGGCGAATCTGCGAAAGATCATGACCCACGCCGCCGCGACGCTTCATCAGCTGCACCTGCTCCTCGTCCAGGCGCATGATGGCTCCGTACGAGTCGGCGTCGCCCTCAATGCCTATCACGAAGCAGTTGCTCAGCGATGCCACCTGGTGGTCGTTGCCGATACCGGTCATCGGGCTGCCGGCGGGTATGATATATCTGAAATGGTCGAGCAGGCTGAACACTTCCTGCTCATTCATGGGGTTGGCGTATTTGCTCTCTATGCGAGCAATCTCCTTAGCGATGCGGTGATGCATGTCTGTGGGCGACACCTCATAGATGTTGCCGAAGCTATCCTTCATGGCATACTTGCTCACCCATACACGGGCGGCGAGTTCGTCACCGTCGAAGTATTTCAGCGAGGTCTGGAAGGCCTCGTCGTAAGAGTACGTTTTCTGATTTTCCATTATATATATGTAGATGTGTTTTCTCTTGACCGTAATATCTGCAAAACTACAATAATAATTCCATATATAAGAATCATTTCGTATATATTTTGAGAAAAAGCATACGTCTCCTTTCTCTTGTTTCCGTTAAAAGCGCTACCTTTGTGGAATACAAAATAACAAGAAAAATGAAGACCATAAACACACGACGTACAATACGTAAATATGCCACCCGTGAGGTGGAAAACGAGTTGCTCCACCGCCTTCTTGCTGAGGCTGAGCGCACGCAGACAATGGGCAATCTCCAGTTTTACAGCGTAGTGGTAACACGTGACGACGAGATGAAGCGCCGTCTGGCTCCCGCACATTTCTGCCAGCCGATGGTGACGGAGGCTCCCGTGGTGCTGACGTTCTGCGCCGACACCCGCCGCACCACCAAGTGGGCGGAATGCCGTGACGCCAATCCCGGATTCTCTAATTTCCTCTCCTTCATGAACGGAGCAACGGACGCCCTGCTTTACTGCCAGACGTTCTGCAATCTGGCTGAGGAGGAAGGCCTTGGCTGCTGCTTCCTCGGCACCACCGTCTATAGCCCGCAGACCATCATCGACGTCCTTCAGCTCCCGCCGCTCGTAATGCCGGTGGCCACCATCACGCTCGGTTGGCCCGACGAGACACCTGAGCTTACTGAGCGTCTGCCGCTTGAGGCTGTCATGCATGAGGAGGTCTATCATGACTACACCCCACAACTCATCAATCGCTTCTACGAGGAGAAGGAGTCGCTGCCCGAGAACCGCCGCTTCGTTGAGATAAACAACAAGCAGACTCTTGCGCAGGTCTTCACCGACTGCCGTTACACCAAGTCGGACAACGAGCAGATGTCCGTAACCATGCTTGAGGCTCTACGCAAGCAGGGATTCCTTGATTAGAAAGAGTAAGAACGCAATCAAGGGGTCTGTATGCCATCTTTCATCGTGGCATATAGACCCCTTGATTGTGTTGTTATTCGGGTTTTTATTGTCTCTTTAACTTTAGAATCGTTAGGAGATATCTTCTTGTTTTCATTGGGAATGGCGAATTCATACGCTTTTTCATCCTCCCATATATTATTGTTTTCTACAAATTCTATTCTATACTGGACACCATGATCCGTTAAGAATTTATACGAACCATTGTCTATCCAGACCTTATAAGGAGAATGAAAGTTGAGACGAGTTAAATTAAAGGCTTGCATAGCAGTTAGTAGCCTCCTGACGTGCTTTGGCAAAGTCTATTTGAGCCTTTGCTTCCATTTCTTTTTTACGTTTAACCATGTCTCGTAATACTGCAATTGCTTCTTCACGAGTTTTTATCTTTAAAGCCATATTTGTTCATTTAAAAGTTCTACTTCTTGTTCAGTTACAAAGCTAATCTTTTATTTTGAAAGCGCAAAGAAAACGTGAGAAAAGTTTCGAAAAACATAGTTGTAGCTCTTGAAGATAATTATTTGTTGAAAGAAAAGTATGATATATTGCATATTAACTTTAACTTTGCAAAAGTTCACTAAAGACGAAAAATCGTATGGATATATATAATCTTAATCAGATGGAAGCTCCCGTTGCGCTCTCCCTCTACGAGCTTAACAGCCTCGTGGCTGAGGCCATTAGCATCGGCGTGCCCGGACAGTACTGGGTGGAGGCGGAGATTTCGGAAGCGCGGGAGGTGCGCGGACATTGCTATCTTGAGCTGGTGGAGAAGGACGACCGCTCCAATACGCCAGTGGCTCGCGCTTCGGCGAAGTGCTGGCAGAACCGATGGTCCATCATCCGTCCCATGTTTGAGCGGGTGACAGGACAGCGCCTGCATGCCGGAATGAAGGTGATGCTGCGCGTGTATGCCAACTTCCATGAAGCGTACGGCTTTTCGTGGATAGTGTCCGACATCAATCCTGAGTATACTTTGGGCGACCTTGCCCGACGACGTAAGGAGATTGTGGAGCGTCTGAAGGCGGACGGCGTGTTCGACCTTCAGCGTGAGCTAATCCTGCCGATGTTCGCGCAGCGCATAGCCGTGGTGTCAAGCGAAGGTGCTGCTGGCTTCGGCGACTTCTGCCGACAGCTCCATGACAATGCCGGCGGCTATCAGTTTGACGTACGCCTTTTCCCTGCCGTGATGCAGGGCGAGGCTGTGGAGAGAAGCGTGGTGGAAGCGCTGAACGCCATATATGAGGTGCAGGAACGGTATGACTGTGTGGTGATAATCCGCGGCGGTGGCGCCACCAGCGACCTCTCCGGCTTCGACACGCTTGCCTTGGCGGAGAACGTGGCTAACTTCCCTCTCCCCATCATCACCGGCATTGGACATGACCGTGACGAGACTGTGCTCGACCTCGTGGCTTTCGCTCATGTGAAGACTCCGACGGCGGCTGCCCAGCTGCTTGTGGACCATCTCTCGCAGACTGCGGCTCTTGCCGACCGTCTCTGCCAGCGTGTCGTCCTTGCGGCACGTCGTCGTATGGAGATGGAGCAGGGCAGGCTGCGTTCGCTCGCAAGCAGAATACCCGTGCTCTTCTCTCTTGTTGGCGAGAAGGAGACAGGACGTCTTGACCGCCTCACGGCACGCATAAACAGCTCCTTGGCTCTGACCATTTCAGCCCAGCGCCAGCACCTCGACCGCCTCGCTGCCTCCGTACGCGATCAGACCATACGCCGTATCACCGCCGAACAGCATCGCCTCGAAATGCTCGAGCGTCGCGTAGAGGCGGAGAACCCCGAAAGGCTCCTGAAGCGCGGCTACAGCATCACCACCTATAAAGGACGCGCCGTACGCGACGCCTCCCAACTTCCGCCCGACGCAGAAGTGGAAACGCGAGTGGAGAACGGCAGCTTCCGTTCGCGTGTGGTGAAGTAGTGCTTTTGACAGGAAGATATGTTTCTTAGGGAAAGGAGTAACTGCAATGCCGCAGGCAGGAACTGAAAGTCAGCAGCGCGAAGCGGAAAGCTAATACTCGCGGCTCCTACTCTAAGTTTGCTTTGTCAATCATCGACTTTAGCTCTTTTGACACCCTCCACGCCCCCACGAACAGTCAAGCATTAGCTGCGAGTAGCCACGGACAAGCTGATAAAGCTCTCTTCTTTGTACTTGGGTGATATACCAGAAGAGGGGTAAAATCACTCTCCTTCAGTGACGATTCTTTTGCCAAGTTCGATTTTAGCTTCCCTCCTGTACCAAGGTTGCTCAATTATTATACTACCATTTAATTCTAAACATTCCAAATTAAGAGTTATGATGTCACGATCATTTACTGCATCATATGCTGAAATAGAATATTTCAGTTTTTGAGTTTTATCTTCATTATATATGCTATCATTATATACTTCCATATTTATGCCCGTATATAAATTATAAGGATAATAGGGACCAATACTATCTCCCTCCAATTCATACCATAAGTACGCATAGAGACAATACTTATATCTGAGATTAATTTGCCTATCCAACATACTAGATGGAATTTTACAAGGTAACTCTTCATCTAATTGCTGAATGAAGCATTTTATTGGAAATCCTTTTAGCTCTATCGTTTTATCAGCATAATTACCGTATTTTACTTCTATAGTAGATATTGTGTCCAAGGAAGAATCTGCTCTTACTAAAAAGACTTTTCCCTTATAATTTCCCTGTTTTTCATCATAAAATTTAGGAACATTACAAACTACCTTATAGGAATCAGGAAATCGCCAATCCTCATCAAGACAAGCGAAGAATGTCCCTCCAATAAATACAAAACAAAATAACAACAATGAGTTTTTTATAAGTCCATTCATAACATTTAAAGTTTTTGGGGAACAACTTGTTTCTTGCCAATCTTAATCTTTGCAAGAGGAACTTTATATCCAGGATTAAACGTCTTATCATCCAGCTCCAGATTACACAATTCTAGTATTATTGCATCACTATCATCTTCTTCTATACCATACACTTCAAATTTTAGCTTTTGTGTCTTATCCGCATTGCAAACACTATCACTATAAAAATTACTATTGTTTTGAACTCCTATATATAAAGATTTGTAATAACTTGAATCTATGCTATCTCCATCTAAACTTTTATAAGACGGCCACATTTGGAACTCCAAGTAACTACTCAGCACCCCCACAGCATAAGATAGTCAACGGCACTCGTTAATTATT
>ERZ1027181.82-NODE-82-length-40770-cov-11.089255_pt1 | contig 40770 bp, 46 predicted proteins | sample MGYA00519247_ERZ1027181 | MGnify/ENA primary metagenome ERZ1027181 (study PRJEB26926, sample SAMN06164415) | human gut metagenome | biome: ENVO:00009003; feature: ENVO:2100002; material: ENVO:00002003 | host: Homo sapiens | place: USA | collected 2012 ...
TGATAATTCGCTCCGAGGAAATATACAAAAAGGCGAACAGCATTGTCAAAAGCTGCGGAACAAGAGATACCTTGAAGATTGCCCGTGAGCTGGGCATTCATCTCCACTTTCTTGACAATCTGAACGATCTGCTCGGAATGTACACCTAAAGAAGCCCTTCTTTGTGCGGCTTTATCTTCTAACTTTAAGGAGCAATTGCCATGTTTAAGCGTATACTCACGAAAAAGAAAACAATCTGTATTCTCTCCGGTATCCTTCTCATTCTGATCGTCTGGACTGCATGGGGGAACACTGCATTGGAACTGAACACATACACAATAAGCAGCCGTGGGCTGCCGGATGCATTTGACGGTTATCGCATCGCGCAGGTTTCAGATCTGCACAATGCAGAGTTTGGTGACGGAAATCAACGGCTTCTGAATATGCTGCGGGAAGCAGAACCGGATATGATTGCAATAACCGGAGATCTGATCGACTCGCGAAAGACCAATATTGCAGCTGCTTTGGCTTTTGCTGAGGAAGCAGTACGAATTGCACCTTGCTACTATGTCTCCGGTAATCATGAAGCGAGAGTTCCGAAATATCGGGAATTAAAAGCTGGGCTGGAGGCTGCCGGGGTAACCGTTCTGGACGATGCGCGGGTAGAGATCGAGATTTCCGGGAAGAGCATTACCATCATCGGCGTCAATGATCCCAGCTTCCTTGCAGACTATTTGACGAGCGATGCTGCGGTAATGGATCGCAAGCTCTCAGAGCTTTCTTCGGAAGATGCCAGTTTTACAATTTTGCTTTCTCACAGACCGGAGCTGTTTGACACCTATGCGGCTCATGAGATGGATTTGGTTCTCACCGGACACGCGCATGGCGGTCAATTTCGATTGCCCCTGATCGGCGGGCTGATTGCACCGAATCAGGGACTATTTCCAAAGTACGATGATGGTTTGTATTCCGAGGGGAACACGAACATGATTGTCAGCCGGGGCCTTGGAAACAGCATCATTCCGTTTCGCTTCAATAACCGACCGGAAGTGGTTCTGATAGAGCTCAAGAGCCAAAACTAATGCTGCTGAAGGGAGAAAAACATGAGCAAGGAACAGTATATTGCGCTTCCGGAGGAATACACACGCCGGGAGCTGAACGCCCGGTATCGGGAAATCCCGCTGAAAGACACGACCTCACGCCTCCTGCGCAAATACTTCAATGCAATGGCAAACCTCTACGGCATCATCCCGCTGCACAAGGCGAAGGAGATTATCTTCTCCCTCAGCCCGAAGCTGGTAACGGAAGACGAATTTCTTGCCTTTGCAGAGATCGCCCGTCATGAATGCGAGGGCTACTATATTCTGGGTGGGGATGAGCTTTACACGCATGATGCAGCATCTTTCCTCCATCCTGCCGGGTGTGTCTGCACAGCAGCTTACGAAGATATTGAAAGGATAAAACACCATGAGCAAGAAACTTGTAGCATATTTTTCTGCGTCCGGCGTGACCGCAAAGGTTGCCGAGACGCTGGCAGAGGCAATCGGCGCGGACATCTTTGAGATTGAGCCGAAGGTGCCTTATACGGAAGCCGATCTGAACTGGATGGACAAGAAAGCCCGCAGCACGATTGAGATGAACGATCCTGCCTCCCGTCCTGAGATTGCCGTAAAGCGGGACACCATGAAGGACTACGATACCATCTTTGTTGGTTTTCCGATCTGGTGGTATGTTGCGCCGACGATTATCAATACGTTCCTTGAGAGCTATGATCTGACTGGCAAGACGATCATCCCGTTTGCAACCTCCGGAGGAAGCGGCATTGGCAAGACGAACGAACGCCTTGCGCCGAGCTGCAAAGGTGCAAAGCTGCTGGACGGCAAGGTCTTCAAGGGCAGCGTCGGGCATCAGGAGCTTGCGGCGTGGGTTGAAGGACTTGGACTTTAGGGGATAGACAAATCGGAATTTAGAGGTATGAATATATGGCAAGTGCGTATTACAAACCTTGCAAGGAATTTGACATTTGCAATGAGCTGATTGAAAAATACTGGGAATCAAAACAATATGACAAATGCTTTGAAGGTCATTTGGTATTGGCGGAGCAGGGCTATCCCCTTGCTGAATGTCAAATAGGCTATTTCTATTATGAGGGACTTGGTGTTGAAAAGGACCTGGAAAAGGCACTATATTGGACTCGCCGTGCCGCAGAGCATGGTGATAGAGATGGACAATGCAATTTGGCATGGTTTTATGAAGATGCGATCGGAGTGGAGCGAGATATCGAACAGGCTAAGCATTGGTATCGACTTGCGGCACTGCAAGGCCATGATTTAGCAATCGAGAAGTGCAAAGAAATTGGAGTCACATTGTAATTACACATCGCAACATAATGAGCAGATTGTCAAAAAAATTGAATTTACCGAGGAGAAAACAGAGATGATTGACGAGTTACAGTTATGCATTCCTCGTTCAAATGATGGATGGTTCTATGTGAAAATGATGTCTGATCCGGAAACGATGGCTTATAACGCGCCTTGGTTTCCGCCTGATGGATGTATTCCTGACCCGGATTCAGGGTGGGTGGAGTTGCAGAAATCTTGGATTGGGAAAGCACCGGAGAGATTCTATGCTTTTCTACAAAGAAAGACTGATGGGGCCTTTGTCGGAGACGTGAATTATCATCATAATCCGAAACAGAGTTGGTGCGATATGGGAATCGTGATTTTCGCGCCGGAGAGAGGAAAAGGGTATGGCAAACAAGGACTTCGCCTATTGTTGGATCGTGCGTTTAAGGTGGACGGAGTATCCTGTTTGCACAACGATTTTGAGGATGCCCGCGTTGCTGCATATCGTATCCACAAAGCGGTTGGTTTTCGGGAAACCGGAACACTTGACCGAATCATTCATTTAGAATTGACCCGGGAAGATTATTTGAAAGGCATTTCTGTCTGCTGCGACAAATGAGGACTTTATCGGGATAAATTCCAGTTTGGCAAGGCAGCGAAGAAGAAACTCAGCAAAAACTTGTTGGCGGTCATAGGGGCTGCGGCATTTGTGGGTGCGATTCTGGCGGTCATTCTAATCGCCCGGACACCGATGCCGCTTTGACAGAATAGGAGAAACTGACAATGATTGTTCTTACAGAGCAGATAGAGATTCCGGCTTCCTATGAAAAATTAAAGGCATGGACTGCTAACTTTGAGGAAGAGTTTGTGAAATGGAGTCCCTACCACATGGAATGCAATCTCTATAACGGAAACTATAACGCAGGAAGCAAGATCCGCTTCCGCGAGATCGTCATGGGGCTGGACTACGATGTGACCGGCACAATTACGGAATGCGAACAGGATGAGAACCACTTCCGCATTGTATTCCGGAGCGACAAGAAAACGGCGTTCATCACCTTTGAAGGGAAAAGAACCAAAACAGGATGCCATTTCTCTCACACCGAGGCTTTCGGCATGACCACGCCGGTAATTGGGGCGATCATGAACTTCCTGATCTTCAAGGTGTTTTTCAGGAAAAAGGCAAACTGGCAGCTTATTGCAAGTACAAGGATCGTCGGTAATTCGATTTCAAAAAAAACAATTAGAGAAAAGGTTTCCGTTATGAAATAATCTTACAGTAAACCTTCCACCTACAAATAATACAAATAGTAGCCAAGGCCCCGGGTGTAAACCCGGGGCCTTTCCCATATTACTTCTTCCCCTGTACGATGAACCCACTAAATCCGGCCTTTTTCAGGCGGTTCAGCATCTTCTCGGCGTTGGCGCGGACGGCGAAGGCCCCCACCTGGACCCGGTACAGGGTATCGCCCTGGGCAGGCTCGGCGGGCTTGGGGGCCTCCTGCCTGGCCGCCGGGACATAGGCCGCGCCCAGATACTTGCACAGGCCCTTGGCGATGGCCTCACCGATGTCCGTGGTGTGCTCCACGATTCAGCGGGCGCCCTGGATGGAGTCGTGGAACTCGCACTCGCAGTACACCGACGGCGCATTAGGCACACAGCGCCCCCAGGGCGGCCGCCAGCGCGGCCTTGATCGTGTTTTTTTCATGTAAAATCTCCGTTCCTGCCGCCTTGGGCGGCGTGATTACTGATTATCAGAGCGCCTTGGCAGCCGGAACGTGGTTGCCGCTCACGACTCCTTCAGCGAAATCTGGCTGAACACATTTTTTGTACCAACGCCGCCGCTTTTCTGGGAGAAACAGATAGCGTACCCCTTCCCGGCCTCCGGGGTTATGGAAGCGGAGCAAAGCTCCGTGGTGCTGTAGCAGACTCTGGCATTGGACGCGTAGGTCCATACGCCGCCGCTTACGTTATAGGTCATCAGGTTCACACCACTATTTGCGCTGGCGCATTTTGCCGCGAAGGTATAGCTTTTTCCGGCTTCCAGCGCCAGCGGGACAACAATGCCATAGCCGGAGAGCTGAGACGCCGACGCGCTGCCCGCATGGATCGTAAATTCCAGGGTATCCGTTCCGACAGCAAAGTCCGTCATCGTCGCAGCGGCCGGACTCTGAGTAGTCCCAGAGAAAGATAGCGGATAATAATACTTATCCGTGCTGAAGGACCTTCCCACGGTTCCATCGGAATACTCCGGCCACTGGACGCCTGTCCGACCGGTCATATCCCACAAGGGAGCCACCTGACCGCCGCCGCTGTCATCGCTATGCACACCCAGCATTGTCTCATAGATCATCTGGCCCAGCTTCGCGTAGCCGCCCTCCGTGGGGTGCACGCCGTCGTTGATATCCTGAGCCGGATCCAGCACACAGTTGTTGGGCGAGATAGCCACGGAGATGTTGCCGGAAAAGTGCTCCATCAGCGCCTTGGACATGCGGATCGTGTTCATGCGGTAAATGAACTCAATCTGACTGGTGCCGTATTTCTCCGTAAAAACGGAGGGGTTCCCGTTGGGCGGCGTGAGCAGATCAACGATGACCTTGATGCTGCTGTCATAGTTCAGGATGGAGTTCACCATGGTATCCAGATACCCGATTGTCGCAGCCGCCGAGAAGGAATCCAGTCCGGCATAGAAGATGTCGTTGATGCCCAGTTGGAGAACCACCACGCCCACGCCGGTATAGGCCTGCGCGGTCATATAGTGGCTGAAGTCGAACCCGTTGTTATAGAACGGGTTTGTATATGTGCCGTCAGCCGCCTTTGTGCAGTAGTCGGAGGCTTTCCAGCCGGCCCGTCCCTCATGTCTGGCCGGAGCCGTGCCCCGGGTCCCGAGCAGCGTCAGTGCTCCTCCGGCGGCTGAGAAACAGCTCAGGAGCTTTTGACAGATGTAGTTGCCCTGGGTCACGGTGCTGTCGCCGATGACCAGCGCTGAAGCGGTAACGGCCTTGTTGGCTGCGGCGATGATCGTGCATGTGCCGCTCGCCAACAGGCTGTAGCCGGAGTCGTACACCCTCCACTGCAGTGGATACGTCCCGGGTGCGTTGGCCGTTATAGACAGATGATCGCCATACCGCTTTGTAGTCAGCCCGTTTGCTGCGCTGCACCAGAACATGGCGTTCTGCTGGGATATCACATTAGCATAGTAGATATTGAATTCGCTGCCGGTCAGAACCCTGACCACTGCGGGAATGGCCACGGCGATGACCCTTGTATCCTCTGCATCCGTGCCATCGTTTACGGCAGCAATCGCCGTCCCATCCACCTCGATGGTGGTCACTTTTCCGCTTTTCGTGGCTGTCACCACCGGGCTATGACCCGCAGGTCCCTGCGGGCCGGTTGCACCGGCGGGGCCTTGCGGGCCTTGCGGGCCTTGCGGGCCAGCCGGGCCGGTCGCGCCCTTTTCTCCCTGTGCGCCGCCCAGGCCCTTGATAAGCTCCATCAGCTGATCGTACACGTCTGGCGTGGGGTTGGCGGGAGCGCCGCTGGGCGTGGTGACGGACGGTAGCACCCGCAGGTCCGCCGCCCGGCTGGTGTGCAGGTCTCCGGCGTACAAGCCCACGGATGCCCACCCCGGCGTGCTGAGCGTCGGCAGAGCCGCCGTGTCGCCGGCGAATACCACGTCCTGATAGGTGCCGTCCGCCAGGTTCACCCGCATGGTTTTGGTGTCGTAGGGGGTCCACTCCTGATCCAGGTCCCACGCCACCGTGTAGTCGCTGTTGCCGCAGATCACAGTCCCCGTGCCTCCGGCCCGCTTGTCCCGAATTTTGATCTTGATTTCAGGCATTTGCATCATCTCCCTTCGGATACGCCCGCACGCGGCGGAAAAGTTGCACCCGCTGTTGCCGTTTTCTTCTATTGTAACGGATGCCGGGCCGGGATTTCTCCCCGGCCCGGCATTTTTTTCAGCTCCCCCAAGCGTTTGGGATTCTCACTCCCACGGCGTGCCCTTGTCGCTCCAGGTGGAATTTTTCAGCGCCAGCCACATGGCCTTCTGCTGGCTGGGCGTCAGGCCCATAGACTGGATATAGGCTACGTACTTGGCCTTCAGGGACCCGGACACGGTTTTGCCCTCCGCATCCTTGTCGCTCTCCAGGGTGGCCACATACTCCATGGCGGTGCTCAGCGTGTCATAGCTGATGCCAGCGGGCTTGGCGTAGCTGTTGTACGCCTCCCGCAGTTTCTTGCTTTCATAGGTCTTGCGCTTCATTCCCGGCCACACGCTGCCCACGGTGTTGTTCCAGGCGGTGATGACCTCCCGGGTGGCCGCCGACAGCGGCAGCCCCGACAGCATGGACACCGCGCCGCACACGTCAGACCATCTCACTGAACTGACCGGCCATGCGATTTATTGTGGCTTTTCCCGTATCTGTGAAAAGGCGGGCATTCCGCATTATCGGTTCCATGACCTGCACCATGTGAACGCCTCTGTTATGCTGGAGGCGAAGATACCGGACAAGTACAGCGCCAAGCGCATGGGGCATGCCACGCCCAACATGCTCAAGACCACATACCAGCACATTTTCCGCGAGGACGAACGTTTATATGACGATGTCATTGAGGAAGGGCTGGAGGCTATCCTTCACCCGGACAAGTAGTCCGGTTTTCGTGTGCATTTCCGTGTGCATTTTTTCTGCAAATAATGCACACGAACTGTAAAATCCTGTGGCATTTTGCAAAATCGTAAAGCCCGAAAACCCGCATGGATAAAAGAAAAGACCAGAAACCGACGTGGCTTCTGGTCTTTCGTTTTGGTGGAGACATCGCTTTCAAATCCGAACCATAGACGGCCTCGACATCCTTGAGTGTGATTATTTCCGTGCCGCCTTTGAAGTTGTAGGTGATGACGAGCCTGTCGTCAAACAGGTACAGGGAGTTGACGAAGGTATCTATGATACGTTTTTGGTACTCACGGCTGTTTACGTCGCCGTATTTGAACTGCCCGATCCAGCTCACAATCTGCTCTTTGGTGTACTTGGGCTTTTGAAGCTCCGCTTGCAGGACGGCTATCTTCAGGTTGTCCCTTTGTTTTTCCAGAGCCTCCAAACGTTCTTTTGTGGAACTGGTCAGCACTCCCTTCTGGATTGCGTTCAGCATATTCTCTATTCCGCGCTCCGTGTCGGCAAGCTGTTTTTTCAGTGCCGGGATGGTGGTGTCCTCGCTGTTTTGCAAGGCAAGGATGCTGTCGGCAATGCGGCTGATTTCCTCGTCTCGCAAAACTCTGTTGACGGTCAGAATGACTGCCGCCCGCTCAATGAAATCCTTCTTGACGGATTTCTTCTTGCAGCCCAGCTTTCGCTTTGCCCCGGCGCACTTGTAGTAATAATGCTTGTCTCCCGTATGGCTCGTCCCGCTCTCGCCTATCATCATGCGCTCACAGAGTCCGCAAAACAATTTAGTTGTCAACAGGTAGTCAACGTCCGCTTTTGCCGTTGCCGGCGCACGCTTGTTTTTCTCCAACCGTGCCTGTACCTGATAGAACACATCGTCCGACAATATCGCAGGAACGCCGCTGGGGATAATTACATCCTGATAACGATACTCTCCGATATACTTGCGATTTTTCAAAATGCGGTTGAAGCTATTCGGAGAGAATGGCTTGCCGCTTTTCGTTTTCAGCCCCCTCCTGTTGAAGTCCTCCACGATGGTGCGGACAATTTCGCCGTCAGCATATCTTTGAAAAATCTCCCGCACCAGCGGAGCTGTAACAGGGTCGAGAACGAGCTTCTGCTCTTTCTTATCCAGCAGATAGCCAAGCGGAATGCCGCCACCATTGTTTCTGCCTTTCAGGGCGTTCTCCTTTTGCCCTCTGTGGATTTTTTCGGACAGCTCAGCGGAGTAATATTCGGCGTAGCCCTCCAGCATGGATTCAAGGATGATACCCTCCGGCCCGTCGGAGATATTCTCCTTGACGGATACGACCTTCACGCCGTTCTTTTTCAGAATCCGCTTGTAGTGGGCGCTGTCATAGCGGTCGCGGGAGAAACGGTCGAGCTTCCATATCAGCACCACATCGAACAGCTTTTGCTCGCTGTCCTTTATCATATTTTGAAATTCTGGTCTGTCTGCGGTTCTGGCGGACAACGCTCTGTCGATATAGCTGCGGAGAATGGTGATGCCGTTTCGTTCGGCATACTCCGTACACTCGCGGAGCTGACCTTCAATACTTTCTTCTCGCTGGCTGTCCGAGGAATAGCGGGCGTAAATCACGGCTTTCATTTCGTATCCACCTCCGAGAGCATCTGCACAAGCGTTGCCTTCAGTCGTTCGTTCATAGCCGAGCCGGGGTCGAAGCACATTTCCACGAACCGCGCCATTTCGGGATTGTTCAGGCCGAGCTTCACACAGTTGTTATAGATCATGCCGTGTGGGTCGTCCGTCCTGCCGAAAATGTAGTCCAGCGACACGTCAAAGTAGTCTGCGTATTTCAGAAAAACCTCCGGGGAGGGCGTGGAATCGTCGATCTCATACCGGGCAAGGGCGGATTGGGAAACGTCAAATTCCTTTGCCAGCTTCGCCTGCGAGAGCCTGACGCTTTCGCGCAAGCCCCTGAGCCGTTCACCGATGATTTTCAAGGCTGCGTCACCTCCTTTTCTGTTTCAAGTATACCCGGAAACAGAGAATATGTCAATGACACATTCACATAACGCCGCAATTTCCTGATGCGTCGCAGGCGAAGAAAGCTCCGCAGGAGCGCAGCCGATTTTGCAAAAATCGTTCAAAGGGGCTTGGGGACAAATTTCCCCAACAAGCGCAAAGTGGCTCCAAGCCACCTTGCTTGCCGAGTGTGAAGCCAACAGGATTTGCACGGCGGCAAGCAGCAAAGTGGGTACCGCTTTGCCCTGCTTGCCAGTCCGTTTTCCGTTCTGCAAATCTTCCTGTTTGAACATGGCTGTGGGAGGGCATATAATGCGGTGAAGCGTCGCGGCGTTCATAGAAATGTTGCATATTTGAGCGGAGATGGGAATTGAAAAGCTCGCACTTTGCATGGTATAATCATATTGGATAGTTATAAGTGATTTGAACAATCCTTCTGCCCGCCGACAAAGCAAAAGAAACCGACCTGATTTTGGAGGTGAACAGTATGAAGAAAAAGAAGTTATGGATTGCGCTCCTCGTAGCTTTTGTAGTGCTTGCGGCATCTGTTGTTTATTTGAACCGGGCTGTAATTTTTCAGCGCGGCAATCCCATTCCTTATCTTGCAGCGGCTGCCCGGATTTCTGAAAAGAACCCCTATGTGGCGGTGGATGAAGCAAAGGGCGTCTATATCTCCAAGCGTGGCGAATGCCCGGAGCTGCTTGAGTATTATCAGGAAAAAACAGGGATGGAATTTGTCGAACAGGCTGGGAGCAGCTACCTGTTTACTGATGGGAGTCGAAATGAAGTAGCCTCATCTGAGGTTTATTGGGGGCGTTATACGGTCTGGGTGTTGCCCACCATGGAAGCTGCCGAGAACTCCGATGCTGAGCAATACGACGCGAAGCCTGTCATTTATCTTTACCCGGAGAAGGAAACTGAGGTCACTGTGAAATTGAACTATGCCGGAGAACTGACCTGCACATATCCTGCCTACAATGACGGCTGGAAGGTTTCTGCCAGTCCTGACGGCACATTGACAGACGCCGACGGGCAAACGTACAACTATCTTTATTGGGAGGGCGTAAACAGCGCTGCTTATGATTTTTCCGAGGGCTTCTGTGTAGCCGGAAGCGACACCGCCGCTTTTCTGGAGAACACCTTGAACCAGCTGGGACTTACCCGGAAGGAAGCAAATGAGTTTATCGTTTACTGGCTGCCGCTAATGAAAGAGAATCCTTACAATCTCATTGCATTTCAGTCCGACAGCTATACGCAATCGGCGCAGGTATCCATTGAGCCAGCACCCGATACGCTGCTGCGGGTATTTATGGCGTGGAAGCCGCTTGAGAGCGCCGTGGATATTTCCGCTCAGAATCTCACCGCCCCGGTGCGCACCGGCTTCACGGCAGTGGAGTGGGGCGGCTGTCAAGTTAGGTGACCGTTGGAGTTAAAGAACGTCAAACTTCATTCTCAGGAGGACTGTTATGAACACAAAAACAAAGCAAGGCGGGCTTGGCATCGTATCCATCCTGACGATTGTATTCATTGTTCTGAAGCTGTCAGGCGTGATTAAGTGGCACTGGATATGGGTGCTTTCGCCAATCTGGATTTCCGCATTGACTGCCGTCATTCTTTTTGCCGGTATTCTAATTGGCGGAAGGCTGAAAAAGGGCAAGTGGTAAACTTAACCTGAACGAGGATATAAAATTGGTTCCGGCGGGCAGGCACAAGCTGTGCCTACCCGCCTTGTCTGCCGAAAAGCGAAACGGGCGGCGGCTGTCAATGGCGCGAAGCGTTCATCTTGACCATTGACGGCTGGCGGCTGCTGCGCTACCGCCCTTGCCAATTTGCAAGCCACAGAACAATTTTGGTAGCCGCTGCCAAAATTACGCTGTCAGCCGCTCCATTCCCGTGGTATTGACGTGCAGCCTCGCCGCTGCTATAATAAAAGCACAATTTCAGACACAGTACACCATGCAGACACCGCAAGCCTTGCTTGACAGCGTGTCTGCTTTTCATTTCAAAAGAGAGCGATCATGCTCGGAAAGGAGAAGAAGCGAACCGATGTCAACATTCAGCGGTCAGAAAAACAGTGGCATGGAGATTCCCGATTACGCCATTGAACGCATCGCCCGCTGCCTGCTGCCCATGATCCAGGCGTACTACGAAAGTGACGAAGGGCAGGCAGAACTGGCGGCGTGGAACGAGAAGAAAGACGCTGAAGACACAAGAGAACAAGACAGAAAGACGGCATGAAAAAGTAAGGGAGTGCGCTCGGCGCACTCCCTTTTCATATTCATTTTTCGTAGGTCTGGTATTCTGTGACAGCGTTCAGATACGCCTCAACGTCGCCATTCAGAACGAGGTCTGCATAGGCCAGCGGGTCGTTGCAGATGAGATAGTCCAGCTCTGACCGCTGGAAGCGGTTGTCCGCCACTTCATTCTCCACGGCGGTGCAGTCGATGGAGCAAATGCTCCCGTCCGTGAAGCGAAGCTCCACACAGGCGGTATCCATATTGAACGCACAGCTTATGGGCTTTTTCATGGGTATATCCTCCTGAATTTGATGTTATTCTATCCCGAAACTAAACTTCAATGTCCTTGATAAAAACAATAAATCCGAACCCATGACCGATTGGTCTAAGGTTCGGATTATCTTGCATTGGTGGAGCTGAGGGGAGTCGAACCCCTGTCCGAAAGCACTTTGACAGGACCTTCTCCGGGCGCAGGACAGTTTCAGCATTCCCTCCCTGCACAGGCACTGGCCAGACTGAGCAGTTCAGTAGAGTCATGATGCATGGGCGGGGCAACTCTTACCCGCCGCACGTCCGCCACATCAACGACGCCCTCCCCGGCCTGTGGCCTCTCCGGTTCAGACGGCTGCCTTAGTTAGGCAGCGACAGCAATACGATTGTTGTCAGTTAATTTTAAGTTGCCCGTTTTTAGGCGGTCAGGCGCCGCCGCCCGCTTATCCTGCCTCCACACCCCCGTCGAAACCGGTACAGCCCCGTATGAGATGGAAGGCGCCCGGGCCGGAGGCCGGCCCGGATGCCGTGTCAAAGCTTATCTATGGAAGGGATCCGGCAGCTTCTCCGGCTCCGGATACGTGACACCCTGGGTATCCACGGTGACGGACTTCATCACCTGGGGCTTTTTGGGCTTGTTGGTCATCATGTTCCTGGGCTGGGAGACGATCTCGTCCACCACGTCCATGCCGTCGATGACCATACCGAAGGCGGCATACTGCCCGTCCAGATGGGGCGCGTCCTTGTGCATGATGAAAAACTGGCTGCCGGCAGAGTCCATATCCTGGGCCCGGGCCATACTCAGCACGCCCCGGGTGTGGCGCAGATCGTTGGGCACGCCGTTGGCGGCGAATTCACCCTTGATGCAGTAGCCGGGACCGCCCATGCTGGTGCCGTCGGGGCAGCCGCCCTGGATCATGAACCCGTAAATGCAGCGGTGGAAGATCAGCCCGTTGTAAAACCCGCTGTTGGCCAGAGAAATGAAATTCCGCACAGACTGCGGCGCAATATCGGGATACAGCTCGGCAGTGATCATCTTACCGTTTTCCATTTCGATGGTGACGATGGGATTGTTCATGGATACGCTCCTTTTATCGGTTTTTCTCGCGGACAGCCCGCTCCATTTCGCGTTTGGCGTCGCGCTTGGCGATGGCGTCCCGCTTGTCGTAGGTCTTTTTCCCCTTGCACAGGCCCAGCTCCACCTTCACCCGGCTGTCCTTGAAGTACAGGCTCAGGGGGATCAGGGCATAGCCGTCCTGCTTCTGCAGATCGTGGAGCTTGCGGATCTCCCGTTTGTGCATCAGCAGCCGCTTGGGCCGGTCCGGGTCCTTGTTGAAGATGTTCCCCTGTTCATAGGGAGAGATGTGCATGCTGTGGGCGTAAATCTCGCCGTCCTTGGCCACGCAGTAGGAATCCTTCAGATTTACCCTGCCCTGGCGGATGGATTTGACCTCCGTCCCCGCCAGCTCGATGCCCGCCTCATACCGGTCCTCCACGAAATAGTCGTGGTGCGCCTTGCGGTTCTGGGCCGCGATCTTGATACCGCGCTTTTCCATGGCGGACCTCCTCTCTTTTGATTGGTAAATAAGTATACCACACCTTCCCGGGAATTGCAACCCCTGTCACCGGGCCCGCTGGGCCGCCTCAGGTCTCACCGCAGGAGCTCTCCCAACGAGCTTGACAAACCTACAAATTTGCGGCCCCCGAAACGGGGGCCGCAAGGGGAGAGATGGTTACTGCTTGACCCACTCGATGGGCAGCTCCACGCCGATGTCACCGAAATCGGAGATCAGGGCGCTGCTGCCGCCGGTCCACTTCATAACACCGTTTTCCAGGGTGTACTCGGCATAATCGTCCTGGCTGAAGGAGTTTTCCTTCTCGCTGGTGTACAGCTTGCCCTTGGCAGCGCGGAAATAACCGGTGAGGTTTTCCTGGTCCAGGCCGTCCGTCAGCTGGTCCACGTCCAGCGCACCGAACAGCTGCTTCACATATTCCTCCACGGTGATGCCCTGGGCCTTCATGGCCTCGTCGATATCGGCGCGGCTCATGCCCTGGCCCTCCAGCTGCTGATACACCAGGTCCACCGTAACGGGCACCATGGCGTCAATGTACCCCTGCACGGAGGCGGACAGGGCGTCCTTATCCACGCTCAGGGTGAAGGTGCCGTCCTCGTTGAAGACCAGCACAAAGGTCATTTCCACCTTGGCCTCCACGGGGACGTCCATGCCGGCGCCCTCATTGATGCCCTTCTGGAACTCCTCGGTGATGTCACAGGTCCATTTCCAGGTTCCCACCAGATCGGCGTTGTTGTCGCCGCCGCAGGCCGTCAGGCTCAGGGCCATCATCAGCGTCAGCAGCAATGCAAGAATGCGTTTCATGTTTTTTACTCCTTTATTCGTCTTTCTTCCTGGTCGTTAAGACCATGTTCAGTTTACACATTTTTTGATTCCCTGTCAACCGACAGGGCAGTTTTTTTCGTCAAACAGAAAAAATTTCAAATTACCCATTGACTTGGTAGTTAATTTCGGGTATACTCCAATTAGAAACCAAATCAGTAGGTAATTACACCTGAAACAGGGAGGAATATACGATGACTGTTTACGCAGATAACGCGGCCACCACAAAGATGAGCCAGACGGCGCTGAATGCCATGCTGCCTGCCATGGAGGAGAACTTCGGCAATCCCTCCAGTCTGCACAGCGTGGGTCAGCGGGCGGCAGAGCTGCTGATGAAGAGCCGGGAGACCGTGGCCCGGTGCCTGAACTGCCAGCCCCGGGAGATCATCTTCACCTCCGGCGGCAGCGAGGCCGACAACCAGGCACTGCTGTCCGCCGCCGCCATCGGCCGCCGCAAGGGGAAGATGCACATTATTTCCACGGCTTTCGAGCATCACGCCATTCTCCACACCCTGAAAAAGCTGGAGAAGGAGGGTTTTGAGGTGGAGCTGCTGCCGGTTCATGAAAACGGCATGGTCTCCGCTCAGCAGGTGGCGGACGCCATCCGGGAGGACACCTGTCTGGTGACGGTGATGTACGCCAACAACGAGATCGGCAGTATCCTGCCCATTGAGGAGATCGGCGCCGTGTGCCGGGAGAAGGGCGTGCTGTTCCATACCGACGCCGTGCAGGCGGCGGGCCACCTGCCCATCGATGTCCAGGCCCAGCACATCGATATGCTGAGCCTGTCCGGCCATAAGTTCCACGGCCCCAAGGGCGTGGGTGCGCTGTACGTCCGGGGCGGTATCCCTCTGGTGAACGTCATCGAGGGCGGCGCCCAGGAGCGGGGCAAGCGGGCCGGAACGGAGAATGTCCCCGGCATTGCCGGTATGGCGGCGGCACTGGAGGAGGCCTGCGCCCATATGGAGGAGAACCGGGTGAAGGTCACGGCTCTGCGGGACAAGCTTATTGCGGGCCTGTCCCGGATTCCCCACAGCGCCGTCAACGGCGACCTGGAGCACCGGCTGCCCGGCAATGTGAACTTCTGCTTCGAGGGCATTGAGGGCGAGTCCCTGCTGCTGCTTCTGGATGCGGCGGGCATCTGCGCCTCCTCCGGCTCCGCCTGCACCTCCGGCTCCCTGGACCCCAGCCATGTGCTGCTGGCCATCGGCCGGCCCCACGAGGTGGCCCACGGCTCCCTGCGGCTGAGCCTGTGCGAGTGGAACACCCAGGAGGAGGTGGACCACATCCTGCGGGAGGTTCCCCGGGTGGTGGAGTATCTGCGGTCCATGTCCCCGGTATGGAAGGACCTGGAATCCGGTAAGAAAGCATTCATGCTGTGACAACGAAAGGAGCGTTTTGAATATGGCACTGTACAGCGATATCGTGATGGATCATTTCATGCATCCCCGCAATGTGGGCGAGATCCCCGACGCCGACGGAGTTGGCCAGGTGGGCAACGCCAAATGCGGCGACATCATGAAGATGTACCTGAAAATCCGGGACAACGTCATCCAGGACGTGAAGTTCGAGACCTTCGGCTGCGGCAGCGCCATTGCCTCGTCCTCCATGGCCACGGAGATGATCAAGGGCAAGACCGTGGACGAGGCCCTGGCCGTCACCAACCGCCAGGTGGTGGATGCCCTGGGCGGCCTGCCTGCTCACAAGCTGCACTGCTCCGTCCTGGCAGAGGAGTCCATCAAGTCTGCCGTCAAGGACTACTACGACCGCAACGGCATCGCGTATGACCGCAGCAAGTTCCCGGAGGATTGCGGCAGCTGCGAAAGCTGCCGGATGGTGTGATATGGTCATATCCAGCAAGGGACGATACGCCCTGCGGGTGATGGTGGACCTGGCGGAGCACGGCGGCGACGGATACGTCTCCATGCGTGATGTGGCCCGGCGGCAGGAGCTGTCGGACAAGTATGCCGGGCAGGTCATGTCTCTGCTGAGCCGGGCCGGTCTGGTAAGCGGCGTCACCGGTAAGGGCGGCGGCTACCGCCTGACCAGAAAGCCGGAGGAGTATCCCCTGGGGGAGATCCTGCGTCTAACGGAGGGGTCCCTGGCTCCTGTGGCCTGTCTGGAGGAGGGGGCTCACCCCTGTGACCGGGCGGCCCAGTGCCGGACCCTGCCGGTGTGGAACCGGCTGGGGCAGATCATGGGCGACTATCTGGACAGTGTGACGCTGCGGGACCTCCTGAAAACCGATGAATAACCCCCGCGCCGGGCTTTTGGCTTGCCAAGAGTCCGGCGCGTATGCTATACTGGATAAAAATACCACGCAACCTGAGGTTTCCTGCCGCTTTCCGGAAATTTTTCCCGGCGCAACCTGAGGTTGGTGGCATTTCCGCCCGGCGGGGCGTACAATAGGACCACATAAACGGGGGCATTCCCCCCGGAAAGGGAGGCATGCGGCATGATGGACAGCTTTTTCTTCGGCGGCGGGTTTGAGATGGTCTTTTTCCTGATCTTCGGCGTGATCGCGGTGATGATCCTGGTAACGCTGTTCCGGGGCCTGTCCCAGTGGAACAAAAACAACCATTCTCCCCGGCTGACGGTGGAGGCCCGGGTGGTGACCAAGCGGCAGAATATTTCCCGTCACCACAGCGGAGACCATATGTCCACCACCTCCTCCTGGTACTATGTCACCTTCCAGGTGGAAAGCGGCGACCGGATGGAGCTTCAGATGACGGGACCGGAATACGGCATGCTGGCCGAGGGCGACCGGGGACGGCTGACGTTCCAGGGCACCCGCTATGTGAGCTTTGAGCGGGAATAAGGAGGAAAACAGTATGGCAATGGTTCAGTGCAAAGCCTGCGGGAAAATATACGATTACGAGAAAAACGGCTGCTGCCCGTCCTGCGGAGCGTATAACCGCCCGCCCCGGCGGGAGCGGGTAGACGCCGACGGCACGGTGCATCACCTGACGGGGCAGGAGCGCCGTTCCGTCCCCCGCGGGGGCAAGGTGTGCTTCGAGAAGAAGGAGTGCCACGAGAAGAAGGTCTGCTTCGAGGACCAGGCCCGCAAAAAACCGGCCCACAGGTCCTTCAGCCTGACGTCCGGCCAGCGGGTTCTGCTGGTGTTTATGCTGTTCGTGGTTTTGGGCATCATCGCGTCCTTTGCATCCAGCGTCCGGCTCCATTGGGGCGGCTCCCGGGAGCCGGACACCCCGTCCTATCCGGCCCATGACGCCAGCGAGGTCCCTGCCGTGCCCTCCGATAGCTGGGTGGGGGTCCCCTGGCAGGGCGGACAAGTGGGCCTGCTGGACTATGAATATGCCGACGGCCAGCTGACGGTGCTGCTGTACATAGACCTGCCCGCAGACCAGGTAATGCTGGACCAGCTCCAGCTGTACGGCTTTGAGCAGTGCGCAGGGTACTATTCCCTGGAGCCTGAGCCGCCCTCCGAAGCGGAATACCTGGGAGAGGGCCAGTGGCAGCTGACCTTCCCGCTGCCCTCGGATGATCTGTATTACAACAATTTTCTGGAGCTGTCGCTCCTGGATGCTGACGGTGTTGAGGAAAACTCCATACTTATAAGCGTCCCCATATAAGAATTGCGCTTGTCAAAAAGGGCGTCGCCCTTTTTGACAAGCGCACGCCGCCTGGGGGCGGCATTTCTTTTTTTGATTACATGGTCACGCCCTGGCCGCAGGCCAGGTCGCAGATGGCAGCGGCGGCATTCTGGGGGAACTGTTCCTCCCGGCGGCGCAGCATGGCCGTGGGGTCAATGGCCCCGGAAATCACGCCGGACAGCAGGGGCGTCAGCTCCTCGTCGTTTTCCACCGCCAGAGCATAGCCACGGCCCGTCATAAAGCCAATATTGCGGCTTTCGCAGCCGGGGACGGCATTGAGATACAGCAGCGGCGTCCGGGAGGCCACCGCCTCAGCGGTGGTAAGGCCCCCGGCCTTGGAGATCAGCAGATCCGACGCCTGCATATAGGCGCACATCTGGTCCGTAAAGCCCAGGACCCGGACCCGGGGATTGTCCACGAAGTCGTCGATCATCTGGCGATGCATCCGCTGGTTGCTGCCGCACACGGCCACCAGCATGTCGTCGTGGCCCAGCAGCCCGGCAATGCAGGCGGCGGTGGAGCGCAGGGGGCCTGCCCCCATGCTGCCGCAGGCCAGGGTGAACACGTGGCGGCAATCGTCCAGACCCAGCTGCTGCCGGGCGGCGGCCCGGTCCGGCATACGGCAGAACTGCCGTCGGATGGGGATACCCGTAGCGTAAATGCGTTCCCGCGGCAGACCGGCCGCCTCAAACTCCGGCGTCAGCGCCGGATGGGGGATGCAGATGCCATCCAATTGCAGCTCACCCACGCCGGGGGAGCAGGTGAAGTCAGTAGCCACGAACCAGGCGGGCATCCGCAGACCGTAGCTGCACCGCAGCTCCGTCATCATCATGGCCGGAAACACATGGACGCAGATGGCCGCGTCGGCTCCCAGATCCATCAGCGCCTCATACAGGGGGCCAATGCCCCGGATGCTGTTTTCATACAGCAGGGGAGAGGGGCGCTTTTCCTCCCGGCGGTAGCCGGCGCCGTACAGCTTGGGGGTGTAGCGATAGGCGAAATCGTGGCCCCGGCTGATAAGGTCCGCAGCGCCCTTGGGCAGAAAGTCCAGGGTGTTGTAGGTTTTGCTCTCGTGGCCCCGGGCGGCCAGCTCCTCCGCCAGGGCGGCGGCAGCGGCGTTGTGTCCGCCGCCGGTGTTGCAGGAGAGAATAGCAATTTTCATAGATTCTTCTTTGTCTCCTTCTCCGCCAGTCGAAGCAGGCGGGGGCGGTTATAGCGTTGGATCAGGATAAAGCTCACGTTGCCCAGCAGGTTGTACACCAGCCACAGCAGCCAGGACCACACGCTTTTCCACAAAAATAGCATGCCCACAGACAGAACGATGAGCCAGCAGTGGACGCACTCGGCCACGCAGGTCTCCTGTACCAGGGACATGGGATCAGCCGCCGACAGCTTCTTTTTCACCATGTCCGGCATCAGGCGGCTCATGTCCGGCAGACGGTCCTTCCAGCGGCGGATGTGCAGCTTGTTATATACCCGTCCGCCCTTTTCCCAATCCCGGCACCGGTAGGGGGCCTGATGGGGGTCAAACCAGCGGCGGGGCAGGGCCTGTCCCACCGGGTGGGCCAGAACGCCCAGGGCCGCCGCGTACAGAGCGGCCCGCCAAAAACCGTGCATGCGCTGTCCTCCATTCGTTTATTACAGCACATCATACCAGATATAGGGATAAGAATCAAGCACTTGGACGAAAAATGTGTAATACTTTGCCTGACATGGATGACTTTTTTGCACCTGTCAAGAAGAATTATCTGAAACATGCAAAACCCTCGGCGCATCGCGCCCGCATTTTCAGAACTTTTATAAAAGCTCTGAAAATGCTTTTGAGCTTGTCAAAAAGGATTTTTGACAAGCTCAAAGCCCCCGGTGCCGTACACCGGGGGCTTTGCTTATTGGAAAATTGGGTTAGGCAACGCGCTTGCCCTTATAGCGAGGAGTAACCGCCATGGCCACCAGGCCGCAGCCGCACAGACCCGCCAGGGCGAACCACAGAGCTGCACCCTTGTCACCGGTCTTGGGACCGTTGTTGCCGGTATTGCCGTTGTTGCCGGTATTGCCGCTGTTGCCGGTATTGCCGGTATTGCCGGTATTGCCGGTATTGCCGGTGTTGCCGGAGTCGCCGCCCTGACCGGGCTGACCGGGCTGACCGGGCTGACCGGGCTGACTGGGCTGACTGGGCTGACTGGGCTGACTGGGCTGACTGGGCTGGCCGCTTCCTCCGGCGTCACCGCCGGAGCCGCTGCCGCCGGTATCCTGCTTCTGGCCGCAGACAGAGCACACGCCGTTCACATAATCGTGGGCGCCGAAGCCGTCCTTCTGGCTGTTGTCGGTGACGGTGCAGCCGTCGGCCAGGCAGTCATGCCAGTGATTCTCGCCGTCAGAGGACCAGGTATCGGACCACTGATGGGTATGCTCCTTCACCAGGGGCTTGTCCTCGGCGCTGTACATGCGCCACAGCTGGGTGCCGTAGAAGGGATTGGCGGTGCCCATATACACGCCGTTCTCGGTGGAGCAGATGGTGCGCAGACCGTGGTTGGAGCCGTCGCCGAAGCCGTCCCGGGTGATGGCGTCGAAATTCACGCCGTCCTTGGACACCAGCAGGTCAAAGCCGTTCTCGCTCTGCTGGGCATAGTAGTTGCAGCCGAAGTAGTACACAAAGTTGTGGATCGTGTCGTCATACACGGCCTTGTCCAGGGCGGCAAAGATGGCCTTCACGGCGCTTTGCAGGTCATCCTTCAGGCCCTGGGTGTCGGCGCTGCACATAGCAACGCCGGTGACCTGGGCGTATTCCTGGGCAAAGTCTGCGCTGTCCAGCTTCACGCCCAGCAGGTCGAACACCTTCTGCTTGAAGGCCTCATACTCCTCCAGCATGTTCCGGTAATTGGGCACGGGGTTCTTGTCAGCGGACATATCCGTGGCAAAGCCTGCCAGCATCTGATACAGATGGGCGGTATACTTGGTAAACAGGACCTTGTCCAGGAACCAGGTCAGATACTTGTTGTCGTGCTGCTGCAGAACCTCCAGCACGGCGTCCTTCAGCATATCGGCCCGGCCGCTGATGTCGGCATAGTCCATATTGGCTACCTGACCGTCGGTGATCTGGGTGAAATGATAGGTCAGAGTGGAGGTGTCATAGGTGCCGATGTACAGCTCACCGTTGTGCTCGCCGTAGCGCCAGATATACTGGTTGGAGTTGTTGCCCAGACCCGTGCCCAGGTTGCCGATGGGGCCGTCGGGGAAATAGGGGTTGTCGTCCTTACCGGCCACCTGCTGGAAGTTGCCGTCGGCGTCCATGCGGTACAGATAGATGGAGTGGTCCAGATCGTTGTACAGCAGCTCGAAGTTGCCGGAGGCGGGGATCTCCGCCAGGTCCAGCATGGGATCGTTGTAGGTGCCCAGGTACAGATAGCCGTTGTACACCCACATGTTGCAGCTCATGGAATAATTGATGCCCAGGCCGAAGTCGTAGCCGCTGGTGCCGTGGTCACCGATGACCTGGGTCCAGGTGAAGCTGCCGTCCTCGTGCTTGTCGCCGCGATACATGGCGAAGCCCTGCTTGTTGATGTGGCCGTCGATGGACTTGTCGGTGACCACGGTGACGTACATGGAGCCGTTATACTCGATGATGTCCCAGATACCGCCGCCGTTGAGGCCGTCGGTCTTCATAACGGCGGGCAGGCCGTCAAAGTCGTCCTGATCTGCCACACGCCGCCAGGAGCTCAGACCCGCGGTGGGATCGGAGCTGGCCACGATGATGCCGCCGGGGGTACCCTTGCCGTCGTAGTTGTCCGTGGCCAGGCACATATAGATCTCGTCGTCAAACACCAGCAGGCCGTGAACGCCGTTGGACACGCCCTGGGTGTAGTTGATGTTGTGATAGGCGATGGAGCACTCGTTGGTCTCGGGGTCCACCTCGATGAGGGTGGCTGTGGGGCTGCCCATACCTGCGAAATAGATCTTGCCCTTGAATTCAAAGGCCATGCGATAGCCGGCCAGATAGTTCACGCCCTTCAGATAGGGGGGATAGCCGGGGAAGATGTCGGGGTAATCCTTCAGGATGTCCCGCTCCCGGAAGATCACCTGGGCCTCGCCGGTGTAGCGGTTCACAGCCATGATCACGGGGGTCCACTGGGACATGGGGGTCTCGTCGAAGGTGTCCGTGCCGAACATGACCTTCACAAAATCTGCCGCGGCCCGGCTGGTGTCCACGTTCTGATCCAGCTTGCCTTCCTTCTTCATGGCGTCCAGGGACGTCTTGACGTTGTTGTGATAGATGTAGTAGGTGGAGTTATAGCAGGTGCCGATGTAAACGTAGTCACCGGCCTCAGCCATGGACCAGGAGTAGCTCTGACCCCGGTCCTGCAGATCGCCGGTCAGAATGCCGTCCACCTCTCCGGCGCCCAGCGTGGGGTGGGAGACCTTGTCGATGGTGTAGCCGCCCTTGGAGTAAACACCCTGCTCCAGGGGCTCGTAGCTGATGGTGTCGTCGTCATTGCGGACGGCGACTGCCAGTGCGCCGCTGACCAGGCTGACCGTCATAACCAGAGCCAGCAGAACAGCGGTGCAGACTTTGAACGCTTTGTGCATGTTATCCCGCTCCTTTAAAACAATTTGTCTGTCCTTGCACGAAAAACACTTTATCTATAATATGTGCGCCAACAGACACACAGTGTGTGTAACATAATTCGCATCCTTTTACAATAGATAACATCTGAAAAATACAATAATTTCTGCTTATAACAGAAAAAAGAACGGGCGATGACGGCGTTTTTTGCGAAGTTTTCCTATAAAGGCAGCAAAATGCGGAAAATTTTGCCCAAAGGCGGTTGCCAAAGGGCGGCAAGAGGTGGTAAAATAAACGTATCCTATTCCAACCGGCGGCGGCCACTCCACTTTTTGGCCCCCTGCCGGAAAAACAAAGGAGGAACAAGGTCCCGCTGAGACTGGCGGTGCGGCAGTGTGGAGACCTGCCGTAAGGCGCTGCGGCTTTGCCGGGCGCGAGACCGTTCCCTGCGGAGGCAGAACGGTTACAGTCTGTGCATATGGCAGAGGTCATTCTGAAAAACCTCAAGAAGGTGTATCCCAACACCGAAAAGAAGAAAAAGGCCAAGAAGGGCGAGCCCGAGAAAAAGACCAGTCTTCAGATCACCGATGAGGGCGTTGTGGCGGTGCAGGACTTCAACCTGCACATTGCGGACAAGGAGTTCATCGTGCTGGTGGGCCCCTCCGGCTGCGGCAAGTCCACCACCCTGCGGATGATCGCGGGCCTGGAGGACATCTCCGGCGGCGAGCTGTACATCGGCGGCAAGCTGATGAACGACGTGGAGCCCAAGGACCGGGACATCGCTATGGTGTTCCAGAGCTACGCCCTGTATCCCCACATGACCGTGTATGAGAACATGGCCTTCTCCCTGAAGCTGAAAAAGCTGCCCAAGGACGAGATCGACCAGCGGGTCCGTCAGGCGGCAGAGATCCTGGACATCACCCAGTATCTGGACCGCAAGCCCAAGGCCCTGTCCGGCGGCCAGCGGCAGCGTGTGGCCATTGGCCGCGCCATCGTCCGCAACCCCGCCGTGTTCCTGATGGATGAGCCTCTGTCCAACCTGGACGCCAAGCTCCGCAACCAGATGCGCGCCGAGATCATCAAGCTGCGGGAGCGCATCGACACCACGTTTATCTATGTCACCCATGACCAGACCGAGGCCATGACCCTGGGCGACCGCATCGTCATCATGAAGGATGGCTTCATTCAGCAGATCGGCACCCCCCAGGAGGTGTTCGACCACCCTGCGAACCTGTTCGTGGCGGGCTTTATCGGCGTGCCCCAGATGAACTTCTTCGACGCCAGGCTGTCCCGCCGGGACGGCAAGTACACCGTCACTGTGGGCAGCGTTACCGTGGAGCTGTCTCCGGAGAAGCAGCAGCGCCTGGCCGCCCATAACGTGGCGGAGCAGGACGTGACCCTGGGTGTGCGCCCGGATCATATCATGCTGTGCGCCGACGGGGTCAAGGGTACGGTGGACGTGTCCGAGATGATGGGCTCCTCCGTGCATCTGCATGTCACTGCCGAGGGCAAGGACGTGATCGTCATCGTCCCCACCAACGGCGCCGCCGCCCACTTCCCCATGGGCAGCGAGGTCAACATGATCTTCGGCGGCAACGTGGCCCACGTTTTCGATAAGACCACCGGCAAGAACCTGGAGTGGTAAATCCGGAATCCCATAGCGACAAGAGTATAGGACTGCCCCCCTCCGGCGCTTTTGCATCGGAGGGGGGCAGCTTGCGTATGTCTGAATAGGATGTTATACCGGAAAAGAACGCCTTGCGCCAGGAAATCAGGTGTGTTATACTATACAGAACAACACACTGGATTACTATGCGTATTTTTACCCAAGAAAGAGAGAGATCATGACCACCCAAGACTACCGCACCCGCAGACCTCTGCGCATTTTTCTGTCCTACTTCCGCCCCCACCGGGGCCTGTTCCTGCTGGATATCACCTGCGCCTTCTTCATTGCCGTCATCGACCTGGCCTTTCCCCTGATCTCCCGCACCGCCATGTACCACTGGCTGCCGGAGAAGCAGTTCTCCATTTTCTTCACGGTCATGGCCCTGGTGGTGGCGGCCTTTGTCCTCCGGGCGGGGCTTTACTTCATCGTGGGCTACTGGGGCCACACCTTCGGCATCCTGGTGGAGGCCGATATCCGCCGGGACCTGTTTGCCCATATGCAGGACCTGGGCTTCGACTTTTACGATAAAAACCGCACCGGCCAGCTGATGAGCCGCCTGACCACGGACCTGTTCGAGCTGACGGAGCTGGCCCACCACGGGCCGGAGGACCTGTTCATCTCCCTGGTCACCATCATCGGCGCTCTGGCGGTGATGTTCTCCATCCAGTGGCGGCTGGCCCTGGTGGTGTGCTGCATCATCCCCGTGTTCCTGCTGGTGGTTATGTACCGCCGCCGCCAGATGTCTCAGGCGTCCCGGGCCGCCAAGCAAAAGACCGGCGCCATCAATGCCGAGATCGAGTCCGGCCTCTCCGGTGTCCGCACCACCAAGGCCTTCGCCAACGAGGCGGAGCAGCAGCGCCGCTTCGACGGGGCCAACGAGGTGTTCAAGACCTCCAAGCGCAACTTCCATAAGGAGATGGGCTTTTTCAACGCCAGCATGGAGCTGTTCATCAGCCTGCTGTCCGTGGCGGTCATTGCCGCAGGCGGCTGGCTCATTATGAAGAACCGGCTGAACTATATCGACCTGATTACCTTCAGCCTGTATATCACCACGTTCATCAGTCCCGTCCGCAAGCTGGCCAATTTTGCCGAGATGTTCTCCAACGGCTTCGCGGGCCTTCACCGGTTTATTGAGCTGATGGCCACGGAGCCCACCATCCAGGACGCACCCGACGCCGCGGACCTGACGGACGTCCGGGGAGAGGTAGCCCTGGACCATGTGACCTTCTCCTATGACAACGGCAGCCCCGAGGTGCTCCACGGGGTGGACCTGACGGTCCGGGCCGGGGAGACGGTGGCTATCGTGGGTCCCTCCGGCGGCGGCAAAAGCACCCTGTGCCAGCTGGTGCCCCGGTTTTATGACCCCGACAGCGGCACCGTGTCCGTGGACGGCCACGACGTGCGCTGCCTGACCCAGCACTCTCTGCGCCGGTCCATCGGCATCGTGCAGCAGGATGTGTTCCTGTTTGCCGACACCATCCGGGAAAACATCCGCTACGGTAAGCCCGACGCCTCCGACGCGGAGGTGGAGGAGGCCGCCCGCCGGGCGGAGCTGTACGACGATATTGCCGCCATGCCCGACGGGTTCGACACCTATGTGGGCGAGCGGGGCACCCTGCTGTCCGGGGGCCAGAAGCAGCGGGTAGCCATTGCCCGGATTTTTCTGAAAAATCCGCCCATCCTCATTCTGGACGAGGCCACCTCCGCCCTGGACAGCGTCACGGAATCCCGGATCCAGCATGCCTTCGACGAGCTGAGCCGGGGCCGCACCACCCTGATCATCGCCCACCGGCTCTCCACCATCCGGGCCGCCCACCGCATCCTGGTGATCCAGGACGGCTGCATTGCCGAGCAGGGGACCCATGACCAGCTGTTGGCCCGGGGCGGAGCCTACGCCCGGCTGTACCACACCCAGAATCTGGGGGAATACCATGGATAAACGCGAAATGCTGGACCGGCTTGCGGCAAACGGCGACGAGCGGCTGCTGCTGGGCCGGGTCTGGGACAAGTATGAGCAGTGCCGCCGGAGAAATCTGCCCCAGGGAACGGGCTTCCTGTCCCCGGCGGAGCAGGCGGCGGCCCAGCGGCTGCTGAACGCCCTGTCCGTCTCGGAGGGATATACCTTCTGGGGTGGATACGACGGGGCACAGCGGCGGCAGCTGTGGTTCCTGCCGGACTGGCAGGAGGCCCCGGAGGAGGACGCCGTCCGGGTGGTCCGGGCCTCGTTTTATGAGGAGGATTCCCTGACCCACCGGGACATTCTGGGCAGTCTCATGGCCCTGGGCGTCACCCGGGAGACATTGGGGGACATTCTGGTGTCCCCCCGCTGGGCCGACGTACTGGCCACGGGACCGGCGGCGGAGCTGCTGCTGTCGGAGTGGACGGCTGCGGGCCGGGTGCGGCTGCACACTGCGTCCCTGCCTCTGGAGGATCTGATCCCGCCGGAGGAAAAGGTGAAGCACATCCGGGACACGGTGTCCTCCCTGCGGCTGGACAGCGTGCTGGCATCGGGCTTTTCCCTCAGCCGGGGCAAGGCCGCCGAGGCCGTGACCTCCGGAAAGGTCCAGGTGAACTGGACCGACTGCCAGAAGCCGGATCGCCCGGTATCCCAGGGGGATACCCTGACCCTCCGGGGTCTGGGCAAGTGCGTTCTGGAGGAGGTCGGCAATCAAACGAAAAAAGGCAGGGTGTTCATCACCCTGAAGCGCTATCTGTAAGGGGGAACCGATGATGGATGAAAAGAAGATCGCCCGGATCAACCAGCTGGCCGCCAAGTCGAAAACGGCGGAGGGGCTGACGCCGGAGGAGAAGCAGGAGCAGCTTGCCCTGCGCCGGGAATACATCGACTCCGTGGTGGGAAATCTGGCCCGGGAGCTGGATAACACCTATGTGGTGGACGAGCACGGCAACAAGCGCAAGCTCCGCCGGAAGGGAGAGAAGTAATGGCCTATTCCTATGACGACCGGGAGGGGGAGACCCGGCAGGAGCCGCCCCGCCGTCCGCCAAAAAAGGACGACAACGATTTTGGCTCCTGGGCCATTATCGCAATTTTATTCGCGGTGGCCTGGCCGGTGGGCCTTGTTGTGCTGCTGGCCAAGCTGTTCGGCGGCGACACGAAGCGCAAGTCCGTGTCCCGGCAAAATCCCGGCCTGTCCCAGCAGAATCCCGCCCCGTCCCGGCCTCGTACCGGGACAGCCTCCAGCACCCGCAAAAAGGTGACGAAAACGCCCCAATACTCCGCAAAAGGGGCCAATACCATGAAAATTGTGGGCCTGGTGCTGCTTTTCGCAGGCCTGGTGTCTATGGTGCAGGGCGTTGGCGCCGCTGCCGGAGTTCTGAGCTGGAGCCTGCTGGCGGAGCTGTTTCCCACCATGGGCCTGGCCGCCGGAGGCCTGGGACTGGTCATCGGCAGCGCCTCTATGACCCGCCGGGCCCGCCGCTTCGGCAAATATCTGGCCTGTGCCCACGGGCAGGACGCCGTGTCTCTGAAAAAGCTGGCCGACACGGCGGAGGTCCCCCAGCGGAAGGTGGAAAGGGACCTGGAGATCATGATCGAAAAGGGCCTCTGGGGCAAGAACGCCTATGTGGACCTGAGCAGCGACATGTTGTTCCGCTCTCCGGAGGCGGCGGAGGCATACTTTGCCCCGCGGCAGACCGCCCAGGAGCCGGCCCCGGCGGAGCAGGGCTATTCCGGTATCCTGCGGGAGATCCGCCGGGCCAACGACCGCATTGCCGACCCTGTCCTCAGCCAGAAGATCGACCGTCTGGAGGAGGTGGCGGGGAAGATTTTCCGCATCATCGAAAAGGAGCCCGCCAAAAAGGGCAAGGCCGGCACCTTCCTGAACTACTATCTGCCCACCACCCAGAAGCTGCTGAATTCCTATGCCGAGTTTGAGGAGGCCGGGGTCAGCGGCGAGAATCTCAACCAGGCCAAGGCCAAAATCCGGAGTACCATGGACAGCATCGTGGCGGGCTTTGAGCGGCAGCTGGATGAGCTGTACCGCGCCGACGCCATGGACATCGACAGCGATATCCGGGTCATGGAAACCATGCTCCGCCGGGACAGCGCCACCGTGGCCGACGATTTCGGCCTGGGCGGCACGGCGGTGCAGCAGCAGGACGAATGAAGGAGAGACTCCCTATGAAACGAATTTTTGCTTTGATTTTAGCGCTGTGTATGACCTTTTCCCTGTTTGCCTGCGGAAAGAAGCAGACGGAGGTGGCCCCCGGCGGAGATAGTCCCACGGTGACCCCCGGGGCCACGGACCCGGGAAGCGGCCCGGCGGAAAATCCCGGCGGCAGCGCCGGTGTGCCCGGCGGTGCAGGCAGTACCGGAAATGCCGGAAACGGCGGAAATACCACCGGCAGTACCGGCAGCGGCTGGGCCGGTACCCGGGTGGCGGTGATCTATTTCTCCTGCACCGGCAACACCCGGACGGCGGCAGAGCGCATCCGCGACCTGACCGGGGCGGATCTGATCGAGCTGGTGCCGGAGCAGCCCTATACCAGCCAGGATCTGGACTACAACGACGAGAGCTGCCGGGCCAATCAGGAGCAAAAGGACCCCGCGGCCCGGCCCCGGATCGCGGGCCAGCCGCTGGACCTGTCCCAGTATGGCACCATCTATCTGGGCTATCCCATCTGGCAGGGCACCGCACCACGGATCATCAACACATTCCTGGACAGCTATGACCTGACCGGGAAAACCATCCGGCCCTTCTGCACCAGCGGCAGCAGCGGCATCGAGACCTCCGTGGCGGATATCCGGGCGGCTGCGCCCGGGGTGGACGTAACGGCGGGTCTGCGCATCGCCGACCCCGACGGCAGCGATGTGAAGGCCTGGGCGCTGGGTTAATAAACAAGAGGAGTCCGGCGCGTGCCGGGCTCCTTTAACCTATAAAAAACCGCCTGCCGGAACCCCGGCGGGCGGTCTGCTGCAATTTCAGGACAGGCTTTTGAAAAGCTCCTCCAGGTCGGACTGCCGGTAGATCACGGCTTCCTAGTTCTGATTGGCCTGGACCACGGCGTTCGACAGAACGGGATCCGTCTGGGCGATGCGGGCCGTCAGCTGCGTCAGCTCCTGGGCGGTCAGCGTGGTCCTGCCGGGTGTAAGGGTATCCTGAGCGCTCATGGTCCCGAAGCTATCCAGAAAATATCGGTGGCCGTTTTCATCATACACGACATACAGTACCGTATTGTAATCGGTGATGGGGTGATATTTTTCCCCGCTGCCGTCATAATCCTTCAGGAAAACCAAAAGCTCGGTTCCGTTTATAAACAAGGGGTAGTTGGGAGAGGATGCCTCTGAGCAGCCGCCCTGCACCAGGGTGAAGTGCCGGGGAAGGTCCCCTTTATAAGACTCCTGAACGTCCGCGTCGAAGAACGTGACCCAGTTGTGCAGGTCCTCTCCCTGCCAGTCGCCCACCGTGACGCGGGCCACGGCGTCTGCCTCCTGAAAGGCGTCGGAAATGGAATAATAGCGCTCAAACATGGACCGGATCTGCATCTCGCCCTACCGGCTGGGGGGCAGAACGGGCTCGTGGGCCGCGCAGGCGGTTGCGGACAGCAGCAGGACCGCCGCCAGAACAAAAGAAATCCCTGGCCGCAAAAATGATCTGTTCACGGTGAACCTTCCTCTCTTTATGTATAATCGGCGGACAGGCGCGCGAAATAGTCCTCCAGGTCGGTCAGACGATAGAGGTCGCCGGAGGACGCAACCGGCCGGTCCGGGTCGGCCTGGGAGGGCGCAATGGCAGCCAGAACCGGGTCCTGCTTTGTCAGATTGTCCCTGATCTGAAGAAGCTGCTCCTGCCCCGGGTGCGCAACGGCCGGGCAATCGGCGGGCTGATTGATCTGACTCCATTGGGTCATCATGCCCAGGGCGTCCAGAACGTAAGACATGCCGCTGTCGTCCCGGGTCACATACATCACCGTGGAATACGTGTTTATCAGCTCATAGGCGTCCGGATACTCTACCAGGTCGTAGGTATCCCGGTACATGGACACATCGTATTTGATCAAGAACAGCAGCAGCTGATTGCCATAGGTGAATACGGGATAATTTCGGTAGGTCCAGGTGGAGCAGCCCTCCTGGGCCAGGACAAACTCATGGGGGATATCCCCCTTGTACACTTTTTGGACCGTTGTCCGGAAAAAGGTTCGCCCGGTGATCAGCTCCTCCTCCAGCCAATCCCCCACCGTAACAAGGGCCACCACCTCTGCGGCGTCATAGGCCTCCGACAGGGAGTAGGTGTGGGGAAGCATTCCTTTGGCCTCTCCCTCCCCCCACCGGCTGGGGGGCAGAACGGGCTCGTGGGCCGCGCAGGCGGTTGCAGACAGCAGCAGGACCGCCGCTAAAAGCGCGGATAGAAATTTTTTCATGCTCGTTACCTCCTGATCTGATTTTGACCGTATGGGCTGCGGCAGGCGCACAGACGGAATACGGCGCAGCCGTCTATGCGCCCGGGGAAAGCGTTTGGGTACATCTTGCCCAAACTACACGGGCTCCATGGGCGGAATTACCTGCAAAATTGAATGATTCGATACGCATAAAACGCGCCCTTTCCATAAAACATACTATTTTACAATTATACCGTTAAATTATATATAACATATTCGCGAGGGAAAGTCAACGTTTTCTCTGAATTGCGGAAGCGGAAAAACGGTTTTCCGCAAAGACGGCGGAGACTGGAAATCCCCGGGAAGGTGTGGTAAAATAACGGAAAACAAGCGTTGAAAGGGTATGTGCTATGCGTATACTGGTTTTATCCGATTCCCACGGGTGCGTGGACCCTATGCAGCAGTGTGTGGAGCTGGTGCAGCCCCAGGCCATCCTCCATCTGGGGGACTGCGCCCGGGACGCGGACCGGCTGGGGCGGCTGTATCCCCGGATCCCGCTGCTGGGGGTGCCCGGCAACTGCGACTATGGCAGCGCGGATCAGCCGGAGCGGCTGACGGAGCTGGGCGGCGTCCGCATCCTGATGATGCACGGCCACACCCGGCATGTGAAGTCCGGCCCCATGGCGGCCATGTACGCCGCCCGGGAGTGCGGGGCGGATATCCTGCTGTTCGGCCACACCCACCAGCCGCTGGTGGACCGCAGCGGCGATTTCTGGGTGATGAATCCCGGGTGCATCGGGCCCAGTCCCCGGCGGACCTATGGCGTCATCACCCTGGAGAACGGCAGGGTGGACTGCGCCGCCCTCCGGCTGTGAAGGGGGGCGGCGGGATGCTGTACGCAGGATGCCACCTGTCTGCATCGGAGGGCTTTCTGGCTATGGGCCGGACGGCGCTGTCCCTGGGGGCCAATACGTTTCAGTTCTTCACCCGGAATCCCCGGGGCAGCCGGGCCAGGGCCATGGACCCCGCCGATGCGGCGGCGCTGCGGCAGCTGCTGGCGGATCACGGCTTCGGGCCGCTGGTGGCCCACGCGCCGTATACCATCAATCCCTGCTCCAAGGAGCCCCGGACCCGGGAGTTTGCCGTCCAGACCATGGCGGATGACCTGGACCGGCTGGAGCACCTGCCGGGGAACTATTACAATCTCCACCCGGGCAGCCACACGGGCCAGGGTACGGAGACGGGTATCCGCCAGGTCGCGGAGACGCTCAATGCGGTGCTGCGGCCGGAGCAGCGGACCACGGTGCTGCTGGAGACCATGTCCGGGAAGGGCACGGAGCTCGGCGGGCAATTCCGGGAGCTGCGGGAGATCATGGATCGGGTGGCCCTGCCGGTGGGGGTTTGCCTGGACACCTGCCATGTGTGGGACGCCGGATACGACATCTGCGGCGATCTGGACGGCGTGCTGACGGAGTTCGACCGGGTCATCGGCCTGGACCGGCTGCGGGCAGTACACCTGAACAACAGTCTGAACCCCTGCGGCAGCCACAAGGACCGGCACGCCGTGCTGCTGGGCGGCGCCATACCCCTGGAGGCCATCCGGCGGGTGGTGAATCATCCGGCGCTGCGGGGCCTGCCCATGGTGCTGGAAACGCCCAACGACCTGCCGGGGTACGCGGCGGAGATCCGGCTGCTGCGACAGCTGGCGGAGGAGGGGTGAGCATGGGACTGCGTCTTTCCGCGGCGGGAATTTTCCTGCTGGGGGCTCTGGGGCTGCTGCTGCACTCCACCCTGCCGCAGACGGGGCACATCCGGGCCGGGATGTTCTGCTTTTATACGAATCTCAGCAATTTGGCGGTACTTTTATACGAACTGGTGCTGGCTATCGTCCCGGCGGGCGGGGTGCGGCGGCTGCTGACCGGCAGCACCGTGGCTCTGGCCATGACCCTGTGCATCTATGTAACGCACCTGGTGTATCACTTCGTGCTGGTGCCGGACGCCAGGCGACGGGGACAAAAATTTGCCGACTTCGGCGGCAGCTTTGGGAACCTGTGCGTCCACTATGGAACGCCGTGGCTGGTGGTGATGCAGTGGGTGCTGTGGGGCGATAAGTCCGGGCTGACGGTGCTGTCCGCCGTGTGGTGGCTGGTGCTGCCCCTGGCATACTTTGTCTATGCCATGCTGCGGGCCCGGACGGGCAAGCCCATCGGCCACACCAGGCTGCTGTACCCATACCCGTTTATGGACCTGGAAAAGCTGGGCCCCAAAAGGTTCTGCCTCAGCGTGGCGGCGGTGCTGGCGGCGTTTTTCGCCCTGGGCTGTATATTTGTGGGCCTGGGACGGCTATTGGGATAGGAGGAATGACCATGGAAACAGAAGTGAAGCTGACGAAGCTGGCCGCCTGTGCCGGCTGCGGAGCCAAGGTAGGCGCCGGAACCCTGGCGAAGCTGCTGGACGGGTTCCGGACCCATTCGGACCCCCGGCTGCTGGTGGGGTATGACAAGTCCGACGACGCCAGCGTGTATTATCTGGACGAGCACACTGCCCTGGTGCAGACCACGGACTTTTTCCCGCCTATTGTGGACGATCCTTTCCTGTATGGACAGATCGCCGCGGCCAACGCCATCAGCGATGTGTACGCCATGGGCGGGGAGCCCAAGCTGGCGCTGAATATCCTGTGCCTGCCGGAGTCCATGACCCAGGACATGGTGCAGGAGCTGCTGCGGGGCGGGTATGACAAGGCCTATGAGGCCGAGGCCATCATCACCGGCGGCCACACCATCCACGGGGCGGAGCCCATTTATGGGCTGGCGGTGTCGGGGTTCGTGGACCCCCGGCGCATCCTTACCAACAGCGGAGCCCGGCCCGGGGACGTGCTGCTGCTGACCAAGCCCCTGGGCGTGGGCGTGCTGACCACTGCCGCCAAGGCGGGGCTGGCCGGCGGGGCGGTGATGGACCGCATTTACCGGCAGATGGCCACTCTGAACCGCACCGCCCGGGACATTATGGTGAAATACCGGGTCCACAGCTGCACCGACGTGACGGGCTTCGCCCTGCTGGGCCACAGCTTCGAGATGGCCCAGGGCAGCGGCTGCACCGTCCATATCCAGAGCGGGAACGTCCCCTTCCACCCGGAGGCCTGGGACCTGGCGGCCATGGGCCTGATTCCTGCCGGGGCATACCGGAACCGGGATTTCGCCCAGAAGGGCGTCACCGTCCGGGGAGACGTCAGCCGCACCATGCAGGACCTGCTGTACGACCCACAGACCAGCGGCGGCCTGCTGATGGCGGTGGATCCCGCCGACGCGGCGGCATGCCTGCGGGAGCTGCGGGACAGCATCCCCGCCGCGGCCCAGGTGGGCTACGTCACCGAAAAAGAAGAAAACTGGCTGATTCTGGAATAAACGAACCCCCTCCGGCAATGCCGGAGGGGGCGTATTATATCAGAGGGTGCGCGGATGGTTAGTGGAACAGCCACGGCATATAGCGTTTCAGGTACTTGAGGTTGAACTCCCTGGATTCCTCCGCGAAGTCCGCCAAGGGCTGAAGACTCCCCGTGGCCAGGCAGTCCCGGGCTACGAAGGCCGTCATGGGTTCCCACACCCGCCAATAGTCCCGTTTCAGCTTTTCCGGAGGAATATCCTGATCATAGTCACGTTTATTGATATAGGTTGAATTTTTCAGAGCAGCCCATGTCATGGCCTCATCGCCGATTTCATACCGAAGGCAGGGACGCTCCGGACGATCGACCTCAGCGGGAGATACTTTCAGGATGTCTGCCGGTGTCCGCACTTCGTTCAGGGCGTTAAGAGCACATTCCATCTGCCAGTAGAGGTCCTGAGATTTCATCCAAACCGCTGTGCCGCCATAGGGACCCGCCACACGACACATTTCCGGATCGCCAAGCTTGTACCTTCCGAGCATGTCACAAAAATAACCGGCAATGTAGCCCCGTATATTGGACTGGCGATAGTTGCACCATAGGTATTCTGACAGCGTTTGTGCGTAATACTCCACCCGCAGGTCTATGGTCAGATACTCGTAAAATAAAGCAATCTGGAGGATATTTCCATCTACCAGGCGCAGCCACTCTGTGTGGTCTTTATAGGGATGGAACCCGTTATCCCACATTTTCTGTGCGAAGGTGCGCTGGACCAGCGCATCAATTTGCGGTATGTTTTTTCGTGACATCTGCTTTCCTCCTATATCTTCCCAGCGGTAAAAACTCACCCATCGCGGCTTAAAGCCCGGATAAGAAATCTTTTTGTCTTTGAGCCGATTTCGTGCTCGCCCTCAAAATAAGCCAGGTTGGCCTCATTGAAAACCATCAGCGCAGGGCCGTTTCCAATGGTCGATTGGATCGCATCCTCAACGGGAGCGTAGGTCCCGTCGATGGATTCTTCGATTGAAATCACATAGCACAACCTGCCGCACCCCTGTCTTTTCAGCTCCGAACGGATATCACTTCCGGGAGAGAACTCCTGGCGGCCGGTGCGCCTGAAAAACGACTCGTCCAGCTTCCAGATGTATGAATGCCTTTTTGATGATTGCAGAGCGTATAAAGCGCGGTCCTGGCGCGCCTTTGAGAAGTACCTCCGTACAATTTCCTTTTCCGCAGCCGCGTCCATGCCAAAGCCCCCTTTTACAATGATCAGGTGTATGCTGTTTCTATTTCAGCAGCCACGGCATATAGCGCTTTAGGTACTTGAGGTTGAACTCCCTGGATTCCTCTGCGAAGTCCGCCAAGGGCTGTAGACTCCCCGTGGCCAGGCAGTCCTGGGCTACGAAGGCCGTCATGGGTTTCCATACCCGCCAATAGTCCCGTTTCAGCTTTTCCGGAGGAACATCTCCCTGAAAGTAATAGGAAGTAGGGCACTTGACATTCTCCAGGGCTTTCCACACGCCATCCATATCACCAGCATCATACCAAAGGCAAGGCCGCCTATGAAAAACGAGTTCTCTTTCATGGGGATACGATAGAATATCCTGGGCCGTATGGATCGTGTTCAATGTTTCAATAGTGTACTGCAACTGCATATTTAAATCATTATTTGTGCATATATAACGACAGTTCTCATCATATTGTGCACTGGCATTCCGATAAAAATTTAACGAATAGGATGTCATGTCTGTCTGGCTGCGATAATTGCACCACATGTACTCTGACAGAGTCTGGGAGTAAAAGAGAATTTCTGGCAGTGTATATCCAGAACAAAGGATGATCTGCATGACATTTCCATTCACCACGCGAACCCATTCAGTGAAGTCACGAAGGGCAAAGAAACCGTTAGCTTCCAATGTATCCTTCCAGTGCAGTGCCATGAAAATATTCATTTCCTTCAAATACGGATTTCTCATACATGTATCTCCCTTCAAATTCATTCACTGCGCTATGGGGAGAATGAAATTACCAGAAAATTCCAATTTTCGGGTATATTGACGTATCTGTTGGAATTATAGCAAAAAAACACAGAGCTGGCAACCCTGTATTTGACAAATTCACACAGAAAAAAGACGTATTTTTTCCGGGACGGGTGCATATACTGAGGGGAAGTTTCCAGGAAAGGATGTATGTCTATGTCCGATTTTTCCCAGCATGTGCCCCTGTCCACGTTTTTGCAGGCCCACCCCGACCAGGGGAGCCTGCGGGTGCAGGTGGCCTCCGGCGGCGGAATGTTTCCGGTGGCCGGGGCAAGGGTGGAGGTATACCGGCGGTTCGGGGGCCAGACCCACACGTTTTACCGGGGGCTGACCGATGAATCGGGTATCGTCCAGGGCATCGCCCTGCCGGCTCTGCCCGCTGCCTGGTCCCAGGCGCCGGACACCGCGTCCATCAGCGGCACCGACTACCTGGTGTCGGTGCGGCATCCCATGTTCGTGCCCCAGGAGGACCGGGAGGCCACGGTGTATGCCCGCATCGAATCCATTCTGCCGGTGATGCTGGAGCCGGTGATATAAGGGGGGAGCGCGATGCCTGCAACGCCTGTGGTCCCGGAGACCATTACCGTACACCTGGGCCCGCCGGGGTCCGGCGCACGGAACGTGGAGGTGCCCTTTGCCTCCTACATCAAGAACGTGGCGTCCCACGAAATTTACCCCACCTGGCCGGAGAGCGCCATCCGGGCCAACATCCTGGCCCAGATCTCCTACGCCCTGAACCGGGTGTATACCGAGTATTACCGTACCCGGGGATACGACTATGACATCACCAACACCACCCAGTATGACCAGGCCTATGTGGAGGGAGGAGACGTTTTCGAGAACATCAGCCAGATCGTGGACGACAGCTTCAACAACTATATCGTCCGTCAGGGCAGCGTGGAGCCTCTGTTTGCCCAGTTCTGCGACGGGGTGCGGACCCAGTGCGGGGGACTGTCCCAGTGGGGCAGCGTGGACCTGGCCCAGGACGGCATGAACCCCTATGAGATCCTGCAATACTACTACGGCGGGGACATCAGCATTGTGTTCAACGCCCCGGTAGGGGGCAGCGTGCCCTCGTACCCGGGCCGCCCCCTGCGACGGGGCGATGTCGGCAACGACGTGCTGCTTCTGCAGCGGCAGCTCAACCGCATCCGCCGGAACTATCCGGCCATTCCGGAGATCCCGGAGCCGTCCACGGTGTTTGACGTACCCATGGAGGAGGCGGTGAAGTCCTTCCAGCAGATATTCAATCTGACCCAGGACGGCATCGTGGGCAAGGCCACCTGGTACAAGATCAAGCAGATCTACAACGGGGTCAAGGGCCTGTCGGAGCTTACCGGCGAGGGGCTGACCATCTCCGAGGTGCAGCGGCGGTATTCCGAGGCCCTGCGATTCGGAGACAGCGGCCTGGCGGTGCGGACGGTGCGGTTTTTCCTGGCCTTTCTGGGGTATTTCCTGCCGGAACTGCCGCCCATCCGGCTCAGCGATGTCTTTGACCAGGAGATGCTGGACGCGGTGTATGCCTTCCAGAGCTATGCGGGCCTTCCCACCGACGGGGTGGTGGGCCGGGACACCTGGAACGCCATCCAGCAGGCCTATGAGGATGTGCTGGAGGACCTGCCGGAGGACTATCAGCAGTTTGCCCGGGAGATTTATCCGGGGCGGTTCATCGTCCTGGGGGACCGGGGCGACACGGTACTGTTTTTGCAGCAGCAGCTGAACCGCATCGCGGCCCAGGACCCGGATATTCCCACCGTGGCGGAGGACGGCATTTTCGGCCGGGGCACCCAGGCCGCTGTGCTGGCCTTGCAGCGAAAGCTGGGCATCGACCCCACCGGGGCCGTGGGCCCCGTGCTGTGGGCGAAGATCGTCACCCAGGGAGCGGGGTATTGAAATCAGGTTGTCAAAAAAGGGCGTTGCCCTTTTTTGACAACCTGAAAAGAGGCTGCCTCGGGTGAGGCAGCCTCTTTTGTTTGCACTTTTCGGGTTCAGCCGTGACTTAGCCGAAGTTCACGTCCAGGCGGACGATGCCGTCGATGGCAATGTCGAAGTAGGGAGCGGAACGCTTCTCAGACTCGGCGAAGTAACCATCGTGGACGACATCGGTGTCATGCTCCATGTTGGCGTCGTTATCCACGTCGGCCATGTAGGAGGTCAGGTGACCCTCGGCGTCGATCTTCATGTCGGCGGTGACATTCTCGCCGCTGACGGTGAAGGTGGACACGTCAAACACGTGCAGCTCGCCGCTCTCCAGCTTCTTTATGGCCTCGTCAATAGCGGCCTGGGTGCCGTCAGCGGCCACGTTGGTGTTCAGGTCGGACAGAACCACGGACTTGGTGGCCAGGGTGCCGGTCCAGTCAGCGTCGATGGACTTGCCGTCGATGACAGCCTGGATGGCGTAGACATAGTAGGGAGCCCAGTCAATGCGGGAGGAGATGATGTAGGTGTTGGGGCCAACGGAAACGGTGGAGCCGTTGTAGGACACGTTGGGCACACCGGCCTTCTCGCAGGCAGTGGGAGCGCCCATGGAGTCAGCGTGCTGGCTGATCAGAACGCAGCCGTTCTGGATCAGCTTCTCGGCGCCTTCCTTCTCGGCGGTCTCATCGTACCAGCTGCCGGTGAAGGTCACTTCCATGGTGGCGGTGGGGCAGACGGAGCGAGCGCCCAGGAAGAAGGAGGTGTAGCCGGAGATAACCTCGGCATAGGTGAAGGCACCGACGTAGCCGATCTTGGCCTTGTCCGCGGTGATCTTGCCGGAGTCGATCATCTCGTTGAGCTTCAGACCGGCAGCGATACCGGCCAGGTAACGGCCCTCATAGATGGAGGCGAAAGCATTGTGGTAGTTGGCCAGGCCCTCGGTATGGGCGCGGACGCCGGTGGAGTGGCAGAACTGGACGTTCTTGAACTCCTTGGCGGCCTCGATCATGTAGGACTCGTGGCCAAAGCTATCGGCAAAGATGATGTTGCAGCCCTGCTCAGCCAGCTCGGCGGCAGCGTTGTAGCACTCCTGGCCTTCGGGGACGTTCTTCTTGATGAAGTAATCTTCATTCTCCACCAGGCCCAGGGTCTGGCAGGCTTCCTTGGCGGCATTGATGAAGTTGAGGTCGTAGGTGGAGTTTTCATCGTGCAGGGTGATGAAGCCCACCTTGACCTTCTTGGTCTCGTTGTCGTCGGGCTTGTCGTTGCCGCCCTTGGAGCAGGCGACCAGAGACAGAGCCATGACCAGAGCCAGGATCAGCGCAAGAACTTTTTTCATGTTTTTGTTTTCCTCCTTTTAATGTGTGGCGTCCGGCTGAAAGCAGTGTGCAATATGCCGTGCGCCTGAACAACGGGTCACCCCGGCATTCACAGGATATGTAGTATTATACAGGATTCCCGGAAGGATTTCAACTAAAAATGCAAAAAATGCCAAAAAATTCCGCAGATGCACCAATATAGCCGAATGATTCAGGGAAATATCCCGTCGAATCGCAGAAAAAACGTTACCGGCAATATGGATTCCCGCAGGCTGCTTTCCGGTGGGCTTATGACGGAATGGCCCTTTGCCCGCAGGGCGGGGTGCTCTGCGGGCAAAGAGGGATGATTTTACTGATGGACGCGGGTGCCGGTTTTGCCCTCGATGCCGTCCCTGGCCTTCTCCAGCAGGGTGATCAGGGCGGTGCGGCCGGGCTTGGATTCGGCGAAGGACAGGGCAGCCTCCACCTTGGGCAGCATGGAGCCGGGGGCAAACTGCCCCTGGGCGATATACTCCCGGGCCATGGCGGGGGTCAGGTCGTCCAGACCCTTCTGGTCGGGCTTGCCGAAGTTGATGGCCACCTTCTCCACGGCGGTGAGGATGATGAGCATATCGGCGTCCAGCAGCTCGGCCAGCTTGGCGGAGCCGAAGTCCTTGTCGATAACGGCGGGAGTGCCGTACAGACGGCCGTCACGGCGCACCACGGGGATGCCGCCGCCGCCGGCGGCGATAACGATGTTGCCGGAGTCAAACAGAGCCTGGATGGCGGACTTCTCCACGATATCCACGGGCTTGGGGGAGGGGACCACCTGGCGATAGCCGCGGCCGGCGTCCTCCACCATGGTATAGCCCCGCTGGGCGGCAATGCGCTGGGCGGTCTCCTTGTCGTAGAAGGCGCCCACGGGCTTGGTGGGATGCTGGAAGGCGGGGTCATCCTCGGACACCAGAGTCTGGGTCACCACGGTGGCCACGCCCTTGCTGATGCCCCGGGCAGCCAGCTCGTTGCCGATGGCGTTTTGCAGGTGATAGCCGATATAGCCCTGGCTCATGGCGCCGCACTCGGGGAAGGGCATGTCGCCCTGGATGGCGCCGGACTCGGCGGCGGTGGACAGACCCAGGTTGATCATGCCCACCTGGGGGCCGTTGCCGTGGGCCACCACTACCTCGTTGCCGGCCTCGATCAGGTCCACAATGGGACGGGCGGTCTCGGTGACCAGCCGGAGCTGCTCCTGGGCGGTTTTGCCCAGGGCGTTGCCGCCCAGGGCGATGACGATGCGTTTGGACATAGTGCTTTTACCTCTCCTTATCAGATTAAGCGGGGATAGCGGGGGCGTCAACGCCCCCGCTATGTAGTTTTACCGGATTCAGAAGGATTTACGCTGCTCCTTGCCCTCGTCCATGGCCATCAGCGCCCGGACGGGATCCTTCACCTGGGCCAGGAAGATCATGGCGGCGATGATATAGGGCTTGTAGGAGGCCTGCTTGTACAGGGGCACGATATAGCGGTCGAACACGGAGTTGTCCACCTCGCCCTCGGCGCAGCTCAGGCCGCTGATGTCGGCGGGCAGGCAGTGCAGGTACAGGGCCTTGCCGTCCTTGGTGAGCCGCATCATTTCCTCGGTGCAGGCCCAATCCTTGTGCTGGGCGTTCTGGGCCAGCAGCTTCTTCTCCAGAGCGTCGATGCCGTCCTTGTCGCCCTGGGCGTACAGGCGGGTGCGCTCCTCCATGGCGGCGAAGGGGGCCCAGCTCTTGGGATACACGATATCGGCGTCGGTAAAGGCCTCGGCCATGGAGTTGGTCTTGTGGAACTTGGAGCCGTACTTCTCGCAGTTCCTGCGGGCCACCTCCTCCACCTCGGGCATCACGTCGTAGCCCTCGGGATGGGCCAGGGTCACGTCCATGCCGAAGCGGGTGAACAGGCCGATAACGCCCTGGGGAACGGACAGAGGCTTGCCGTAGGAGGGAGAATAGGCCCAGGTCATGGCAACCTTCTTGCCCTTCAGGTTCTCCACGCCGCCGAAGTAGTGGATGACATGCAGCATGTCGGCCATGCACT